>JAEIGA010001707.1_pt1 | contig 34693 bp, 44 predicted proteins | sample 9270691 | NCBI WGS metagenome assembly JAEIGA01 (sample SAMN17057246, study PRJNA624740) | gut metagenome | biome: biome; isolation source: fecal sample | host: Bos grunniens | place: China: Xizang | collected 2019
AATAACAATAACAACAATAACAACAATAGACCTAATAATAACAATAATAACAATAATAACAATAATAACAACAATAATCAAAACAATAATCAAAATAATAATCAAAATAATAATCAAAATAATAATCAAAATGAAGAAGGAAAATCGGTATTACCTGTATTCAAAAAAGGTGTATGGTATGCAGATAAAAATGTTTCTAATGTAAAATATTTAGATGATAATTCAATAGAATTTAAATCTAAAAAATCATGGCAAGGAGTTTGGCTAGAAGATGTTTCAGTGTTAAAAAATAGAATAACTATATCAGCAGATAATATATCTAAAAATACAGAAATACAAATATATGTTAATGGTAAAGAAGTTGCTGTGCTAAATAATAAAAATAAAAATAAAACAGTAGATATACCTTCAAAAGTTAGAAGTTTAGATTTATGCATAGTATCCACTAAATCTAATACAACAGTAAAAGTTGAAAATTTAAAAGTGGTAAACAGTAACAATAAATAGTTACTTGCATACTATATAGTATAGGAGGTGATAAACCTCCTAGTACATATAACAAATGATAAAAATAAAAAAATTTTAAAAATTGGAACACTTTTTAAATAATCACATATTATATATTAAGAAGGAAAACTTGTAAAAACCTCGTGATAAGCACACGATAATCAAATTAGTAGGAAAGAACTACTTAACAAGTTCCCTCACTAAATAGTGAGGCTTACATATCAAAAGATAAAGAAATAAGTTGGGAGACGATTTAGTTTGACCCATAAACTTAATCCTAATATTGATAGTACCTCAAGCGCCTCTTAATAATGCGGAATAGGTTGAGGGCGAATAGGCGATTTAGCCACCCGACAGTGGGAGAGCCGTTTTTAGGCACACTCCCCATTACATAAAACAAATGATAAAATTAAAATATTAAAAAATTAATAGGAGGCATATTATGGAACTTATTTATGCAATAGATATATATAAAAATGATGCATACGAAGGAACTTATGAAGTAGCCGAAGTTTATGCAGATGAAGCTATTGAAGAAATAGAAAAAGAAGGGTATGAATATACAATATCTGTTTACCAATACTATATACCAAGTTGGCACTATAGCGGAAAAATATTAGGGAAATAATTTTCCCTTTTATATATGGTTATTTTTAAGGAGGAAACAAAATGAAGGAAGATAAATTATATTTAGTAATTCAAATTAATAGAGATAATGAACAAGTTGATTTTTGGACATATGATTCAATAGTAAAAGCAAATGCTTATGCTAGATATTATAATAAGTTTATAAATAATGAAAAAGATAATTTATTTTTAGTAATGACACCAAAACAAGCTGTAGAATATCTTGATGAATTGATTGAATGTGGAAATCATGATATCGAATATAAAAAAAGATATATGAGTTTTAGAAAATGGTTAATGAAATTATTTTAAAAGAAATTAAAAAGTAGTAGCAAACAAAGAAACAATTGCATACTTTATAGTAAAGAAATAAAAAATTAATAGGAGGCAAGGTTATGAATAATAAAGAAAAATGGTATCAACTGGTAGAGGAGTATTGTCAAGCCCATGTATTTGAAGTGGGTGTTGAAACAACTGAAAGATGGATTAATATTCTATATGAAAAAAGATATATAAATTTTTTAGATTATTATGAAGACCAAATAGAATTCAAAACAAAAAAAGCAGAAGCAGAATTTAAAAAGTATTTCAAGGAAACATGGAACAATACTCTTTTGGAATACCAAAAGCAATTAAAGAAAGCTAAATCAGAAGAAGCAAAAGAAGAATTATTAAAAAATGGTGTTAAACGTAAAAATCAAGGAGAAACAAAAAAGACTACAAAAAGAAAAAAATAAAAAATTAATGAACATAAAGAAATAATCTAGCATTAATATTTAAAGTATTTACTTCATAAAATAAATAAATAAGGGGTCGATAATATGTTAAAAATATTAAAATCTAAAAATAAAAAATATATTGAAGATAATAATTTAGGAATAATAATAGATTATTTAAATGGTATGCAGGATAAAGAGGATTTAGTGAGAATTAGATTGTGTGATGAATATTTATTCGTAGAAAATAGAGACGAAATCACAAATGTATTAGATGTATTTGTATCTGAAAATTTAGAAACTATTATAAATGAAGAATCATTATATCAAGAAACAATGATATATAATGAAGACGAACTAAAAGAAGAATATAATGAAGAATATGAAGAAGAAATAATAGAATTAATAAATAAATATAATGATTATTTATATGATTATTTTATAGAAACAGAAGAAATACCATATCAATTGGAATGTGTATTCAATTGTTTAAGATATTATATTTCAGAAAGAGAAACATGGATAATGTATCCATATAGCAAAGAAATGGTATTGATAGATAATTTTGGTTATGAAGATTATAATATAACCTCCAAAACAATTGAGGATATTATAATCTTAGCTAAGCAGCTAATGTTTAAATTTAAATTTATTTCTTAGAGACATATTAATTTTATCTAAGAGGGAATTATTTATATAAAGGAGTTTAAAATATGGAGTTTTATATATATGAAATGATTAAAAAAGTAATGGAATTTATTAAAGATTCATCGAATGAAGATGAAGATGATTATATAGAATATTCAGATGAAGATGAAATAACATATTAAAAAAATTTTTTCAAAAGTAGCACACATGGGCTACTTTTTACATATATATTATTATAAATAAAAAATTAATTAAAAAGGAGATAGATATCATGATGAATATAGTTAATAGTTTTATAGATTATCAAGGAAAATTAAATAAAAGTAAAAGAACATTAGATAGCTATAAAGATGAATGCAGATTATTTGTAGAGAGATATGTACAAAAACATGAAGATTTTAAAAAATTAGAAAATACAGATTTTTTAATTAATACATGGTTAGTTGATATGATGGAGCAATATGCACCACAAACAGTAAATAAAAAGAAAATAGCATTAAGCACATTTAGTAATTATTTAGTAATGCAAAATATAATTTCTGAAAATAAAATAAAACAAGTAGAAAAAGTAGAAAATGATGTTAAGAAAATAGATATATACACTGATGAAGAAGAAGAAAAAATGTTAAGTTATTTAGAAAATAAAATAAAAGAAAATAAATTCCAACGAAAAATAGATAGAGAAGTATTCATCATGCAAAGATGTATAATCCATTTATTAATGACAAGTGCAATGAGGATTTCAGAAGTAATAAAAATGAAAATAGAAGATATAAATTTAGATAAAACTAATACTTTTTCAATAAGAGGAAAAGGCTACAATAATAAAGTATCGAGAAAAAATAGTTTCAATGAAATAGTTGCTAAAGAATTAAGAGAATATTTAGAAATAAGAAGAAGAATACAAATAGCAGAAGGTGACGAAGAATTCTTATTCGTAAGCCCACTAAGCAAAAAACATATAACTGAAAAATCAGTAAGAAAATTTGTCAAAAAGATGCAAGATGATTTAGGTATAACTGGAACAATACATGAATTCAGACATACTAAATGTAGTAAATTAATTGAAAAAGGTGTAGATGTAGAGAAAGTAGCATTATATGCAGGTCATGCTAATTCTAATACTACTAAAAGATACTATATTAAATCTACTGAAAGTGAATTAGAGGAAATGGCAAATTTATAGTAATAAAAAATTAATGTTTGTGATATAATAAGCATATAGAATTCTATATGCTTATTATATTTATTAAAAAAATAGTAGCAGAATTTAATCGAATTCATATTATAATAAAGTGAGTAATAAAAAGGAGGAATGGAAAATGAAAAAAATAATTAAAGAGAGAAGAAATGATTTTTTAAAAGATAAATCAGATAGTGTTATAAAAGGATATTCTGTAATTTTTAAAAAAGCAGATAAATATGAAGAAGAAAACGGAAAAATATTTGAAGAATTTAATAAAGAAGATTTTATAGCATTTATAAAAAAAGAATTAATAGGCAAAAGTAGTAATTCTATGGCGGTTAAAATATCATTATGCAAACAATATTTAAATTCTATTAACAACGATTGTGCTGATAATATAACTAAGGTTCAAATTAAAGATATGGTGGATGAATATTTAAATAAAAAGAACACAACGGAGCAAGATTTAAAATATATAAGCTGGAATGAATTAAAAAAAGGATTAGTTAAAATAACAAATGAGATAGACATGGCAATTGTATGTTTAATTAGGATGAATGTTGTGGGAGAAAAATTAGAAGAATTAATAGATTTAAAAACAAAAGATATAGATTTAGCTAATAGAAAAATATATTTAAAAAATAGAGTTGTAGATATTAAAGATGAATTTGTTTATCAAATATTAAAAGATGCAATAGAACAAAAGACATATGTGGTATTAGTTCATTCAGAAGGAAGTAATCCAAAATCTACTGAATATGATTTTAATATGTTATGCCCATATTTTTTAAAACAAAGACCAATTAAAAATAATAATAATGGTATGGATAAATATAAATTTAGCGGCTGCAACGGTAGGGTTTTTAGGATATTCCAAGAATTAAATATGGATATATCTGCCATAAATTTAATACAAAGTTATATAGCAGAAGAAGCCATAGAGTATCAACAGAAAAGAGGAAGAAAATTAAGTATAAGAGAGGTAAAAGAATTTTTAAAAAGTAAAGGATACAATTGTCAACCATCTGATATAGCAACGATTATAAAATCTATTAAATAGGTGGAACATTAATTCCACCGATTACATATAATATGTTATGGGAGAAATCCCAAACAAAAGTTGAATTTAAAAATAAAAAAACAAAAGGAGGTGTTGAAAATTATATTAGAGTTATGACTGAATAGGGTAGAAAATAGAAAAAAGATTAGGAGGATAAAAAGGATGGAAAGAGAATCATTATTAGAAGTTTATAAGATAATCAATGATATTGCAAACTGTAGTAGTACAAAAGCTAAAGAACATATATTGAAAAAGAATGTAGATAATGAAACATTAAAGAAGATTTTATTTTATGCTTACAATGACGACCAATACAAAGTAGCTAAAAAAACTATTGAAAAAATGAATTTTATTCCAGATGAAAAATATAGATGGAATTCAATTTGGCAGATGTTTGAAGATTTAGGAAAAGCAAATATAAATAATGATTTAATATTAAAAATATCTAATACTGTAGGATATTTTTCAGATGAAAAAATACAAGATTTATTAATAAGAATTCTATTAAAAGATTTAAGATGTAATATAAATGTAAAAACTATAAATAAAGTTTTTAAAAATTTAATACCACAACATGAAATAATGTTGGCAAGTAAATTTGAAGGAAAATTAAAAGGAAAAGTAAGTATGAGTTTAAAGCTAGATGGTATTAGATGTAGTGTATTAATAGATGAAGATGGAAATTTAAAATATCTAAGCAGACAGGGGCAGGAAATAAAAGGATTAAATGAAATAAGTAAGGAATTTAAAAAATTAGGATTAAAAGGTTATTTTGTTGATGGTGAACTTATTCGTAAAAATATAGATAATTTACCTTCTGATGATAATTTTAGATTGACTACTAAAATCGTAAATAGTAAATCCAATAATAAAGTTGGATTAGAGTTTGTAATATTCGATATGACGCCGATAAAAAATTATTATGAAGGAATATGCAAAACGCCATATATTGAAAGATTAGATATGATGGAACAATTAATTGATGAAAGTGATTTGATAAAATTAGTTCCAAAATTCGGAATAACAGATGATATAGAGTATATTTATGAAGTATTAGATATAGTTATAAACAATGGAGAAGAAGGATTAATTTTAAATACATTAAATGGAGTTTATGGATTTGGAAAGAGAAGTAAAGATATATTGAAAGTTAAGAAAATGCATACAATTGATATAAAATGTTTGAGAATAGAAGAAGGGGAAGGGAAGTATAAAGGTAAAGTAGGAAAAATAATATGCAATTATAAAGGATATGAATTAGGGGTTGGAAGCGGATTTAATGATGAAGAAAGAGAATATTATTTTAATAATCCAGATGAAATAATAGGTCATATAATTGAGGTTCAATATTTTGAAGAATCCAAAAATAGTAACGGAGAATTGAGTTTAAGATTTCCAATCTTTAAGTTTGTAAGAAATGATAAAGATGAAGAATCTTATGATTAAAAAATAAAAATAAATTATTAATCATTGTAACAAATAATTAATAAAGTTCATACAATATAGTATAAGGAATGGTAATAAATTCCTTATCAAATGAATATAGAATATAAAGGGGTTGATTGTATGTCAAAAACAAATATAGATTTAGTAACCGAATTATGGGATGATGATGATTGGGCTGGTTTTAGCGAAGAAGAACTATCAGAAATCTTAGATTTTTGTTTAGAAATGGATGAAACTTTATCAGAAATATTAGATTTAGATGAATAAAATATAAAAGGGTACTTACCCTTTTATATTAAAATAAATAAAAAAAATATAAAAAGGAGAATGGATATGGCTAATACAAATATGATAGGATTACAAGGAAGAATAAATAGAATAGATGTAAGAAGAGGATTATCAAAAGCTAATGCACCATTTGCATCATATACATTTACGTTAGATATAGATGGAGATTTAGTAAAAGTTGAAAGTTTTGCAATGAAATTAAAAGCTAATGGTGAAGAAAATACGGCTTATAAAGGATTAGAGACGTTATTAAGAGAAGCAAAAGCATTATACAAAACAGTTAGAGAAGTTGGAGCAGATAAAGCAGAAGCTATAGAAGATGAAACAATTGTAGAAAATATAGACGAATGCGATGCTTTAGATTGTCAAAACTGGAAACAATTTATATATACGAGATTTGAAGAAAATGCCTATGCTAAAGATGGTCAAATGGTTAGAGGAGTAAAAATTGTAACAGCAAGACCAAAGAGAGTAGATGAAAATAAGAAAGCATATACACCTGTGAATCAATGGGAAATAAGCGGAGTAATAACTAAAGAACCAGTAATGAAGGAAATGGATGAAAAAGAATTTCTTGAAGTGGTAGTAACAATTCCTATATATAACGAAGCTTATGGAGAAAGACAAGAATCAGTAACATTACACGAGGTAACTTTACAAGCACATTCTGACGAAGCAATAGAATATATAATGGATACATTTAATCAAGGTATGTTTGTTTATCTAAATGGTAAAATAGTTAGAACAGTTGAAAGAATAGAGATAGAAAGTTTTGATGTAGAAACAGGAAGAGGATTCGGTAAAAAAATAGAAAAACAACCTAATTATTCAACTAAAGTAACAGAATATTTTGAAATATTAGGTGGATGGGAATTAGAAGAAGAAGAATATATAGATGAACCAAGTTTCAATATGGAATTATGGAAAGCAGCTAAAGAAGAAAAAGAAGAAAAAGAAAGAAAAATGTTAGAAGGAGATTCAGCACCACAAGAACCACAAAGAGGATTTAGAAAAAAAGATGCTAATATAGATAAACCTAAAACTAAAAAAACACAAATGCCATTTTAAAAATAAATAATTAATTAATGGAACAAATAAAAGATTAATAACATATATTATAGTATAAGGAAGAAATTCCTTATACTATATAATCATAAATTAAGGAGAAGAGAGAATATGAAAATATTAAATAAAAACATAGACAATACAACAATAAACAAAATAGTAGAAATGGGATATAGAAATGAAAGAGATTTTATTATAATCATCAAAGGAAGATTAGTCGATTATAATGAAGAGGTTTTATTACTAGACGTTAGTGAGAATTTAGTAGGAATGGATTTAAAAGAATTCGAGACAAATAAAATATCTCAATATTTTAGAATTTGTCAAGATAATTATTGGAGATAAAAAATTAATAAAGGGGTAATCAATGTGAGAGAAGAAAATTTTGTTGATGCTATAAATGAAGCAATAACTGTTTATATGGATTTATATAAAAAAGAATTAAATAAAACTATAGAAGAAATGATAGGTCATTTTGGTTGGAATAAAAACTATAAAGTAGAAGAATGGTTAGAAATGAAAAATTTTCAATTGTTAATGAATGAAGATTATAAAGATGATGCAACACAATCTACAATAATTTTAATAAATAATTATAATCAAGCATTAGGAATGTTTAGTGTAAGACGTAATTCTTTTGAATTTGAATTTTCAGATGTAATTATAGTTAATTATCTATAAGGAGGTTACTATGAAAGCTAAGATAATAAATTCAAAACTAAAAATAAAAAAACAAAAGTCAAAAAAAGAATTAGAAAACGAAATAAAAATAAAAAATGCAGAAATTTATTTATTGCAAGATATAGTAGAGGAGCAAAAGGAATTTGAAAAGATGTATATGGAAGAAATAAGTAGATTGGTAAAAATGGAAAATATGCTAACTTTAATAATTCAATCTTTAAGATTATATTCGGAGGAAAATTAATGTTTATTGTTAAAGAAGTAAAAAGAGGAAATCCTTTAGTAGAAGGCGAAACATCATATTGGGGAGTATTCAACGACGTAGAAGATAAAGACCATATACACTGTCGTAATAAAAATGCAAATTTATTATGTTTATGTTATTGCAAAATAAATGCAGAAAAGATAGCCGAAGTTTTAAATGTTGATAGTTTTATAGAAGAAGAGGATATGAGGATAGATATAGAAAAAACTTATAGAAAATATTTTGAATCCATAATAATAATAAGGGAGGACTTTTAAAATGAGAGAAGGCTATGAATTAAAATTATACAATGTATTCTGTAAATTATTACATCAACACGAATTACCTGTATATGCGGTTAGACATTTAGACTGGTTGGTATTTCAAGAACATAAAGACGAATTCTGGTCATTACCACAAGAAGACCAAATGGAAATAAGATTTTATTTATTGACATTGAAACAATTATTTGGCGAATAAAGGTGGGATTGAATGTTTGGATTTCAAAATGGTGATTTAGTTAAATTAGAAGATGGAAAAATAGGAAGAGTAATAAGAAACTATATAGGCTCATGTTACTTTAATGTAGAAATCCTAGATGAAAATGGCAAAGGCACAAATTATTTTAGAGTATTGCATAGAAATGAAATGGAAAAAATAAAAAATTAGGAGGTATTTTATGGTTATTCAGGATGTTAAAAATGTAATGATGGAAGAATTAGAAAGATATGGATTTAGAAAAGAAAGTATATTATTATATGAACACGGCAAAACATTAAAAGATATTTACAACTATAAAGAAGAAGGATTTGAAGTAACTTTTATTTTAACAAAAGAAGGAGATAACAATTGCTTGATGGTCAGAGGATATATGGGGCTAGAAATGGTTAATCTATATGATGATTGGGTAGATTTATTAATGTATTATAAAACCGATAAAGAATATTTTAGAACATATATATATGGATTAATAGAAACTATCAGACAATCTTTATTAAATGGTTTAGCTTAAGTAACAAAATAGTAAATAAAGACATACAATATAGGGAGGAGTAATCCTCCTAAAAAAATAAAATAAAGGGAGTGTTTGGAAATGGCAGGTTTCGATTTAATGAATTTACAAAAAACAACTATATCTAAAGATTTAGGAAGTTATTTAAATTATTTTTATGGAAAATCTAAAGTTGGTAAAACAACATTGATATCAAAATTAGGCGGAGATACAAATTTAATAATAGCAACTGAAAAAGGATATTCTGCATTAAACGTATTCGCAATAGATTTAACAGCATGGAATCAAACAAGTATGTTATTAAGAGAATTAAAGAAACCAGAGGTAAAAGAAAAATTTAAAACAATAACAATAGATACAGTAGATATCCTATATCAATTAGCTGTTGCACATATTTTAAAAATAAATGGATGTACAGATTTATCAGATAAACCTTTTGGTAAATTATACGGAGAGGTTGATAAGATATTTAATGAATTCTTATTAAGTATAATCCGAGAAGGTTATGGGATGTATTTAATAGGTCATGCAAAAACACAATCTAAATTAGCTAAAAGAAATGAAAGAGAAGTAGAAACTGATTATACAATACCATCACTTGCAAGAAGAGGTTATGAAATAGTTGCAAACATGGTTGATAATATATTCTACTGTGATATAGATGAAGATGAAGAAGGAAATGAAATAAGAGTTCTAAGAACTAGGGCAACAAATGAGTATTTTGCAGGAAGTAGATTTGCATATTTACCAAGCACGATATTAATGGATGATAAGGTATTCATAAAAGAATTATCAGATGCAATAGATAAAGAAGAAAATACTACAGAAGAGAAAAAAGATTTATTTAAATTTGAAGAAGAATTAGATTTTGAAGAAATAATTGAAAAATTAAATAATCTAGTAATGGAATTATTTGCTCCGAATGATGAAATGGCTTTAGTTACTAAAATAGTTGAAAAGCATATAGGAATAGGAAATAGAGTTGCGGATTGTACAGAACAACAAGTGGATGCTTTACAATTAATATTAGACGATTTAATAATGAAAGCAGAAGAAAAAGGATTTTTAAGTAACAAATAAATAATTAAAGGCATATAATATAGTATAGGTTTAGACCTATACTATATTTCATATAAGGAGAAGAGAAATGTTTAGAAGTTTAAGCGATAGAATGATAAGTGCTATAATAGAAACTTTAGAAAATAGATATAAAGAAAATCTTGAATTTATGGGATTTGAAAAAGGGCAAAAACTAGAAGAATTAAAGAGTGAAAATAAAGAAATAATGACATTGATTGAAGAATTAAAAAATAGATAGGAGGTAAATTATGAAGGCAAAATGTAGAGCCTGCGGCAAACAGTTAGATACAAATGATGCTTATAAAGTAATCCATGAAACTAAAAAAGGAAATAAACAAAATAGATATTACTGTAATGAAGAAGAATATGAAAACGAAAAGAGAGAAAAGGAATTATATCGTAAATGTCAATATGAAACAGATGCAATAGTGGGATTTCCTATTACAAACAAAGTTAGAAATAGTGAATTAGCAGAATTACATGATGCAGGATACAGTTGGGAAGAAATTTATAGATGTATAAAATCAAAAAATGAATGGATTAAAGAGCAAATAAAACTAAAGGGAATAGAATCAGATTACCAGATGATAAGATACATGATGGTGGTAATTAAAAATACAATACATGATTATACAATTGAAGATAGAAGAAATAACAGTTGGGAAAAATGCGTAGATGAAAATATGGAAGAGGATTTTATAGAGGAGGATGAAGAAGAGGAAATAAGAAATAGATTAAAACAAATAAAAGAAGACAAAGAAACAAGTATAAGTTCCTTTTTAAATAAAATAGGGAAATAGGGTGATTTTATGGAGTTTAACAGTAGAATAGAGAGTGAAAGCTTAATATTAGGTGCAATTTATCAAGATTTAACATTAGTAACAGAATCAAATTTAAAGGCAGAAGATTTTGGAAATAGCAGAACAAGTTTTTATTATAGATTAGCAGAAGAATTAGTAAAAAACATAAAATCATTAGATGAATTATCTGTATCATCATGGATAAATGCAAACGGATTGAGAGATTTATATGAAGAATATGGTGGATTTGATAGTATAAGAAATTTACAAAAATTAGGAAATGTAAAAAACTTTTCTTCATACGTTGATGATTTAAAAAAACATATAATAGTTGAGAATCTAAAAGAAAAAAGAAATTTTGACATAAATGAACCGATTATATATAAAGGACAAAAGTTAAATTTAACCGAAGCATTACCCGTAATGAATTCTTATGAGTTTCATAATCTAATTCAATTGATGTTCAATGATTTAGAGGTTGAAATATGTGATAAGAATTTGGTTTTTGAAGAATTATATTTTTCAGAAAAAGAATTAAAGGATAAAATAAATGGTGTAAAAACTGATATAAGTGGATTTGATATAGTTTTAAAATGGGAAGAGGATGGAGATTTAAGATATTTACAAAACTTTAAGCTATTAAATGAGGTTCTAGGAGGATTACAAAGAAAGAATGGATTGCATCTTTTAGGAGCATCAAGTGGTGTAGGAAAAACAACTATGGCGCTGAATATAGCTTTAGGATTAGTTAATACGTCAAACGAAAATGTTTTAATAATATCAAACGAAGTTCAATCTGCATACTATAAAAATTTATTAATCTCTATAGTATGTCAAAATATATTTAAATGTTATACATTAACTAGAAAAAAAATATCAAGAAATGAATTTAGTAGTCAAACTGAAATTGATACTTTTTTAGTTGCTAATGAATTCATAAAAGAAAATTTTGGTGGAAAATTAAGGTTTTTATCTGTTGCAACTTTTAACAAGGATAATATATGTGCAATAATGAAAAGAGAAAAATTAAGAAATAATGTAGGATATTTTATTTTAGATACATTTAAGTTTGAAGGTGGAAAGGATAGAAATATAGCAACAGAATTAGTTGAAACGTCTAGGGCAATTGATATGACGGCAACTGAATATGATATAGGAATTTTAATGCCAATACAATTATTAGTTTCCAGTGATAAAAAAGGATTTTTAACAAGTGCTGAATTAAGCAATAGTAAACAAATAAAAGAAGTCTGCAACTCTGTATTATTAATGAGGAGAGTTAGACCGTTTGAATTAGTAAATAATAAAGAAAATGAAAAATTCTTTTTAAAACCTTATATATGGAAGAAGGCTTCAAATGGATATATTAAAAAATGGCTAACTATTATAGACCCGAATAATAATGAAGCAGATAAGAGTAAAAGATTTAATAAAGATGTTGTAGACATGAGTAAGCAGCATATTCTATTGAGAATAGATAAAAATAGAAATGGGGAAAGTGATGGGCTAATTCTATATGAAATAGATGGAATGAGTGGGTTATTGAAAGAAAAAGGATATTGTGACCATTGTTATATGGGGAATTTCTTTGAATAAGTGTAACAAATAAATAATTAACTTCATATAATAGGGTATAAACAAAAGATAAAAAAATTAATTTTTATAAAAATAAATGAATAATTAATAGGAGGCAATTTTTATGAGTGAAAATAAAAAAAATAATAGAAAGATAAAAAATGATACAAGTGATACTTTTATATTCGATAGTAACTATACAGGAAAATTAAATTTTTATGCTTGTCAAATAAAATATAATGATGGAAAATTTAATTTAGAGTGGGATGTTGAAGAAAAGGGTTATTATTTATTAATAACAGCGGTTGATTTTAATGTGGAAACAAAAGAAATATCTAATCCTAACCTAACTTATTCAGATATAAGACTTTTGGTTAGCTGCAATAGAAGGGGCGAACAAAATTTCAATATAGCTAAAGAAGCTATGGAAAAGGTAGCAAAAGAAAGTATAGCTACAATGGAAGCAGATAGAAGATGGTTAGAGGATAGAGGTTGTAAAGATGAAGATGATATAGATAAATTTTTAGAAGGGCTATTAGGAGATTTATTGAAGGAAGAAGAATTTGAAAAACCCGTAGAAAAGCCTAAGAAAGCAAAAGTTGAATTAGCTAAAAGAGGATTTAATAGGGTAGCAGGTATGGAAGAGGTTAAAGAAGTATTTAGGGATGTTATTGACCAATTTAAAAATCCAAAAAAATATAAACATTTCGATATAAATCCTATGAGAGCAATATTATTACATGGGGCACCAGGAACAGGTAAAACATTTGTTGCGGAAGCATTTGCGGAAGAAATAGATGCGGAATTTAAAAAGGTTAGCATGGGTGAATTAGGAAGCAAATATCAAAATCAAACTTCAAATAATATAAAAGATTTATTTGAAAAAGCAAGAAAAAGAGAAGGTATCACAGTTCTTTTCTTTGATGAAGTGGATAGTATAGCATCAAAAAGAGGTATGGATGAAAATAGTAAAGAAAAAAATACTACTTTAAATACATTGTTACAAGAAATGGGTTCAAGTGAAAATGAAAAAATATTTATAATATGTGCAACAAACTTCTATGAAAACTTAGATGAAGCATTCAAACGTAAAGGTAGAATAGATGTTGAATTAGAAATACCATTACCAGATTTTGAAACTAGAAAGGGAATATTAGAATTAAATACGAGAAAAAAACCATTAGGTGAAGATGTAGATTTAGAAAAAATAGCAAGAAATATGAGTGGTATGAACTGTGCCGATTGCGATGTTTTAGTAAATGAATCTGCGAGATTAGCATTAAAAAGAGATAAAGAAGCAATAGAACAAATAGATTTTGAAGATGCAATGGAAGAAATGATAACAGGTAAAAAAAGTAAAACTAAAAGATTAGATGAAAAAACTAAAAGAATAGTTGCTACACATGAAGTTGGGCATCTTCTAATGAATGAATTATTAGAAGTGAATAAGACTAAGAAAGTTTCTATAATGCCAAAAGGTAGCACATTAGGTTATTTAATGCATATGAACGAAGATAATGAGGATGTATTTTTACACAATGAAGAGGAATTAAAAAATAGATTATTGGTAATGCTAGGAGGTAGAGCAAACGAAGAAATATTCCTTGGAAATGCTACTACAGGTGCTAGTGATGATTTACAAAAGGCAAATAATTTATTAAGAAGAATGATAACTCAATTTGGTTATTGCGATGAATTAAAATTATTAGTAATAGATGAAAATGATATCTTCATGAGAGAAAAGGTTAATGATTTAATGATGGAGAAATTAGATAGATTATATAGAGAAACAAAAAAAATATTAGAGGAAAATAAAGATTTATCAGAAGCCTTAATAAATGAATTATTAATAAAAGAAGAATTAGATGGAAAAGAAGTGGAAAAAATAATAAATAATTATAAAAAGGAACAAGTAAATAATTAATAACATATAATATAGTAGGGGCTTATCCCTACTATATTATTATAAGGAGGAAAAATATGAAAATAATGAAATGTTATATTGATGGTAGTTATAGAGAGATATATCCTAATAAAGTTGGTTCGGCAATTATAATAGTAAATGAAGATAAAACAACAGAAGAAATATTTTTCTCTAAATATGATGAAGAATTAGCTAAACAAAGAAACATAGGAGGAGAATTAAGAAGCTGCATGATGGCATTAAAAATAGCTGTAGAAAGAGGTTATGAAGAAGTCCATATTTATTATGATTATATAGGAATAGAAAAATGGTGTACAAAAGAATGGAAAGCAAAAAATAAATACACACAGGCATATAGAGATTATTATGATGAAATGAACAAAATGATTAATATAAAATTTTTTAAATGTGATGCCCATAGTGGAGATTACTATAATGAATTAGCTGATTATTATGCGAAAAAATCACTTGAAGAGTAGAAGGTGATTGAGTTTGGACACAAAAGAAATTAAAGAAAAATTAAAGATTGATGATATAATAAATCTTATGGAATATTTTGGCGCAGATGTAGGAACTATGACCGAAGAATATATAACTTTTACTTCTATATGCCATGGAAGTTCATCACATAAATTTTATTATTATCCAAGAACAAAATCTTTTTATTGTTTTGTGTGTGGGAATATTGATATTTTTACCATTGTACAGCAAGAAGAAGGGTTATCATTTCAAGAATCAATAGAATGGATTAAAAATTTTTTTAATTTAACAAGCGAATCTAAATTTAGGTTCGGCAGACCAAAAGAAATAGTTCATAAACAAAAAGAAATAAAGAAAAAAGTAATAGATTTAAATGAACAATTGCCTATATATAATCAATCTATACTTAATACTTTTATTGATTATCAGCCAATTGAATTTGAACGAGAAGGAATATCAAAAGAAGTAATGAAGATGTTTGAAATTAAATTCGATATAGACACTGAATCAATTATAATCCCTTGTAGAGATTATAATAATAACCTAGTAGGAATAAGACAACGTAACTTAGTAGAAAGAAATATAGAGATATATGGAAAATATCATCCTCATATAGATTATATAAGCAACATTGTTTATAAATTTCCTACGAGTAAAATCTTATATGGTCTTAATATTAACAAAAAGAGAATCATAGAAACTAAGACAATAATAATCGCAGAAGGAGAGAAGTCGGTTCTAAAAAGTAAAACTTGGTTTAATGAAAAAGACATGACTGTTGCGTCCTATGGATGTTCCTTAAGTGATTATCATATTGAATTAATTAAATCAATGGGTGTTGAAGATGTTATATTCTTATATGATAGAGAAGAAGATGAAAAATTAATTAAAAAAATGGAAAAAATTTATAAAAAATGTGCACTTTATTTTAACGTTTTTCATATAAATGAGTATGAGGATAAAATAAAAGTTAAAGATAGTCCTTTTGATGCAAGTTTAGAAGATTTTAAATATTTATTAGAAAATAAATTAATTGAATATAAAATCTAAATAAATGTAACAAATAAATAATTAATAACATATAATATGGTATAAGGAGGTAGAAATAAATGAAATACAAATTAATGAATGAAAATATAAAAAATAAGGATATACTAGATATAGTTTATGAAAATAGAGGTATAGATAGAGAGTTTGTAGAAAAATTATTAAACGCAGATAAATCAGAATATAAAAATCCAATGGATATATTCGGCATGGAAAAAGCGATTAATTTTTTCAAAAAAATAATAGAAAAAGAAAATTTAGTTATAGGATTATTGGTAGACGAAGACGTTGATGGATTCACAAGTTCTTCTCTTTTATACAAATGGTTAATAGATGATGTAAAAATATCTAAAGAAAATATAAGAGTTTTCTTCCATGACAAACCGAAAAGTCATGGATTAAGCAACAAAATATTTGATGTTATGTTAAATTCAGATGTTGAATTATTTATAATAGCAGATAGTAGTACAAATGACGTAGAGCAACAACAAATATTCCTAGATAATAATAGACAGGTTATAATTCTTGACCATCATATATGTGACAAAGAATTAGTAGAAGGAATATATTTAGTAAATAATCAAATAGAAAATAGCGAATCTAAAGAATTAAGTGGTGTAGGTATAGTTATAAAATTCATAGAAGCATTAGGATACGATATAGAAAAATATTTAGATTTAGTAGCTGTAGGATTAGTTGCAGATGTAATGAATCTAGCATCTTTAGAAAATAGAGCAATAGTAAATTATGGATTAAGTCATTTAGAAAATGATTTAATAAAAGAATTCTTTAAAAATACTAAAAATCCTACAATAGAAGATATATCATGGAACCTAGCAAACTTTATGAATAGTGTTATAAGATATGGGAAAGCAGATGAAAAAAGATTATTATGGAATGCTTTAATAGGAGAAGAAGGTTTTGTAGAATACAAAAAAAGAGACGGTAGTATAGTAAAACAAAATTATTCAGAAGCATTCGTTAGAATAAGTGGCAATGTAAAATCAAGACAAAATAATGCAATAAAGAAAAGTGTAAAAGAATTAGAACAATACATTTATAAAAATAGATTAGAAAATGATAAATGTATAATAATAGAAAATTATGATTTATGCGAACACAGCATAACAGGAATAGTTGCACAAAAATTACTAGGAACATTCAAGAGACCTATAATAATAGTTTCTCCTTATAAAAATGAAATGAGTGGAAGTGTTAGAAGCCTTGTAGATTTTAAAGAAATATTAGAAGAAAGCGGCTTAATAACTTTCGCAAGTGGGCATAATAGGGCGTTCGGTGTAGGTTTACCAAAAGAAAATATACCTAAACTAAGAGAATACCTAAATAAAAAATTATTATGCACAGTAGAAACTAAAATAGAAGAAGTGGATTATATATTTGATGTTAAAAAATTAAAACTTGATGATATAATAAAAATAGCTAACTTGAGTTCATTATGGGGCAATCCTATTAAAGAACCTACTTTCATAGTGAAAGGGATAACAATGGAAAGCAAAGATATAAAACATCAAAGAAGTGACAAAGGCTACTGTACTAGCTTTAAATATAATAAATTAACATTTAAGAAAAATTTTAGTAGTCAAAAAGTATATGAAGAAATGCAAGTAAAAGATAAATTAAAATTTGGTAAAACTCATGCAATAGATTTAACATTGCTAGTTAAGTTTAAGCAAGATAAAAATGGATTTTATTATATCTCAATAGAAGATTTTAATTCTTGTAAGAGTTCTAAAGTTGTTTTTTAAAATAAATAATTAATAGTAACAAATAAATAATTAATTTCATAAAATATAGTAAAAGGAGGATATAATATGTGGTTTGTAGTATTTACATTATCAGTTGTAGCTTTAGTAGCTTTTGCAGATGCAAATTCAAAATAAAGAAAGGAGGATGGAACATTGGAAATAATAATTACTCTATTACCAATTATAGGATTAATCAATTTAGGATTTTTATTAAGAAGAATAATAGATAAATATAATAGATAATAATAATGACAATAGGAGAGGATAATATGACAATAGCATTAGGTATATTAATAGCGTTAGTAGGATATGAAATGGGAATAAAAATGTATCAAGTAATAAAAATAATGGGAATAAAAATAGATAACATGAATGAAAATGAGATAAAAGATTTACTAAAAGACCCTAGATTTAGAAAATATATGAGATAATTGAAGGATAAAAAAAACAGAAAGCCTGGTGAGCGTCTTTAAATAAATAATTAATAAAGGAGAATATAAATATGTACAATGTACTTTTAAGTGATTTTTCAATAGATAATGAAAGAGCATATCAAAATTTAAAAGAAGTAATAGAACCTTTATCAAAGGTTCTAGTGCTTCCTTATAGTAATTGGGAATATATTCAAGATGAAAAACATTATGAAAATCTTTACGATTACCATGATGGCGATGAATTTAATGATTATTATAGAAAATTGCATATGTATGGTATACAGAAGAAAGATATTTCAGTAATTTCTCCGAAAGATAGCGTAGAATTTATATTATCAAAAATAAGAAAAGCAGATATTATCTTACTAAGTGGCGGAGACCCAAATCAATTTGTTAAATACACACCTAAAGAAGTATGGTGGGAACTAGATTATAAGGAAAAAATAATAGGAATAAGCGCAGGTTCAATGGTTCAATGTAATTTCTATTATATGTACAAAGATTATAAAGACGATACGGTTCCATTTGTTGAAAAAGATAAATATTATTGGGGAATGGGATTTGTATGGGAGACGATAATTGTTCATTATGATGGAAATGAATTACAACAACAAGCAATTAAAAATAATGAAAAAAGAAAATTTAAACCATTGAAGCTGATAAGAGACGGTGGTGGATTAATGTATTATGGAGGATATCAGATAGGAGAGTGGTAAGATGTTGAATGTAAATCCGAAATATCCAATAGGTACAAAAGTTAAAAGTTATCATAATAAAATAACAGAAAATGGTGAAGTCTTAAAAGAGTTAGAAATATCATATGGAATAATAACTGAAATCATAATATCAAAAGATATATTGGTTGGAGAAATGTTCTATATGTATAGGCTAGATGATAGAAGTATAGTTCATGAATCCAATATATTAAAAATGAATTATTAGTAACAAATAAATAATTAATATCATATAATAGGGTATAGAAAGAAATAAGAGGAGGTGGATAAAATGGAAGCGGTTATAATAAGTTTATTCGCAATGGCTTTAGTAGTTTGTGTATTATATTTAGAAAATAGAGGTGATAAATAGTGGTACCCCTGATATGCGGTTCCGTATCTTTGGCATCATCTATATATATAGTATATATGTTGATAAGGAGTGAAAGATGGTGATAGGAGTAGTAATCCTAATATTACTTTTCTTCTTTATTACATGGTTAGATGATATATGCTTGATTTGGAAAGAAAAAATAAAAAATAAAAATAAAAATAAATAAGGAGAAGATATAAATGAATGAAGTAATGATAATGTTAAGCTTAGTAATGTTAATGGGTGGAGTATTTAGTTATTTAGATTATAGACTAGAATTAGAAGTAAAAGCTAGAGAGGAAGAATTAATAACAAGAGAAGATGATTGCGAAGAAGAATAATAAAAAGGGAGTTTCTCCCCCTTTTTATTATATGGAGGTGAAATATGAAGAGGTATAATAATTACCATAAACATACAATGTATTCTAATTTAAGAAGTTTAGATTGTATTGTTAAGCCAATCGAATATATAAATAGAGCAAAAGAATTAGATGGAGAAAAGGCTATATATTTTTCAACTGAACATGGATATCAAGGTAATATTCATGAACTATATACATTATGTCAAATCCATAATGTAAAATTAATAGCTGGCGCAGAAGTTTATTATGTTGAAGATAAAAATGAAAAAGATAAAACGAATTATCACATGGTATTAATTGCTAAAAATAAAAGTGGATATAAACAATTAAATAAGATATTATCGATTGCTAATTTAGAAGGATTTTATTATAAACCTAGAATAGATGATGAACTATTATTTAATTTAAATCCAAATGATTTTATTATAACTACCGCTTGTGTAGCAGGTAGATTAAAAAATGACGAAGGATTAGATGAATGGATAATAAAAATGAAAGAACATTTTGGGAATAACTTCTATTTAGAAGTTCAGTCACATATACATGATGTTCAGATAAAACATAATAAAAAAGTTTTATTTTTAAGTTCAAAACATAATGTCGAACTTATCCATGCAAATGATAGTCATTATATATATCCACAAGATGCAAGATATAGAGATTTATTTCTAAAAGCAAAAGGAATAGTATATGCAGAAGAAGAAGGTTTTTTATTAGATTATCCATCATATGAAGAAATAGTTGAAAGATATAGAAAGCAAAATGTTTTAACGGATGAACAAATAGAAAAATCTTTAAGCAACACTTTAATATTCGATGAATTAGAAGGAATAACATTAGATACAGAAATTAAAATACCTCATATTTCAGATAATCCAAATCAAGAATTAAAAGAAATAATAAACGAAGAATGGCAAAATATTTGTAAAGAAATACCTGTTGAAGAACATGAAAAATATCTAAAAGAAATAAGATATGAATTTGATATTATAGAAAAAACAAACATGGAAGAATATTTTATAATGGATTATAAAATAGTTAAAGAAGCTACAAAAAAATATAATGGGCTAATGACTAAGACGGGAAGAGGGTCTGCCCCTTCATTCTACATTAATAAGTTATTAGGTTTAACGGATATAGATAGAATTTCAGCAAAAGTTCCATTGTATCCAACAAGATTTATGTCGATTGAACGTATATTAGGAACAAGAAGTCTTCCCGATATAGATTTAAACACAGAGAATAGAATACCTTTTATAAAAGCAACAGAAGATTTATTAGGAAAAGATAATTGTGCTTGGATGTTATCTTTCAAACCATTACAAGATTCATCTGCATTTAGATTATGGTGTAAAGCTAATGACATGAATATAAAGAAATATGATGATATAGCTAAGAACCTAGAAGATTATGTAGAAGATGAATATTGGGGAGAGATAATAGAAGAATCAAAAGTTTTTAAAGGTGTAATTGAAAGTATGTCTGAAAGCCCTTGTAGTCAATTGGTATGGGATAAAGATATTTCAGAAGAAATAGGAATTATAAAAACTAAAGAAGGTATTTGCTGCAATATAGATGGATACAATTGTGATGTTTATAAGTATCTTAAAAATGATTTATTAACTGTAACCGTATGGTCAATCATAAGACAGACTTGCGAATTAGCAAATATAGAAATACCTTCGATTAAAGAATTAGAAGAATTATTGGATGAAAAAACATATGCTATCTATAAAAATAAATTAACTTGTACTATAAATCAAGCAGATAGTAAATTTGCAACTGATTTAATTGCTAAATATGAGCCGCAAAGCGTAGCAGAAATGAGTGCATTTGTCGCTAGTATTCGTCCAGGATTTGCATCTTTATTAGATAATTTTATAGAGAGAATGCCATATAGTACAGGGATAACAGATTTAGATATATTATTAGAAGATAGTTACCACTATTTAATGTATCAAGAATCTATTATGAAGTATTTAATATGGTTAGGAATTAAAGAATCCGAATCATATGACATCATTAAAAAGATAGCTAAAAAGAAATTTAAAGAAGAAGAGTTAAGAGTTTTAAAAGAAAAATTAAAAAATAGTTGGATAAAAATAGTAGGAGAAGAAAAGGGATTTGATGAAACTTGGCAAGTTGTAGAAGATGCATCACACTATTCTTTCAATGCTAGTCATAGTTTAAGTTATGCTTATGATAGTTTATATGGAGCATATTTAAAGGCGCATTATCCGTTAGAATATTATTCAGTTGCCTTTACACTATACGAAGACGATATAGAAAGAACAGCGAGATTAACAGAAGAATTAAAATATTTTGGAATAAAACTTGAAAATCCAAAATTTAGATATGCAAGAGCAGGTTATTTTATAGATAGAGAAAATAATGCAATATATAAAGGTGTTTCTAGTATAAAATATCTTAATAAAAATGTCGCAGAAGACTTATATCAATTGAAAGATAATGAATATCCAACATTTATGGATTTATTAATTGATTTAAAAAATATCAATATAAATAGCAGACAATTAGATATACTCGTTAGATTAGATTATTTTTCAGAATTTGGAAAACGTAAAAAATTATTAGATATAATTAAAATATTTAATAGCATATATGGAAAGAAACAATTCAAGAAAACAGACTTTAAAGAAGAATTGATTAGACAATTTGCAAAATCTGAATCTGAAAAAATGTTTAAAGATGTTGATACCTATGCACTATGTAAATATTTAATGAGTACAATTGAAGATGAAGATTTATCCATGAAAGAAATAATAGAAGCGGAAAGAGATTATATAGGAAGACCTATTTATATAGATGAAAATTTAGACCCTATGACATTAATTGTATTAGATGTAAATACTAAGTATACACCAAAAATTCAATTCTATAGTCCATTAACAGGAAATATAGAAAATGTAAAAATAGAAAAAAGAATATTTAAAAAACAACCGTTAGAATTTGGAGATATGATAATAGTTTTCAATATATATGAGAAATTTAGAAAAACTAAAAATGAAAACGGACAATGGATAGAAACAGAAAATACAGAATTTTGGATAGATGATTATAGGAAAATAGAAGATTAGTAATAAATATAAAAATAAAAATATATAATAGAATGAGGAAGTGGTCACATGAAAACATTAATATTAAAAGTAGTAGCAAACGATGGAAAGGAATTTTGTTTTGATATACCTGTAGATGAAATCATAAAAATTATATCTGATGCTTATGACGATATACATTTAAATAAAGAGGAAATCCATTTTGGAGATTTCCTTACAATGAAAATAGATGAACTAAAATTATTTTATGTTTGTCCTTTAATACAAAGAGTAAATTAAAATTTATGGAGGAAAGAAAATGAGAAGAATGGAAATAGCTTTTAAAAATGAAGAAGAAATGAATGAGGAAATACAAGAAGAAATGCAAGAAGTGAAAGAAGCACAAGAGAAGAAAGAAACAGGAATGTCTGAAATGGATTTCATGGAATTATTAATGAGAGAAATTGAAAGTAAAACATTGAATATAATGGGAAATTTTGATGATAACATGGTTAAATATGTAAGACAATTTGCAGGACAATTATGGTATTATGATGGCGATGATACCAGACCTCTATTCATAAATATAACTTCACATGGAGGGCAAATCTGTTCTCTCATGGCAATATTAGACATCCTAGAATCATTAAAAGAAGAATGGGGTTGTAGAATAATTGCCAATGTAAATGGATATGCGGAAAGTTGCGGAGCGGTTCTATTCTGTTATGCAGATGAAAGATATATGAACCGTTTTAGCGAAATAATGATTCATGAAATATCATATGGAATAAACTCAACATTATCAGACCATGTGACAGAATTAAAAAGAAGCCAATATCTCCAAGATATAATAGATGAAATATTATGCGAAAAAACTCCATTAACTAAAAAATTACTAAGAAAATGGTATAAAGAAGGAGATAAATTCTTAAATAGAACAGAATGTGAAAAATTAGGATTATTAACAATGGATAATGAAAAAGAAGAAAATGAATAATTAATTAAACAATCTGCATCGAAGGGAGGGTGGGGAGGTTCAAAAATCACTTTAAACAAAATAAAGGAGGATTAGTAAGGTAAATTGAAAAGAAAAAAAAGAGATTACACTTGTGTAATATGTGGAAGAGAAACAGGTCATGCAGATGGTTATTGTTCAAAACATTACGACCAAATTAAACAATATGGATATCCTTTAGAGGATTCTCCTAGAAGAGATACAGACCCAAATGAAATTGTCTTCTATGAAGAATATGCAGAAATAATATTATATACCCTTCTATTTGAAGAAAGCAACAGAGTTTTAATAGATATAGAAGATGTGGATAAAGTTAAAAGTTTTAGTTGGAAAGGTAAAAAGGATTGTATAGTAGCCAACGATAAAGGAAAAACAATATTATTAGCAAATTTAATATTAGGTACGGATGATAAAGTTGAATTTTTAAATGGAGATTATTTAGACCATAGAAAAGACAATTTAAAAATAGTTGAAAAGAAATGGAAAAAGAAACCAAAGAAAAAAAATAAAGACAATAAAATAATAATAGAGACAATTGGTGGTAGCACAGTTGATGTTACGGGAAGTTGTTGGGCAATTTATTATCCAAAGAAAGATAACGAGATGGGATGTTTTCTTATAGAGGCGGGCATGGTTCAAGGTGGTACAGTCCTAGAAGATTATAATGCAAATAAGAGAATGATAAGTGCAATCCCATTCGAAGAAGCGGAATTCCTCCTTATAGGTCATAGTCATATAGACCACATAGGTAATGTATGTGCTAGTGTAGCCAATGGATTTAAAGGAAAGATATATAGTTCAAAAGAAACCTTAGCTATATCAGAGAAATTAATGTTGGATTGTAGTTTCATACACCAAAGAAATATAGAAGATTTAAGTAAAGGAAAGAAAAGTTATGAACCTTTATATGACGAGGGTGATGTATATTTAGCAATCGATAGATTCGAAGAGTTATCAAAAAGTGAAATTGTGCAAATAAATGAATATGTTTCGGTTAAATTTTTAAATAACTCTCATTGTTTTGGTGCTAATCAAATAGAGATATTTATAAGAAAACCTTCTAATCATGTTGTTAAAATATTATATACGTCTGATTTAGGTTCAAAACATAATTCGAAATTCCAACCATTTATACAAGAAAATGAATTATGTAATAAAGCGGATATAATGATATTAGAATCAACTTATGGAAATAGAAAACCATTCACTAAAGACCAATGTGTTGCAGAAAGAGAAGATTTATTAAAGAATATAAAAGAAACTATTAAGAATGGACATAGATGCCTAATTCCATGTTTTAGTTTCCAACGTTCTCAAATGGCAATGTGTATGCTATACGAAAGATTTAAAGATGAAGATTTAGGGAATACTATGATTGTAGTGGATTCAAGATTAACAAATGAAATAAATAATGTATTTATGAATGTTTTACCAATTGAAGAAAGAGAATATTTTAAAGAAGTATTATCATGGGAAAGATTTAAATTTATAACTTCATACAAAGATACGGAAAAATTAATGGCAAGAAAAGACCAACCTATGATAATAATATCTTCAAGTGGTATGGTGGATAATGGTCATGCAAAAAGTTGGGCAGCTTCATTATTAACAAATAAAAATGATGCAATCTATTTCATAGGATATTGTGGTAAAAATACGTTAGGAGAAAAGATACAAAACCCTAATACAAAAACTGTAACAATAGATGGAGTAGTTTGCGTTAAAAGATGTAAGATAGTTATTTATAATACTTTTTCGTCTCATGCACAACAATCTGATTTAATAGAATATATTAAGCATATCAATATAGGAAAATGTATTATCTTACATCATGGCTCAAAAGAAGCTAAGGAACAATTAAAATATTTAGCAGAAAGCGAAATGAGGGCAATAGGAAAAACTAACAAGATAATAATTGCAGATAAAGGATGCGATAATTTTATAATTTAATGTAACTAATAAATAATTAATAACATATAATATGGTATGGGGAACTCCCCATACCATAAAATTTGATAAGGAGTGGTAAATATGGAGATAAGAGAATGGTTAGGAGAAGACAATATATTAGGAATAAATATTTGGGAGAAAAAATATAAAAATAATAATGAGACATTCGACGAATGGTTAGATAGAGTTTCAAATGGAGACGAAAAAGTTAAAGAAATGATTATGAATAAAAGATTTTTATTTGGTGGTAGAATACTAGCAAATAGAGGTTTATATAAAGAAGGATTAAAAGTAACATATTCTAATTGTTACGTATTAAATGTTGATGATTCAATTGAATCCATATACAAAACTTGTTCAGATATGGCAAGAACATTTTCAGTGGGTGGTGGAGTAGGTATCGATATATCTAAATTAAGACCCGTAGGCGCGTTAGTTAATAATACAGCTAAAAGAACAAGTGGGGCTTGTAGCTTTATGGATACATTTTCACAAGTTACTGAAACAATTGGTCAAAATGGAAGACGCGGGGCATTAATGATATCTATGGATTGCACACATCCCGAAATAATTGATTTTATAAATATAAAAATGGATTTAGAAAGAGTAACAAAAGCAAATATATCTGTTAGAGTTTCAGATGATTTTATGAGAGCCGTAGAAGAAGATGGAGAATGGGAATTATTCTTTAAAACAGAACATGAAGAAATAAGAAAAATGGTTAGGGCAAAAGATATATTCCAATTATTATGTAAAAACAACCATGAAATGGCAGAACCTGGAATTTTATTTTGGGACAGAATAAGCAATTATAATATATTGAGTGAAGATAAAGAATTTGAATATGCAGGTGTTAATCCTTGCGCAGAAGAGCCGCTACCAAATGGTGGAAGTTGTTTACTAGGAGCATTAAATTTAAGTGCATATGTTAAAGATAGAAGTTTTGATGTAGATTTATTTAGAGAAGATATACACAATTCTGTCAAAGCATTAAATGATGTTTTAGATGAAGGATTACCATTACATCCATTACAAATACAAAGGGATACGGTAAGAGATTATAGACAAATAGGTTTAGGTGTTATGGGTGTAGCGGATATGCTTATCAAGTTGGGATTAAGATATGATACAAATGATGCAATAGAGTTTTGTAATGAAATAGGATGCATTTTAGCAAATGAATCTTTAAAAGCTAGTGCATTATTAGCTAAAGAACATGGTGTATATCCAAAATATAAAGAAGCGGCAATTATAAATTCAGATTTCATATTAAACAATACGACTTATGAGGTTTATAAATTAATAGAAGAATATGGTTTAAGAAATAGTCAAGTTCTTACAGTTGCACCAACAGGAACTATATCTACAATGATACAGGTAAGTGGTGGTATAGAACCGATATTTAGCTTTTCATATAATAGAAAAACCGAATCTTTACATGGAGAAGAAAGACATTATAAAGTTTATGCTAAAATAGCGAAAGAATACATGGAAAAAAATAATTTAAAACAAGAGGAAGATTTACCTAATTTCTTTGTAAATGCACAAACAATTAATCCTCTTAAAAGGGTGGAAATGCAAGGAACTTGGCAAAGCCATATAGACGCAAGTATATCTTCAACTGTTAATTTACCAAATGAAACAACAGTTGAAGAAGTTGAATCATTATATATGTATGCATGGAAACAAGGATGTAAAGGATTAACTATATTTAGGGATGGATGCGCCAGAACAGGTGTATTAACTTTAGATAAAAAAGAAGACAAAGAAGAGAAAAAAGAAAAAGAAGCAACTGTAGAAGAATTAAAAAGAGGAGAAGTAATTCCAACAAGTGACAACGTAGTTGGATTAAAACGTAAGATATGCGGAGGATGCGGTAGTTTACACATTCAGGCTTTCTTTGATGTAGAAACAGGAAAAATGACAGAAGTATTTATAAATAAAGGAGGAAGCGGTGGATGCAACTCTAACCTTAATGCCTTATCAAGAATGATTTCAATAGCATTAAGAGGAGGAATAGACATCAATGATATCGCAGACCAATTAAATTCAACAATAAATTGTCCTTCATTTGCTAGTGCTAGAGCGAAAGGATTACCAATATCTCTAGGAAGTAGCTGTCCTAATGCTGTAGGAAGGGCTTTAGTTGAAATGAATAAAGAGTTTCAAGGAATATTCACTCCTAGAAAAGCAGAAGAGGAAGTAGGAGAGGAAAAAGTTAAAGAAGATAATGAAGAACGCTGCCCTCAATGTTCAGAGCCTTTAAATAGAACAGGTGGATGCGTTCAATGTCCGAATTGTTCATGGTCTAAATGCGATTAGGGAGGTGCTTAAATGACTAAATATATACTTTTAGATATAGTAAGCTACAATGTTCGTAAAAAAAATGAATATGATAAATATAGATTAAAAGAATTTACAATGCAAAATCGTCTATTAATTAATGAAAATGTAGAACTAGATTTTGGTAAGGATAAAATAAAATCAAAATTAGTATCAGTTGTTAAAGATTCAGATACTTTAAAAACTTTTGTATTAGATACAAAATCATTTACGGCTATAATACAAGTAGCAAAATATTATAATCAAGATGTAACAAATGAATAATTAATATCATATAATAGGGTATAGGGTAAAACTTATACCCTATATTTTATAAAGGAGGCAAATTATGAAACCTAAATTAATCTTCGTAGAAGGAAGTCAAGGGAGTGGGAAGTCTACTATTTGCAGGGAGTTGAGAGAGAAATTAAAATATACAACATTATTAGATTTATCTGCAATAGGTGACAAGTCAAAAGAAGCGGAAGAAAAGATGTTTCAATATCATAGGCATATATTGGAAATGTTTGAAAACACTAAATATCTAGGTATGAATTATGTGTGCTGTAGAAGTTTTCTATCAGAACGCATCTATTGTAATCTAGGATATAAGCCATATGATTTTGAAAAGTATAGATTGATTCTAACTAAAGAAATAGATTATTTAAATAGATTCTATGACATATATTTTATATTATTAACTACTAATGCAAATGATTTGGAGATTAGATTAAAGAGAGATAAATTTGCTTATCAGGCATTTAGTGTAGAAAATAGTTTAGCACAGCAAGAAGAATATAGAAAAGAATTCAAATGTTTAGCGGAAACGTTAGATGAAACATATATTCTTGAAATAGAAAATGACAATATAGAAAGAGTTGTTAATACGATAAAAGAAATTATTTTAGAGGGATTTGTAAAATAGGAGGATTTCGAATGATTATCATAGGATTAGATTTAAGTTTGAGTAGCACAGGATATAATATAATCGACGGTGAAGGAAAAATTATAACATATGGAACAATATGCACTGATGCTAAAAAGAATAATGAATACGAACGTATATTTATAATAGCTAACAAATGCAAAAGTTTAATTAGAGAATATGGCGTTGATTATGTAATCTGCGAGAATTCCTTTTTTGGTGGCAATGCTAGAACGGGTATTACGTTGGCGAGGTTACTAGGTTCGGTAGCCTATATTACAATCGAGGAAGAGAAAACTTTAGATTTAATGACGCCATCTGCATCAAGAAAAATATTATTAGGAAGTGGAAAATCCACAAAAGAAGATGTAGCTGAATATATAAGAAAAGAAATATTAGACTTAGGAGAATATAGTAATAAGGCTATAAAGTCTAAAGGGATAGAAAAGACTTCGGATATATATGATAGTTTATGTATATCATTTGCCTGGTTAAAAAAATATAAATTAAATGAAAAATATGAGAACAAATAAATAATTAATTGCATATAATATAGTATAGGAGGTGATAAAGTGTTACATTTAATTCATTTTTGCGATGAATGTGGCAGCGACATACATCATCCTACAGAGGAAATACCAATATATATATTAGAAATGCCGAACAATGAAATATATTTCTTCTGTTGCGAGGATTGCAGGGATGATTTTATAAAAGAAATGTGTTTAGATGGTTACGTTACCCCAAGCGGGTCAATATTAAGAGACTAAGGAGTGGTATATTATGAATAATTTTAACAAAAAAATAAGAAACTTACAAATGGAATTAGAAGGATTAGAAAAAGAATTAGATAGAATGGAAAAAGGAGAAGAAGAAATAGAAGTAGGAGTTATATCTGTAAAAGATGGTAAATTAAAAATAGAACTTTTAATGAATCCAGATGCATTCACAGCGGAAGATTTAGAACATTTAGGAAAAATAGTTAATGATTTTCATGAATTATTATTTAAAATACAAGAAAGAAGTGGTGAATAGATATGGAAATAGATGCAAAAATAGCTTATGAAATAGCATTACAAAAAATAAATGAATTAAACAGACAACTGATAGAATTAAATGCTTGTTTGATAATGAAGGATGAAGAAATCCAACAATTAAAAGAGCAATTAGAAAAAGGGAAATAAATTTCCCTTTTCCCATACAAAAAAATATGAGGTGATTATATGTTAGATGTTAAATTTGTTAAATTAAGTGAAGATGCAATAGTTCCTTGCTATGGAAGAAGAGGGGACGCGGGATTAGATTTATTCACAGTTGAAGATATAATAATTAGAGCAAATGAGACGATGGTTATTCCTACAAATATAGCTATACAATTACCAATGGGTTATGAAGCATCTGTTAGACCTAGAAGTGGAATTTCTTTAAATGGTGTAAAAGGTTGTACAGACTGTTCTACAATGAAACCATGTCAACCTTATTTAAGAGTTCAATTTGGTACAGTTGATTCTAATTATAGAGGAAGTATAGGAATAATAACTTATAATCAAGAGAATTATGATGTATTAGTTCCGAGAGGAACTAAACTTGCACAACTGGTTGTATCACCTGTAATATCTGTTGATTTAATAGAAGTAGAATCATTAGACAATACAAATAGAGGAAATAAAGGATTTGGAAGTAGCGGAATATAAAAAAATATCCATTAATAATATAAAATAATTAGGAGGTAGTAAATATGGTTTATTTAATATATTGTGTAATATGGGGAGTTATAGGATATATAATAGCTAATGAAGTGGCAAAAGCTAATAAACAATTAAATATAAATCCTATGTTATATGGAATAGGTTCATTTTCATTTGGTATTTTATGGTGTATGTTATTTTTAGCTTATAAAGTATATGAACATAAAAAATATAATAAGTTTTTAAAATAATAAGTTTTAAGAAGGAAGAATAATTTCTTCCTTCTTTTTTTATATGTAATATTATAATAAATAAAAAGACTAGGATTACCCTAGTCTTTTTTTATTATATGGTCTGCGCATACTATACCATGAATTCCTGCTTGAACTATTCCTCTTGTGTATCCGCTACCATCACCAAGCGAATATATATTATCACATGATGTCTTACCATACTTATCTATTAAGATTCTATTGCTATGAAACTTGCATTCTGGGGCGTAAAGTAATGTATTCTTTCCGTCATTTAATCCATGTGCAACATTATCTAATATTTCAATTGAATCAAGGATTGTAGTCAGTATTCTGTAAGGTAATACAAGGCTTATATCGCCGCTTGTAGCGCTTAAAGTAGGCTTAAGATTACATCCATATAGTGTTTCAAAAGTGCTTCTTCTATGAAGTCTTAAGTCTTCTAGGGATTGAACTAAAACTTTATCCTTTCCTCCTGCCAAACTATTTGCCATCCTAATCATAGGATAAACATAATCTTCTAAAGGATTTTCTATTAAGCCGTTAAATTCTTTTGTAACCAATAAAGCGAAGTTAGTATTATCAGTTTTTAAAGCCTTATTATTATAAGCATGACCATTGACTGTGGATATATCTCCCATTGATGTATTCCATTTTTCATGTGCTACAACGCCCATTGGATTAGTACAGAACATACGGCATTTATCATTGTATAATCTATCATTTAAATAAATCTTAGCTTCATAGAAGTTACGATTTAATTTATCCATTACTTCGTTTGTAGTCTCAACTCTTACTCCTATATCAATTTTACTAGGTGTAGTTTCTATATTATATCTATTGAAGACTTTATTTAGGTGTTCATTACCACTTCTACCCACCGCAAAAACTATTTTATCTCCATAAAAATTACCTTTATTTGTTCTTACGCCTATTATCTTATTATTCTCTTCGATTAAATCTAAAAATTCTGTTAGAGTATATATTCCAACTCCTTCATTCATTAAATAGCTCTGCATATTTTTATATACTATTCTTGAGTTATCTGTTCCAAGATGTAAGGTTTCGCAATCATGGAATCTTAAATTAGAAATATTATCCATTTGATTTATTAATTCAATTGTTTCTGACGTTCTTTCTGCCTGTCTGATATTCATATCTTTCATTCCAAATCTATTATATATGTCTTTTATTTTATCCATATAATCTTTTAATTCATCTGGTGAATAGAATTCTCCTAAGTCTCCACCTACTAATGAATATTCATCGAAGTTTAATTTACTGTCAGAGAATGCTCCTGCTCCTGCTAATCCATGTGTAATCGAACAGACTTTACAATTTTTACAACAGGTATTTTGATTTACAAAACATTTTCTTTTTTCTATAAATCTACCCTTTTCAATGATAGTTATATCGTCACCTTTAAAACCATTGTCCAATAATTCTATTGCTGTAAAAATAGAAGCCACTCCTGCTCCCACTATTAAAACTTTCATATTATCACTCCTAAAAAAAATATAGTGTAGGGTAATACCCTACACTATATTATATGCAATTAATTATTTATTTGTTACTCATTTATGACTTGATTAAACACTTTATCGAAATTAATTTGTTGTTCTTGGAAAGCTTTTGTCAATAAAGATAAGTTAGATGATACGTCTAAAACATAGCAAGTATCTTCTTCTACTTCATTATATTCAGCGGTAATTAGTTTTTTCATTTGTTCCTCTATCTTATCATCTTTATCGCTTAATGTTGACACGGGATTATAAATCGTTCTATATCCTTCATCCGAAGACACTACCTGTAATCTATTTAGTAATTCTGTAGCCGAAACCTTTTCAACTTCTTCATCATCATCATCAAGAGCCTTTAAAAAGCCACCTAATGCGCCTAGATATACGTTACTACAATATTGTTGAACATAGTTACCACTTCTATTGATAAGATAAACTACACCACTATTATTTTGAAGTATATAACCTCCATTTGTTCTTAAACAGCCACCTGTTTGGTTTCCGTTGCTAGTCCAAGATGTTACACTGTTCATTACCGCCGTATTACTATTGCTTCCTAAATATAAAGCATTACCATAAATATATCCACTACCACTAACAGTAAGAGTTGATGATACCTTTAATCCTCCTGTTACAGAAACATCCGAAGCTGGCATCATATAAATACTTCCACTACCAGTAGAAATAGACATATTTCCTTGGGATTCAATTTTAAATTGAGAAGAATAGTGAACAGATGTAGTACCTATTTGCATACCATTTTGCTTAATCCAAACCCCACCAGATGTCGAAGGTTCTACAGTTTTTAGAGTTGTACCTTCTATAACTCCTCCTCTAATTCTGTTTCCACTTATAGTTCCACTCGTTATATTACTTGCATTTAAATTGGTTACGCTTATCTTACTAGCATCTATTGTTCCACCACTTATTCTATTTGCAGATAAAGACCCACTTGTTATATTGCTTGCATTTAAATTGGTTACACTTATCTTACTAGCATCTATCGTACCACCGCTAATCCTATTGGCAGATAAAGTCCCCGTTGTTATGTTACTTGCGTTGATATTGGTAATCGTAGCCTTACTAGCATCTATAGTACCAGTCTTAATGTTGGAACCATTTATAGTAGTTGCTCCTGCTGTAGATAGAGAAGTAAACGTCGCATATCCTGTAAGATTTAATTTATTTGTACTTATTGTTATACTTTCAGATGAAGCATTTATTGTACTTATAATGCTACCCTTATCTGCTTTTTTCCCTACAGATATTTCTATTGAATCTGCTTTTTGTGAGATTGTAGATATATTAGTTGTATTTGTACTAACTTTATTCGCTAAATCTTTATAAGTTGTAGAGGATGTTACAGTAGAAACTATGGCGCTACTTGTTATTTTTTGCTCTGCTGTAGATACTCTTTCTTCTACTTCTGAAATCAATAGTTCTGCATCTTCTGGTGCAGGAGACCAATCTGTCACTTTATTTCCTTTTTCCACTTTGAAATCTGTGAACCAAGCGGTACCATTTTTTTCTATCCATGCTCTAATACAACAATCTTCCCAATTCTTATTTAAAGTTACCGTTCCTGATATTCTAGTCCATGCACCTTGAACCATAGAGGCTGAACCTATAAAGCAGGTGATTATCGTTGCTTCGTTCGTAGTCCCTGTCACTTTACCCTTCATTTCCAATGCTAATCTCGCATCAAATGTAGACTTATCTTCTACATAATACCAACAACTCACAGTGAGTGTCTCACCTGTTCCGAATTTCGATTCCAAGGCTGCGGCTTCTGGCATATAATAGTTCGAACAACCTCTCCATTGATTTGATGTAAATCCACTTTGAGAGGATTTACAAGAAGGATGTCCTCCTCTGGTTCTCGTTGTATCTAATGTACAATTTGTAGCTAGTGACCACTTAGACGTTCCGTTA
>JAEIGA010001708.1_pt1 | contig 34676 bp, 65 predicted proteins | sample 9270691 | NCBI WGS metagenome assembly JAEIGA01 (sample SAMN17057246, study PRJNA624740) | gut metagenome | biome: biome; isolation source: fecal sample | host: Bos grunniens | place: China: Xizang | collected 2019
ACTCGGCTTGGTTGGTAGACAAACTTCGTTTTGTCGTAACTTGGGACTCTCGGAATGTGATAAAACTTCCGACGTACTCTTTCTGGACGGAGATAGATATGTTGTCTACGGTGACATCAAACAAGCGGTCGATCATTGCGATACGGACATCATGCTATTCCGCTTGGAGGAGGATAACCGCACGGATCAATCAACAAAAGAGAACTATGGAAGATTGTGCAACGGATTTTTCTCATGCGGAATTTTCTTCAGAAGGTCTGCAATAGACCAGGTGATGAAGTTTCAGGGCGGACAACTATTCAACGAAGGTTTGCAGCGAGATTGGGGAATTGAGGATGTTTCCCTGGGTGATGTATGCTATCATCTTGGGTTAAGCATCTCACTTTGCGAAACCGTCCATCTGAACGGTTCTTTCACACGCTTCCGTCTCGACAACTTGGATGTATTGGAGCGTAGATTGCGGTTCAGAAACAGACTGAATGTTAAATGGAAATAATTACGTGGAAATGGAAAAATTGATAGAGGGTTTATGTCGGCCGTTGCAGACGTTGCACGGTTGGATAGGGGTTATTTTTACGTTCTTAGCAACCTATCTGATGGGGGTGAAGGATTATATCATCTTCATCGTAATATCGGTTGTTCTGGACGCTGTTTTTGGTGTGATCGTCTCCGTGACGAAAAAGAAAAAATTCTTCGAGAGCGGACGTTTGCGGGATTCGATTATCAAACTATTCTTTTACCTATGTGTGATATTGCTGATACTATTTATCGACGTGATAAGCGGTAACGATTCGTACATAGCGATAAGGATAGTCGCTCCGATCATCATCTTCTGCGAAATATGGAGCATACTGACATCTTACGTGATACTTCAACCTAAATCTATTGCGGCTAAACTGCTTAAACGATTCATGATTGGTGAAATAGCACGGAAGTTGGGTAAAACCGAGGAGGAAATCAAAGAAACAATCGAAGGAGGGACGGACAATGGCAACAAAGAATGAAAACTATTTCTACGGCTGTGAGACGGTCGAGGAATGTAAAGCGAGGTACAAAGAACTTGCGAAGAAGATGCACCCGGACGCGGGGGGCAATGACGAGGAGTTCCAGGAGTTGCTGAACCAATTTAACGATGCGGTGGCGGACATACAGACGGAATCGCCGTTTGTGTCTGACGAGTTCGTTGCGTTGTGTAAGGCGGGTTTGGCGTGTCTGAGGAAGGCGAAACCGAAGGTGGCGGAGAACATCGAGCGGGTGACCGCATTCGCACCACTTTTGACCGGACTAATGAAGGACTCACCGCAGAAGCGGAATGTGGAGAAATTTTTAGGCAAAATCAACGAATAAAACTTTACGGATATGAAAGACTTTATAAAGAAATACTTAGGCTACATACTGTGCGCCATCGTGCTTGTGTTGGCGTGGTTGCTATTCAGACAGGAACGAGCCGAAAAGGAGCGTTACAAGGCCAACCAGACGGCCTTACTCTCTGATGTTGCGTACTATAAGACGGAGAACGAGCGCAACGTGGCGAGCGTACGTGCTTTAACGCTCACGAAGAGCGAGATCGAGACATACAATAAGAACCTTGCGGAGCGGTGCGACGAGTTAGAGATAAGCCTGCGTCGGCTCATATCTGCTAACATAACGAATATGCAGACGGATTACCACATGGTGGGGGAGCTGCGGGACAGCCTTGTGTTGCGCTACAATACGATAGACACACTTCGTTGCATGGATTACGACGATAGTTATCTCACCTTTTCGGCCTGCGTGGATAGTGCGGGTATGTACGTGGCGGACATTATCTCCAGGGACACCGTGACCGCAATCGTACACCGCATACCGCGTCGTTTCCTCTTCTTTAAGTTCGGTACAAAGGAGGTGCGGCAGGAGGTGCATTGCGCCAATCCGAGAACACAGATAATAACCACACAATATGTAGAGAAGAAATGACAGAGAAAGCAAGAAACGATCTAAGATCATCATTCGAGTTTCTAGGTGATGTGAAATTCTATCTCGACGAGGCGATGAAGCACGAAGAGGAGAAAATGGAGCGCATGAAGATACGTTGCATTCTTACGGAGGTAGGTATTTTGATGGATAGAACTTTTGAATTGGCGAATCAGAAAAAGAAAAAAGAGAGAAAGATTAGCGAACACTGCAAGATGTGCGAAAACTCCCTATATTGTGCTGACACTGCGAAGGAATCAGGTGAAACGTGCATGGCTTTCAAGCGTAAATAGATTAAACATGAAAAAGGAGACTAAAAAGAAAATCATCCTCACCACGCTGACGGTATCGGGCGTGGGGGCGTTCGTGTGGTTCATATTGAAGCACATGGAGAAAAAGTTGGAGGACTACAAGTCCAAATACTATACCTATGCGGACATGATGCGCAGCTCCACGGCCGAACGGCTTGGCCTACGCAACTACACGGACGATAAGGCCACGTTACTGAACATGAAGGCGTTATTCCGTGACGTGTTAGACCCTCTTTGCGAAAAGTTAGGAAAGCGTGTCACCATTTCGTCTGGTTTCCGCACGAAGGAACTTAACGAGGCCATATCCGGCTCATCCAAAACTTCACAGCACATGAAGGGAGAGGCGGCAGACCTCGACATGGGTTCTAAGGAGGCTAACAAGGTGGTGTACGATACCATCAAGGCTCTTGGTAACTACGATCAGTTGATAGACGAGTCCGATTTGGAGTGGGTACACGTATCGTGGAAACGGATGGGAATTAATAGGCATCAGGAATTGAAATTGTAGAAAAAATGAACGCCACGATCCTCACGGATGGTGGCGTTCTTGGTTCTGTATATGTGGAAAGTTTTAAAAAAATGATATGATTTCATCCATTAACTTGCAAAACACATAATTAATATGTTTATTTGCAGTGCCTTTATGGCACAAAACTATTATGCTTCATTCGCTTTCTGTCGTGCAACTACCAAAAATACACGATAGACGGTACAGAAGTTTTCGGTGGTAGTTTCCGAAAATGCCAATAAGAACAGTAATGTTTAGCGAACGTTGGCGCATAATAGTTTTCTATTCTCAAGCTGCTTTGAATTTACTGGTGATGCGCTTCTGACGATATATATTTTTCTACGTCTATCAATGTTTTCAAGTTCAATAGCAGCAAAATTAGATGTTTTATTTCTCCTTACAACCAACCATACTGAATTACCTGAACCTTGTCTAATTTCGTTGTAATTTGAAGCAATGAAACGAACAAAATCGATTGAGTTCATTCCTATTGTTCCTAATTCTTTTTGATGCCTTTTTGTTATATGTACCAATTCTGTTTCAGATACATAAATATCAGCGGATGTTAAAACTTCGGTAGCCCAAGAGTTATATCTTATTCTACCTACTTTTATCATTTGTGGGTCATTATGAGCCTTTTTACCGTTGCTGTGATTTATCATAATATCATTTTTTTATTTTTCAAACGCCACGATCCTCACGGATGGTGGCGTTCTGTCTGTAATCACTCTTTTATCACTTTCGGATAATGATTCTTCTTTTACCGCTTTGTTAATGTGTATGTGGTGTTTAACTTTTATGTTCTACCTTGGAGTTTCTGCCGGGTAAACATTTATTATTTTGGGATTAATGGTGTTTCGACAATAATTTCGGCGGTATATGTATTACCACCTTGTTCGTATAAAAACCCCACTCCATATTGAAGATTTAGCACATTATCTAACGACAATAGAAAATTACTATAATCGTATACATTTGGCTCTAACCCATCCGTGGAAACCACTACTCCAATATCCATATTGTTTGGTATCCTAAATGTGGCATGTGTTCCACTAATGAATGGTTCAACCTTGTGCCAATCTCGTGGATATGTCCTACTTGTATCATAATATACACCACGACCAACAGCACCACCACCTCCACCGCCTGAAGATGATGACGAACCACTGTTTCTGAATATGTTAACGCTTGTACTCATTATGCTTGTTTTTGTTTCTCGGCCGCCTCCTTCAAAAGAGGGGAAACCTTGGTCATCACGTATGCGCTGCCGATGAGCGACGCTACTGTAAGAATGAGGATGATGTTCCTCTCTATTTTCTCGGTCTTTGCCATAGTTTCTATATTAATAACTGTTAGTTCTGTTTGTTACTGATCTGACTTCTATTGTTCTTCAGAATCCTCAGGCTCAGATTCTGTCTGTTGGCTCTCTTCGTAATTCTCTACGACCTCAGAGAAGAACGGCTCGAACTCCAACTGCACGCAACGATTGCTAGATAAGTTCTGGACGAACTCATAGAAGAGCTTCAATGACTCATCGTTGAGCGTGATGGAATGCGCGTCGTTTGGTCTGTTCTCGTTCTTTGTGGGAATGGTGTACATTCCTACCTCGTTCTTAACGATACCCAAGTTCGCCAAAACCTGCGCACTCTCGTTCTCTACCAATACGCCACGGATCACACGCGAGATGTGCATATCGTGGAGCGTTCCTATTGTAGGGAAGAGGTTACATATGTTAACCCTCTGTCCCCAATTGATGTTTAATGTATATTCCATATCTTATAGTTTTGTTTGTGTATTTGTTTAAAGACTAATATGAATCGCCGCATCTCCGTTCGTTGTCGAAGTGAACGGCAAAATGGCTGTTATGCCGAATCCTGCTCCTAACGTCCAAATAAATGACGAATATACGTTGCTATAATCGTTTGCGGGTTCATTGCCGTCAACTGTCAGCATAACAAGAAAACCTGGTGCGGTGGCCGGAGCGCATTCGTAGTGGTCTGTATTCCATGTCACTGTAGCCTGAACCCATGAACCTTGTCCGTTTGACTTGAAAAACACCGCATTCGACTTCGGTTGCTGTTGATATATGATTGTTCCGTTCAATATCACTTGTTTCGCTTCGTTCAGTACTGGCATATCCGTTCCTCCTTTACTTGATTACGTACAACACATTCGGAAGATTCTTTTCCGCATCTGGCAGGTCGCTATACTCTTGCGCCGTTCCTTCCCACGAACTGAGTTTTGTTTGCAGTTTCAGCAATTCCGCCACCAACGATACCCAATTGTAAGTGTTCGTCGCATCTTCCGGTTGCAGGTCGGGTTGTCCTTGAATCAGCACGTCATTGACGGCGACTGCCGTTTTAAGCACCAATGAAGATTCACCGTATTGGTGTGATACCAATGCCGTACCGTCGGATGTGATTTGCCACGGATAACTTGCTTGCGATTGGTTGGATCGTATCTGTATGTTGGCAACGCCGGTCTCCATATCGGTCTGGTTAATATCCTTTCGCATACCTATGATAGTCAATTTCTTCTGGTATGCTCCGTTATAGAGTCCGTTGATTACGATAGGCGCATTTGTGTGAGGATATAAACTACTAGTTGAATCAGATCCATGGTACAGTTGGCAATTAATAAGAGATATAGCCGTGTGGTATATGTCTGGCCGATTATCCGCTGAACCCTCCTGAATGAACGGATTGTATGAAGTCGATTGATTCGCACCACAAATCGGGAATTTGCAACCTTCGAAATAAAAGTTGCAATTTCCGGTCGATTTAATAAGGTATCGAGAAAGTTGAATGGATGTATTTTTCGGAATGCTGGCAGGATGTTCTGTGATAGCCTCCCAGGACGAGCAACCTCCACCAAAATCCGTATTGTAAAGTTGGATTTTCTCGACTTGCACGCTCCATGTATCCATGTGACTTACGGAACTTCCGTTGTAAACCGGATAAAGCAGTTGTAAAGTACGCATAGCACCTTCGCATATGATCCTAGTATAGCGGAGATACATTCCGAACTTATATGTCTTGTTAGCCAAGTCTACCAACGACACGTTATTCACCTTGTATTGATCCGCTTGCGTTTGCGTCGGTGATGTCATGTCGATGTTCTTCATTACAGAGATGACACAAGACGTTGTGTCCCCATTCACATATTTCTGCCCAGTGAATTGAACCGCAGCGAGAAGTTCATCCAAAGTCTTAACGTAGATGATGATTGAGTCCTCTCCCGCTATGTTCAAGTCCCAATTTCCCGGTGATACTTCCTCCGCATCGACGGTATTTCTCGACGAAAAAATGTTAATATCCGTAGTGCCACCACCGCCTCCGCCATTTCCTGAGTTCTCGGTGTCGTCAAATATGTTTACGTCCGTATCTGCTACTGCCATATCCGTAAGTTTTTATGTGTTACATTTGTTGTTCGTTTCCTCCGCCACCGCTTTACAGTTCATATTCTGGCAATTCTCCCAGCGAAAATATTTCATTTAAAAGAACTCCATTCTGATAGAAAGGTTCAGAACCTTTCGCTATCTTGTATGCCAATTTCATTCTTTCATTCCACCTCTGGTTGAAGTCACGCACACCGTTCGCGAAACCTATTATAGAACGCTGTAGGAACGGCATATCTTCCGCGATGAGATTTATTCCAGAAGGTGAACCTTCTTCTGTAGTTCCTTCGTCGCTATTGATGTCAATCTTCACGTTCAGTTGTATCAACCATTTAGGGTCATCCATTCCAGTGCAAGTCGGTAGCGCATATCCAATAAATTTCAGCGTGTATTTCGCTGGTAAATCGTTAAAATATCCCGCACTATCACTGCCGTTGAACACCATCGTATCCACGATAGTAGGTTTCAACATATTATTACATATCTCATTGATGAACTGTTGGTTTATATCTGCCATAGTCGTAATTTTTTTTAAGCGAAATACAAATTACTTTCCTTCTGTCTCCTGGCGAGCAGTCCGGCGTTCTCCACTTTATTCACGTAACGGTACGCCTTGAAAGCGTCCTCGATGGTAGGATCGTTCGGATTCCTTTTCACCTTTTTTAGGAGGGTGGAGCGTTCCAATGCGCCTAACCCGCAATTGAAACTAAAAGAAACTAACGCATCAAATTGGTTCTGCGTGAGCCGTGTGCCTTGTTTCAGGCGGTTCACGCCACGCACGAACTTCTCAACGTCCGCCCAGAAGAGTGCGTCGGCCTCCTCCCTGGTGATAACGTCGCCCGGTTGCACGCCACTGGTGTGGCCGTAACCGATCGTCCACACACCGCCCGCATCTTGATAGGCATTCAGACGCAGGCCTTCGTATTGCTTTATCAGGTTCGCTCCTTTTTCTGAAAGTTTCATATTGCCTCCTTTCACTTCTGCAATTACGATAGCCGCCCCAATGAGAGACGGAATCACCGAAGCGGCTATCAGTAATGCGTTTTTATTCATGACTTCTTCTTTTTACGTGATGAGTAGATCGCAGCTCCGAAGATGGCGGTGAAAACGACTACGATTCCCGCAATGAATCCAGGGGAAGAAATCTTTTCGTACATGTCCGTCTTGTTCTCTAATTTGTCTAATTCATCTTTCAAATCCGCAATTTTCTTTCCTCCATAATCTGCCGCATCTGGTGATGCGGCAAGCATATCGTCTCCTGACGGCTCATTGTTTTGCAATTCGTTAGCATAATCAAGCAACCTTGACTGTTGCACTGATTCAACAATTAATTTAGCCAATGCCGTCAGCACAGAAATCGCTGTAAGCACAAGCGACAATATTGCGATAGGATCACCGAGACCAGAAACGCCATCTCCCTTCAACTCGTTAAGAGCTTCCTTTGGAGACCTCTTAGTTTTTTCGATGATTCCAGACCGAGCGTTAACAAGTATTGAATCGTATGTCATGTTAGTATTAGCATGACCGAACCAATTCATGTAGTTTTTTTGGTTTATCATCTTATGAGACATCTCCATCTCATCCAAACAACCTTCGTACACATCTCTGTTATCGTTGACGAGGTACAACATATATGTTCCCGCCTCCACCATCTTCTCTGAGAATGTGTCGCTTCCGCCTCCAAGGCCATTCAACCCAGAAACGATTTTAGGACGATCGTAAGTAATAGATCCGTCGTAATTGCGGTAACAGTTGTACCCCAAAACCTTTTCCTCGAACCATGCCAAAAACTCCTCGTTAGTGCAGGTTTCAGCGTATGGCTCTCTTAATTCAATCTCATCGATCATGAGATCGAGGTTTGAGTTTTCCTCGTCAAGACTTGAGTATGCTCTATAAATTTTCCCTTCTCCGATCATGTTCCCAATCACGTTGCCATATCGTGAAAGTTTGTTGTAATCAGAACCTGAACGCTCAACAGCGACAAGACACAAATACATTAAGTCTTGCTTGTTGTACTCTTTTTGCGCTTCTTGGTATGTATCGCAAATCGAAATCATCGAATTGCAACAGTTAATTTCAGCGTACAGAAGCGTTTCGTTGAGTTTCAACTCACGACTATCCTTGCCTCCAGACCAATAGTCTTGCCTGATGTCCGTTGATCCAAGATATTGTCTTTTATTTCCCATAGCCTTTACTTTTTAAATGCGATATAAGCGGCAGTGCCGACAGCGACACAACCAAGAGTAACCAACCCGATTTTTATCCAGGTCTTTCTGCGAAGTTCGTTCAACTTGCGTTTTGCTTCGTCCACCTGCAATTCCAATTGCGCTATGTATTTGTCGATTTCCTTTTTCTTCGCCTCGTCGATTTGTTGTTGACGCGCTTGTTTCAACTTCCCAATCATAGAAGATATGGAAGAAACAATACTTGATATTCCACTTGCGCTATTGGTTGCCTCTTTGCTGTTTAATGCTGAAGAAATAGCATCGATGTACGAACCAACATTGTTCGTGTTGCCGTTCGCCAAATCAGCGGAAACTGTCTCTGCTGAAGTATCTACAGCCTTGATACCTGAAAGCACCGGCTTATACGGATAGTAGGAGTCGAATAAAATAGTTCTGTCTATATAGTCCATATTCGTAAGTTTTTAGTTGTTAGCGGAAGCGTCGAAAGCCTCCTCAAACGTCTGTTCGTACTTAAAGTTGAATTTCTTATTAATCAAAGCCAATTGAGTCTGTCTGTCTTGTGACTCGAAAGGTATGTCTTGATCCTCAATGTATGAATGTTTATATGATGTCTGCGTAGATGGCCGTTTCCCATGTTGAAACACCAACTCAAAACTAACGCCTTCTTGTACATTCCTACTTGCTCTATACTGTGCCGCATTTTCCTCCAGATAGTGTCCCTCCTTTGCGCATAGTGTCAATTTGAGTGAAAATGACTTGTTAATTAGAGATGGAGCAGGTTTGAAGTCGTACTTAACATATCCTTTGATCCCATATTCGTGCATTTTTTGGTAAAACTCATAGGCATACGTTGACAAGAATTTGTATTTACAATCATGCAAATCAGAATCCGCTATTCCATCGTACGAATAAATTTCAACCACTTTCCCTCGTTGAGCATCATATTTGAATAGTTTTTCCTCAGGTATATAAACCGCACTTGAATCCTCTATACTTGCGAGAGGTAAAGTTATTTTTACTATTCTCGAAGAACGACCTTCTATAACAAGGTAAGAAGGAGAATATTCTACACTTTTGTAATTACCTCTGCCATCTTGTTCTGTAAGCGTATATTCTTTTTTGCCTGGCTCAGTTGCCCATCCTACTCTTTCTTGACCTTTGTATATTTTCCCCCATTCTTGATTTTGATACCCATTATTGGCGAAATCGTCGCACAACACATAAGGATAACCCATTTTCGTCCACTTTGACGGAGTAATTTGTCCATTTGACTTTATATCATCAGCGCGGAGTTCAATGGCAGAGAAAAAACCGACATTGCCGTAAGGATGATCCATCTTGTCGGCAGCGTCATACATGTAATATCTTCCGGCCAACTCCGCTTCTCCCATCAATTCTCCTTTAGGAATTAATGCGCCTAAATGTATAGGCTGACATCTTGTTTCTCCAACTTTCACATTGTCTATTCCTGCCACTTCGACTCTTGTTGGATATTTTGTGGGATTAAAGATCTCTACGTAAAATGTCACATAACGGAAATTACCTCTCGCCATGTTCGACACATATTTAGCTTCATCTCCGTCCACGATCAGAGATTGATATTGCTCTGATTTATATAAATCCGGGTATATGTATCTTTGATAGTAGTTTCGTTCTTTGCCTGAGTTCTTCAAAATTGCTTTTTCGTCATCGGAGAACACATTACACCCAATAACTTCCCATCTTCCCGCTGTGGAATCTTCGTGCATCACTTCCTTGCTTAGGAGATAAGGAGTTACGAATCTTGCTCTTAATGTCCTTACTCTCGCTTCATCTGTCGCATTGTTGTCGATTAGAAGCGGAGTAAAGAATGTATCATCATTTGAGTAATCATAGAATGGATCGTATGGTGCTGTTTTATCTCCGAAATATACGCTTGAGTTCCTCGGGTCGTTCGCCTGCTGTTGAGATTGCGCCTCCTCCACCTTCTGCTTGTATTCCTGGTAAGATTCTTCCATCGGATCAAGTGTGTCAGACGTGGTTTTGGTGGAGGTATTTTTACCCCCACCTTTACCGTCGTTTGCGCTCTTTCCGAAGAATAGAGCCGCACCCGCTATCGTAGATAATATTGAAGCCCATCCGTTCATAACACAGCATATTTAGAATTGAATCTGTCGATTTGTCCCTCATATTGGAACTCTTCGAGGTTAGCCATCTGGTAGTCGCGCATCATCCTGATTGGTTGGTCAGGAAATTTGCGTATGATTTCGTACATGACGATTCCGACTTTCTCTCCATTCTCCCAACCTATATTAGGATCTTCACGGACAAACACTTCTATGAAGTAGTCGCCTGAGAGTGAAGTACCTACATAATAAGGTTTCAGAATGCCCTCTTCGAGGACTTTCATCACCTCATTCTCCTTGTTGTCTATATCAACCCAATCGGATTGTCTTACGTACTGACGCAGGTAGGATGGATTCTGCCATATTGTCTGTGTGATTTTTTCGTACTTGTCAGGATCTGCGATTTTCAGCACATCCAACAAAGACGGATCATCGACAACATCTATAACGGTGATGTCTTTTGCTGACATCTCATCTCCCGAATGAGAAGGAGCGTGGGTATCACCGTCTTGCACGACAGTGTAACCACCGCCACCGTTCTCGTTCGTCTTGTTCTTCATGAGAAGCATGATTCCTCCCACGACAGTGAACAATATTGAAACCCATCCATTCATAGTCTCCGTCTCCTATTTTTACTGAATCAAACGTGGTTCGTACAGATAGTCCACTTGTTGCTCCAACGGAATGTACTGAGTGAAATATGGATCACCCATACCCGCCGTTGCGTTAGTGGTTTGTCCGTCACCTGAAGGCGCGTCTTTCGCCGTTTTGCCGTCGTTCGCCTTCTTGTCCATCTTATCTTTGATCATGTAGCCTGCCACTGCTCCTGCTGCGGCCGCCGCTACTGCTATAATTACTTTTTTCATACTCTTTCGTTTTTTCTTGTTCTTATTTCTTTTCCGTCGTAGTAATAATGTGTTTTTACATTATTTTTTTTTAGAGGAACACCCAACTAAACCCTTCTTGCGGAGTTTCTTTCGTGTCTTTTGGATCTCGCTCGTTGCCGCCTTCGTCGCACGCTTTTTTGCCGTGGTCATGATCTTAGAAGTGCGCTTCTTGATCTTCTTTGCGGTGCTTTTCAAAGCCTCACGAACCTTCTTCTTGTCTGCCTGGCGTTGCTTAGCCAACTTCTCCCGACCTTTTTTCAGAGCCGCCAACTGTGCGGCGGTTGCCTTCTTTGTCGTTTTCTTCGACGTTGTTTTTTTCGTTACTCCCATATTCTTATAGTTTTATTGTTTGTCGATTAGAATGGTAATCCCGCCGTTGTGAACTTCATCCTCAGCAATTCATAAAGCGTTGTCGTTGAGTTCACTTCCTCCTTGATCCACTGCATGAGGTTGAGTTTGTCTCCGTCTCCCCAGATAGGAGAACCGAACGTGCCGTAATCCCTAACACCGAAGGCGTTCACAATCTCGATGATGTCCAATGTGGTAGGATTGTCGTCGATGAGGATTTTTTTTATTGTCATGAGGTCTGTCCCAACGCCATCCATAGCATCATAGAGTGAGTCTGCCGCCGCTTGCGCCTGAGCCTTCGTGAGGTTTTGAACCTTCAGTTCCTCCAAGGCCTGCTTTTTCAGTTCCTCCAGATTGTTTTTAGCATCCTTCTCAGCCTTCGCACTCTTGATCGCCTTAAAAACCTTCACTCCTGCGAACACTAAGGCCGCAGTTCCCGCCACAACAACGATTCCGGTGACGGTAGGGTTTTTCTTGAACATCTCCTTAATCTTTTTCATGCCTTCATAAATTTAGTGGCCGACTTCGCCATCGTGATCCAAGTAGGGTTTTTAGCGAGTAATTTCAACATTTTGTGCAATTCCTCTCCGTTCACCTTCTTAGCGGTCTCCGAAAGACCTTTAGCGATTTCAGACGCTTGATTTGCGTCTGTGGCCTCGATTTCGATTGTTACCTTATATTTCATTGTCCGTCTCTTTTTGTTCTATTAATATGTTTTCCGTCTCTGTCTCTTCCGTGGAAGGTTGTGCAGTCGCTTGCTCATCCGCAGTCTCTTCGCCTCCGAATCCGAGCAATGCACCGTATTTAGAGTTGGCCACCATGTTGGACGCTATCGCACCGAGTACCGCTCCCGCAACGTCTGCCATTCTTCCGGTCTTCGTCTTGATCTTCTCATATTCCTTCAACTTAGGCCGTGTGTTCTCGACATACTTTTTGAATCGTTCGTTCTCGCTCTTCATCTTCTCATGCTCATTTTCGAGAAGTTCGAGTTTCGCTTTGAGTTCCGCAATGCTTTTGTCACGCTCAGCGACTGTTCCGTTGAGTCGTTCCAACTGCATGTCGTTCTTCATCTTGTACTCCTGCACCTGCATTGCTAGAGCCGTGCGCTTGTTGTCGATAGATCCTAGACCCTGCACATTCTGACCACCAAGGATCATCCCTATCATGTCGAAGTATTCTCCCACGTTCTGAGAATAGTTCGTGTCCATCACGCTACTCTGTTGCGGTTGCCTCTTCTGCATCTCACCCGGCAGAATAGGAGCGGGTGGATAGTTCGGTGTGTCGTCGTCCTCGCTCTCGATTAGGTCGTACCCGATTATCTCACGTATCTGCACCCTCTTGGACTTTGGTTGTCGCGGGCCAACCGCTCCGGTGACAGAATAGCAATCGTCGAATTGCTTGATGTTCTCCTCCAAGTCATTCACAAGTTTATCCCTCTTCCCTTCCACATCATCCTCGTCTGTGCGGGAAGATGCGCAATCGTTAAGACGGATAATCTCGTCTCCGCGGATGTTGTTCAAACGAATATCGTAAGTGAATGTTTTTCCGCTATTGGACGCAATCTGACGCACCTTGAAAAGCAAACGATCCAAAGCGTCCTGGCGTTGCTTGTCCAATTTCTTTTCGTTGTTATCTTCGTTCATATCCAAAGTGATTTAGTGATTATCTTCTTAATTTTGGCGTGATCTTAATCGCCTGCAATGTCATGACAAACGATTGATTCTCAGCCGTGGAGAATCGACACACATCCAGGTACTGACGCATTGTTTTCAAGACGGAAGTTCCGAAGCTCGAAAAATTGAATGTGCTAGACGTGATAGCGTCGTTCGCGCTTGTGATGGATATGCGTGAGTTCTCCCCATGCACATCATCCTCGCTCATCACGATGCCAGTAATGATAAGGGTATCGTTGCCAAGCGACTTCGTGAAACATGGCGTGTCGATCATGATTTCGTCAGTCGTCACAACGGAGTCATACCCCATCTTAGCAAAACGCTCTCTCTCTATGTCGATTAATGTCTGTAACATGACTCGCTAGTTTTGTTAATTTTACATATACCTCCAAATCGTAGGAGATCCTTACTTCAGGATAAGATGTGTCCGGATATTCCTCGTCGATGAATGTAGCGTTAGGCCACATCCAATTCTCCAAGAACTCCTCCACCACGACCGTGAACTTGTTGCCCACTCTGTGGTAATCTACCGGAACGATAAGTTTATTGATGTTATCCAAAGCAGGTCTGAAAGACATAGGAACGGAGGAATGTATCACATCTCCGTTGTCTGTCGATACGGATATTTTTCCGAATGTTGAGTTGAAATTTCTGGATAGTATATCTTCTCCAACATTGGTATTGTCTTCTCCATAGAAATTACCAAAAATATACACATTCTTCGGACAAGCGTAAAAACCAGTCACATACCCCTCGATGGCCTCGATGGGGAAGTCGAACTTGAACGAACGGCCGAAGTCGTGCAATGGTTCAGTCTGCTTCGATAATACAAATCGCTTAATCATGATTCTCCAACAATAAGTATAGTGATATGATTTTTGACACGTTGTTGTTGACGTTGTTGATCTCGATTTCCACCGGGGAATCAGCCGCCTTGATTTTCTCCTCGTACAAGTCCCACAATGCCTGGTTACGGCTTATCGAGTCGTTCCATGCGAATAGTTCGATGTCCGTTCCGGTCGGAAGAACCTCTTGTCCGTCGATACGCAACTGAACCTTCACGTCAGCCAACGAAGAATGGCTAAAGAAGAAGAGTCCGGTGACGAAGTTGAAGTCGTTTCGAGTTCTTGAGACTAGTGACAAAGTTCCGTTAGCGGGTACTTCGTAGTCGAATCGTTGATATTGTTTGTTTTTCATAACTTTTTAATTGAAATGAAGTTGAAGATGTACATGTGTACATAGTCTGCTGCGCCTAATGCGTTGTTCCAAGCATTGCCGAGGCCGTAAACACCATTGATCGTGTGCAATGGATCAACCTTGTCATACTCGCTTGTGATGGTGAAACGGAAGTTCTTGTCCGGTCGCTTATCGAATGTGTAAACAACGTCTTTCCAGGATGTTTTGCCGTATGGAGAGATCATGTTGAGCGGCATAGGACACATGTATTGGTCGTAGGTCTCGAACGTGATGTTCATTCGCTCACCGCCAGAATAGTTGTTACCCGTGTAGGCGTAATACCAGAAGTCAGGCATCTGGGCGTTCATCAACACACCGTTATATCGAGTAGGCGTCCCCAAAATCGCATAGTATTGAGATACAAAGAACCTTTCCGGTACATACTTAGCCTTCACAACAACCTCTTTTCCCATCTCCATATCGATAAGGTCAAGATGTTGCGGTGCTTTATTTCCGTAAAGCGGATTTATAGGTCGTTGATACATGAAACTTGGCGTGAACGCGAAGCTCTCCACATATTCACAACTTTCCTCCTCCACTTCCGTGTCGGACAACTCGAACACAACGTCGAAGTCACGTTTCACGCTTGCTGAAATCCTAATCTCACTCATACACACATTCACGTTGCATCGTAACGATACCCTGCGTGGATCGTGTGGCGGAAATATCAGATTCTCGTAGAATGCGTTCTGCGTAAAGAACGGATTGATGAACATATCACGGCAGATGTCTTTGCCGTCCACCGCCATCGAAATGGTCATGAGTCCGTTATCGAAGAACTTGTCCTTTCCTCCGCTTCGGTCTACGAACCAGAACGAACGGATGGACTTCGCACCCACCGGAGTGTCTGTCACCGTTATAACGTCGTTAATTGGAACTGTGAATATCATCTTTTTTGAAAATTATAAAGGGGTGGAAGATACATTGACCCCCACCCCTTCTGTTAGTAGTGTAGTTGGTCTACAACTCAGTTCATCATCGCTTAGGCGTTGATGATTCTTGCACCGATCAACTCGATACGAACAACCTCGTTACCGGAGGAAACTGCGGCGTTCACACGGAGCGTTGGAACGATTTCCGCCTGAGGTGCGATCACAAACGGAGACTCCAACTGATAGTAGCCTTTGCCTTCGTGACTGTCCGTGTTGCCGAAGATACGACAAGAGGTACGTGGAAGAGCGGTCTTTCCTGCCACCAAAATATCTAACTCTCCGTTCAAGATACCAACAGCGGCAATGTCGAGAGCTGCGGCGGCGATCTCTGCGTCGGTCGGGTTGCCTGCGGATGCAGGGGAAATGGTCTTTGACAACAAACGAATACCCGTCACAACCATGTAGTTGAGAGGCTCCAACTTACGGTTGTTGACGTTGGTGATACCCGCTTGAGTGGTGTCGCTAGCCTCCATCAACTCCTTAGTTGTGTCGTTTGCCAAATACTTTTGATCGTAGATTACAGAGTCAACGATCTTCAATGATCCGTTCTTCAACGCTCCCTGGATCTCAACTGGGAGTTTGGAGATGTACTCGTCCATCACGCTACGTGCGATGGCGATTTTTGTTTCTGCCAATGGATTCATAATTTTAATTTTTTAATTATTGTTTTGAATTTATTTACTTGTTCTTTTTTTTGTCCCGATTTTGTCCCGATTTTGTCCCGATTATGGGTTGGAAAGCAATGACAATGCGTTCGCTGACGCACCGCTCATGCCTGGGTACAAGATTGGGTTCTCACCGCTCATGCCAGGGTAGAGAGGTTCTACACCCTTCATGCTTTGGCGTGGGATAGCCGGGTATCTGCGTGCAGTGTTTACCCTGCCTACGCTACCGCAACGTCCGAGGCTCACAACCTGCTTGCCGAACAACTCGTTCACCACGCTAGCACCGCCAACCGCGCTGAAACCGAGAGCCGCCGAGTTGATCATCTTGTTTGAGGACATTCCGCTGATAACCGCTCCGCCCAACAACATGATTGTAGGAACGATGTAGTTCTTTGCCTCACCTGCGAGACCTTCAACAGTCTGTGAGGTCGTCAGGTTCTTCTTCAAGATCGAACCTGCCGCTACGCCCGCAAGAGTTCCTGCCACTCTTGTCGCCGTGTCTTTGATGTCGATATTCGCAACTTTCATGATCTTCAATTTTTAGAAGTTGATTCGTTTTACTACGGTGGTTCTCTTCGCCATGCGACGTCCACCCTTCTTCACTCTCTTTCTGCGCTTAACGCCAGACAACTTGCCGCTCTTCTTCTTGCTCGCGTTCTTGTAGACCGCATAGCCTCCGAGTGCGACTCCGGTCACTAACAATCCGATTCCGATTGTCTTAACAGTCTTGTCAGACATTCCAAGAAACTTATTGTCGTCTCCGGTTTTGGAATCGTCTCCCAATAATCCAAATACTGCCATAATATTCAAAGTTTAATTATTAATTAATAGTCTACATGAACACGTTCATCAGAACGCCCGCAACAACGACGACACCGCCAACGATGAGCATTGTTTTCGCTCCGCTTTTTCCCCCTCCGCTTGTCGTGTCCTCGTCCACCGGGGCGGTCTTGTCCGGCTCTCCGTTCGTCTTTCCGTTCGCGTCGCACGGTGTGAGGTACTTAGCCGATGCGTAACCACCGATACCTTTGTATGTGATCGCTTTCCATCCGTCCTTTGGTACTTGCAATATGCCTACAGACTCTTCCACGACCGTACCCTTCGGAATCTTCGTCAAAATATTGCTATCCGTTGACGTGTCGCAAGTCGAACGCAAGCGCAACGGATCAGTCTCCGTGGTAACTTTATAAAAATTACTCATCTTCTTTCCCTTTCTTCTTTTGTTTATCTTCCTTACCGAACAAAACCATGAAGGCGATTCCCGCCAGACATCCGCACAAGAATGGGATCAAGTTCTTGCGTCTTCCGCAAGCGCAATTCATGTTGCCGTTTCCACCATCCGCCGATGTGCGGACATTGACTCCATTATCGATGAAGTCCGTAGAGCGCACCACTCCGTCACTGTATTCTATCTCAACCGGCACGCGGTTCTCATAGTCTGGACACGGAATCACCGCCCTATCGTAGGTCTCGCCCACGCCGTTCAAAAATTGTAACCCAAATCCTCTCTCCATGGCTTAAAAATCCTTATGGTTTGTTGTCGGTTTTTCATAAAAACAAGCGTCCACAACCGGGTCGCACACGTAACCGTCGGCTATCACGTAGACGTGTTGGAAATACCCCTTGTTGTCGTACTCCGCTATGCGTATCACGTAAGGGATTCCGAGATTCTCGCAGATGGAGGCTATCAGTGCGCTGAAACAGTCGCAGTCGGCCTTCTGCTCATAGAGCGTGCGGAGCGGACGGCGCACCTGCTCGTTATCCTTAGAGTCCTCCGTGTAGCGGATATGGCTCACGCAAAACTTCCAAATGTTCTCCACCGTCTCCCTGGTATCCTTACCACGCAACACTTGCGCCAATCCTCTTGTGTCACCCTTGTACTTCTGCCCTACTTCACGGATGAAATCTGCCGTCTCCTCAGGCGAAACGTCGTTAATCAGAATCGCATCATCATATTGCAGTTTCTCCACTTCCGGAATGACTTCTATGTAGTCGGAAAGCGGACGGATCTCACGCTTAGAGTAGTTCACCAAGCCGAGGCCTGATGTTCCTTTCTTCTCATCCTTCAATGTCTTGCTCTCTCCCAACTTCATTGATACTTCCATCATCACGCCCTTTGCGGTGAGGTTGATTTTCAGTGTCGCTTTGTTCACAATTTCCTTCGCCTTTTCGAGAGCAGCACTATTGTTAAGTATAGAAGAGACAATTAGTGATAATAAGACAGAAGATGACACCCATACATCGATTGGTATTGTCACTGTGCTATTCGCCCTCAAAGTCTTAGAGTAATTTCCTGCTGCACTTGTCGCAACACGCTCTTCGTCGCTGTACAAGTCCACAGAATTGATTTTAATGTCCAACTCAGTGTCTGTCCTATTCTCTATATCAACAGCGAGAGGACATTTTACGCCCTTATTGAAATCGATTTTCATATCGTTCAACCCTCCGTACCATTTTGGCGTGATCACCAAATTGGTGACCATGTTTTTTATCGTGCTGACCCTTCCCCAAATGTAGGCGGCCACACCCAAAACGACAGTCGCGATGATACCGATTTTCAAGCCTTTTTTCATCCTAAATATTTGTTTTCCACAAATATAGATGCTCAAAATAGGCTTTCAGTTGATGAAATTATTTATTGATTTTTGCAAACGTAAAACACATAAATATCAAAACAAAAAAGCGCACGAAAACGAATACAATCTATTTCGGTGCGCCAATACAATCAATCGAAACCACAAACAATCACAAAAAATATTGAAATTTTTTGATTTTTAAACATTTTTAACATTTAAGCGTCAAAATAAGAGTTTTTACTGTATAGCACCTCTTATCTCGGATGATTTTAATACAGTTATGTTAGAATAAAATTTATAGTCTTTTACGTTGTTTGTGACAAGAATTGTGCATGGTATCTTTTGTGAAAGGTGATATTGTATATTATCTTCCAAATCCTTCACATCAGTTTCAAGGGAATTTTCTATATCATTTTCATCGAATGGAAGTATATATACGTTTTTTAGAATCTTTTTTACCTTGTTGATAAGTGTTTTGCTCACCTTATTGGCGAGGCGAGCGGAAAATAAGTCGTTGCAGAACAACGCTTTATGAGAACTTAAAAATGGTGCGTCCGGCCGTGTGATTTCGAGTTGGCGCGGACGCACCTGGGGGAGTTCGAGAAGTCTCCTATATTAATCTTTCAGACATTCAATATCGATACCGACCTGCACAAGACTGACGAATCCATTCTTATTCCTCCACCTGCTCACGATGGTTCGTTCGTCTTTGTCGTTTGTTGTTAACTTTGCGGTGAAGTATCCTTTATCGTCCTCTTCCGATATTTCGATCGAAGATACGTGGTACAGAGAAAATCCATTCACAATCTTCGTCATTAGGCGAGTAACAGCCGCCGCTTGTGCGTAATTGAGTATGATCGTATCATGCTTCATTCTTAGTCCTCTTCATTAGTTTTTCCTTCATTTCCTCTTCCACACATCTTTTCCCGACAGCCAACAGTTGGTCGAATGCTTCCGAGAAGATTTTACCAAGCACCGCATCTTCTTCGTCGCACGACATTAGAGTGTTGATTATCGCCTTTTTCAGATTTCGTCCGTATCCATTGCAAGACTCAATCCTGGACTCATCTGTGTCCATGAGAAGAATGAAACACCGCTCATCCTTGTTTTCTTCCACCCAATCGCTGATTGTTTGGACAGCATCTTTAACTTTTTGATCCAATTCCATAACTTAATCCTCCATAATTTCCCAAGTGATTACAAAATATAGTTTATTCGGGACTGCTCCCATGCTTTCAAGTCCGTAGCCTATACAGATTTCCGGCTTTTTCTTCACCATTCTACGCTCCGCATCGTCTTTGCGTGGATAACCTTTTGTGAACTCCAATTCGTCGAATTGCTTGAATACGTTTAAGCCATGTCGCGCATATTGACCTACAAGATGATATACTTGCCTTGCGTATTCGTCCTCATTTTCCGGATCGTATGTTATATCCTTAAAACTATCAAGATAGCCATCATTTATAAATCTATTCACCCAATAAGGCCTAATCATCCTATACTCCTCCGTTTTCTCCCCGCTCTTAATCAGGTCGAACCAGATACTTATTAGTATTAAAATCAGTCGTCTCATATCATTATCTCCTTGTCGTTATATCGAATATCACACCACCTTAAAAATCTCCTTGATCCTCTCATCAATATCAACCAAACATTCCGCCCATTCGTCATACTCACGATAAAAGTTGTACAAGTTCTGTAATCCACGCACACTGTCGATTGCGTAACAAACAACCCTTCCTTTAATAATTCTCTGAAAAAGATACACCCCTTCTGTCTCCTTCTTGATCCAATAGATCGGTCTATCAATTACGTTGCAACGGCCTGCGATCATCCATGTGTCAACACTGCGTTTGTCATCGAATAGTTGGTTAAAGAACCAATCGGATAATTCCACATCATGCAATTCTCCGGAAGAGGATGAATATCTTGTTTCGTGATTTCTAATCCATGCAGAACTTTCATCAATGGCTTCGATGAAGTATAATTCGTCGCTATACGACATGATATTGTTTATAGCATAATTTCTCATAACTCCTCCCAATTAGTGTTTTTTAATAATTGATACAAGTCCTTCTGTTGCAAATCCTGCAAAAGAAGAAACAAAAGACTCATCATTGCTTAAATCAACTCTGCCCATAGTTTCGAGAATAGCATGGACACATTCATGCACATAAGTATTAAGCATTGAACTCTCTGTTTGTGTACTGCCATAGACATTAGTAGCAATCTTTATATACCCGTTATAAGGGCAGCACTGGCCAAGTTTTCCACCCAGTTCTTCGCATAACTGAGTTGTAAGGACTTGCCCTCCTATTTGTATTTCTTTCGGTAATTCCATAATTATTCCTCCTATTCATTAAGTTTCTCTCTCAGTTCTTTTATCATCTCAATTCGATACTTCGCCTCGCATGAATCATTTCCTTTCGACCATCTTTTTAGTTCTGATTCGAGCAACTCGCATACATACTTTATCGTTTCCTTCTTCTCAATCTCGCAAGCAATTTCCGCTTCAAGCAAATCGATCCATCTAGATAACGCTTTTGCTTTGCCATTTTCAATTTTGTAAAGTGTTTTTCCGTGCGTTTGTGCATGTTCCTTAATGAACTCTATTGTCTTATCCGAAATCATAATCATTCCTCATTAAAATTAATTTTACTCCTAACCAGTCTCTGCATCACATACCTTCCGGTACGCATCGTTACGCTCATCATGGTTTCGTCGTGGTTCATCTGATCCTTCAACAGCAAAAACCTCGCCTTGATGATGTCAACATACTTGCTTGAGTACGACTCTGTATGTCCGTCATTATAAACAATGACGATTTCATATTCTACCATAACCTACTTGAATAAGTTTCTGAAAAACGAACTCTTTTCAGGTATCTGCAACGACTCTTCCTGCTTCTCTAACTTCTCGAAATCCTCGTCCGAGAGTTCATTGCTATTCTCCTCATACTCTTCTGGGAAAAGGGTCTTGCAGATGAAATGAATTTTATCTTCTTCTAAGTGCAATTGCACCAAAACTTTTCTTATCACAACAGCCTTTGAACTTGAAATTTTATTTTCTGACATATATTTGCCGTCAACTTGGTATTCATAATGTCTGAAAACACCTCCTTCTTTGGCGATAACTGCGGTTATCTCTCCTTCTATTATTCTATTGTCTTGAATGTAGTAAACTACATCGCTGACATTAAAAATTGGTTTTTTCTCCATCTTCCGTCCCTCCATTTATGATTAATTTTAAAACAATTATGATTTCATATTCTACCATAACTACTTGAATAAGTTTCTCTTTTTGAAAACAACAACCATAGAAGGAAATGGAGCGGAATTTCTACTTCCGCCAAACTTCAATCTTCCTTTTACGAATCGAAGTTCCGCATTATGATATATCATTTCGTGGAAATACTTTGTGTCAGTCCTTGCGAATATCAACATCACAACAACACCACCATTCTGCGCATGTTCATAACACTTCTTCACCCACCTTTCCATACCACGGCCATACGGAGGATTACAAAACACTGTTTCGCCAGTCCAATCCTGCGACAATCCGTCTTGTTCCTTCGTGTAGTATTTCTCTCACTTGTGGTTAGCATCCGTTGCGCACGGATCTAACGTGAAGTGAAATTCATCGTCCAATTTCTTAAAGAAATCGTCTGGTGTAGACCATTCCTCCGATTGACTGCTATACATTACGTTTAAGTTTCCCATATATATTCTATTTGTTTTAGAACAACTCCAACTGCGTACCATAGTCCGCTTTCGTTTCCACAATCAGTTTTCTGAAAATGTGGTATAATACATCGACAACGATCGAATTACCCGCCATCTTGTACTGTTGCGTCATGGATATGCCCGCCGACTGAATCTTGTCTATGTCCGAATCATCAACTCCCATCAGTCTGAAACACTCCCTCTCCGTTAGTTTTCTTATACGCTCTTCCTCAATTATAAGATTATCTTTCTGTACAGTAGTGATAGCGTTAGTAGTACAATCATCCTTCACTTCTAGTTGTTGTTTCTGTATTATTTTCGGAATATGAGCGGTTGTAATCGTTTGCATACTATCATTTTCCGAATTAATAAATTGTAACTCACTTGCTCCTCTCTTATCAGGGGTGTCTATATATCCCCTTATATTACCATTCGGCATTTTTTTAAATAAGATCTTTCTTTTTCCCCCTTCCTGAACCATAATCTATATATCTTTAGTTGCGTTATTTATATGCGTTTGTATTCTTATTGCTCTGCGAATAGCGCATTTATTTGGCTTCCAATCATGACAACACCCTTCCATCTGACATATTTTTGTTTCTATGTTTGAAACTTCGCAAAACTCTTTACCTTCGTAAGAATATGTTTCATGTATGCAATACCTACAACTCCTATCTTGGTATATTCTTCTTGCGAGTAGCCTCTGATACTTTTTTTTATATGTCTTTAATGTGTTACTTTTCAATGTGCTTTTATTCATCTCCATCTCCTATCTCGTCATGTTGTTTTAGAAATATCGTCTCCTTTACGCCCATCTGTTTGTGACCTCCCTTCGGGTCTGTTATGTGGCTTGCACAATCCTTTCCAGTAGTCAATGCGCTTGCGCAACCATCCACAGTTCCGTTTAGTAGTTCAAGTTTTTTTTTAATGATGAAATTGTCCGTTTTCCTTCCGGTAGGGTTTGTCTGAATAGTGTTAGCGATCTTGCTCTCTCTCGTTTTGAGTTTGAAAGCAAAACCATTTCCCGCATCTTTTTCTTTCTTCGTGCTATTGTTTAAACCTTCAAGCCTAGCGTCAGAAATGAAGTATTTTTCATCCACATCCTCTTCCAGTACATCTTTCATTAACTTAGTTAGCGGAAATGGATTCGGAAAATAGAAATGCAAATCCACATCCTCACGAATCGAAATAAGGAAAATCCTATCCCTATTCTGCGGAACACCATAGTCTTTTGCGTTCAAAATTTTAGAGTAATTTTTATAACCGAGTCCTTCAATCGTCAACTGCCACAAATTGAACATATCAATAAACTTCGCAGACACCATCGCAGACACATTCTCAAGGACAGCAAACTTAGGACGTATGATTGTTAATGCATCCTTCACATTCCAAATAATGGAACTTCGTGTACCGCTACCTTCCACGAACCCATATTGCAGACCCGCTTGCGAAATTGACTGGCATGGAGTCGAATAAAAAAGCAAATCAACTTTCTCGCACTTCGTCCAATCTATCTGCGTCATATCTCCGAGGTTTCTATCCTTCCACTGAGGGAATAGGGCATCGTGAGCCTTGATAGCATGTTTATCGATTTCAGACCACCACATTAGTTCATAGTCGAACTGCGGATAATCCCTCTTCAACCTTTCCAAAGCCAGGCACTGAGAATCGTACCCGGAACATAACGTGCCAACTCTTATCTTTTCCATATTGTTTCTCTTATATCGTAAAATCCTCATCCGTCAACATCTCATCATCGTCCACCTCCTCCTTCTTCTCATCCTCGACCACCGCCGGGAGATCCTTTCTCTCATCATTGTTGAAGTAAATATTGATGTGGTTTCTGTCCACAGACTCAATTTTGATGCTATTGTCAATGAACAGTTGAATGAACTTAACAATCGCTTCTTCCTTTTTGTCGTAAACACACGATTCAGGAATAAACCGAGCATTATTATCGTCGAAAACATATCCTTGCACAAGTTTTCTTTTGCCAAAATTGTGACTAAATATATCTTTGTAGACACGATACTTAAAACCACCATAAGTAACAGTAGGTTCATTTCTCAAATGTTCATAACTACTTATATCGATTGTTTCAACAGTTATCCCCGAAACTATTCTTTTTTTTATCTCCGGTCCGCGGTTATCGATTGATATAACCCAAACCTCCTGTCCTATGTTGTATTTTGTTTCTATCGTAGCCATATCACAAAATTTTATCGTAATGACACTCTTAATGACACTCTTAATAACCTATAAAACATGTTTTCATTTAAATGATTATTCCTCCTCCCTTTCTATAAAATAAAATGCCTTTTTCAAAACCTTATCATCCTTCCACTCAGTGTATATATTTCTCATTTCATCCGTTGTGTAGTTGATTGTACTTACTTCAACGGAAAAACGACTTCCATCCATGGCTTTAATTGCAATCGCTTCAATGTCTGGGAACAGACTAGCCTGATTCATATATTCACGGCACACCTTAACAACCGCATTGCTCTCTTCTCTTCCAAGTTCAAAGTTTCCATGTTCAAGCCTATCGCTCATAATCATACCCATATGCTCGGCACATGCTATTAATGTGTTTTTTAAATCATCAACATTAAGTGTACCATTGTTGAATTTGTCTACAAACTTTTTTAAATACACATTAGCAGATTGTTCTGCAAGTTTATTAATCTCTTCTGTAATCATATCGTAACCTCCTATATCGTTTAAAATCACTTAAATTTATAATTTACAAAACATTAATTATTAATACATTAAATAGTTATGTCACTTAAAAATCGTTTAATTTCACTTAAAATGGTAGTTTATCATCTTCAACTTCGATCAATGGTTCTTTCCACTCCCCACCATGGGTGCGTATACGATAATACTCAGGAACTTCATCATCACAACTGTTATAATTGTAAGCAAAACTTGTAAAAACTGTACCATCATTTACTCCACGACTTAATTCTCTATGTTCCTCTGGATGTTCCCTGAGCCACCATGACAGTTCTTGTTCTGTCATTCTGCGTGGTTTAACTGGCTCTTTGAGACATAAACAAACATCTCCGGGAGATGATGCTAATCCATTCTTTTTGTAGCTATGTACACATTCTACAGACTCGGAATCTGCACGAGTTAATCCGACTATAGGATATTCATAGCATCTGTCCGTGCAGATGATTCTAACAGAATCATTACATTCCGTCACCACATCCAAACCATTCGGATTAGATGGGGTCTTCGCCCTTTGGATGTCAAAGGGTATCAGTTTATAATTCTTGCTTTCCATTATCTTGGTTTTTTAATGATGAAACTTATTTCGTTGGGAATTGCACCCCATTCTTCTTTCCCTTTTCCAATCTCGATTTCAGGAGATCCGTTGAACATAAGATTTCGGTCTTTGTCCCCTTCTTTCGGGTATCCGGATTTTAGAACTAGTCCGTCAAACTTCTTTGGTTGGAAATATTTACATTTTTCGACATAGAAGCATGGAGTTTTTATCTGGCTATCAAACACCGTCTTACAAAATCGATCGTAGTTGTTGCAAAGCCTTTTCGCCCAGTATTTCGTTATTTTTCGGTAGTCCTCCGGCTTCTCCCCGGACTTCCACATGTCGAACCAATGTTTTTTTAGATTTAGCGTTAGATAACTCATTGTAAATTCCTCCTTTGTTACGATTTTACATCATTTCTTCTCCTCTCCTCGAACCATCCCGTCTTATTCTCATCCTCATTCTCTTTGTCTTTCTCATCCTCCAACTCGAAAGCCTTCTTCATTCTTTTCACCAAATCATCCGTACTTTTTTCGATTGCAGATGATAATATACCGCTAGCCTCATGGATGATATAAGCAATATCACTATCCACATTCATCATTCCTGAAGCCATCGCTTTGATCAGATTGACTATCCGACCAAACACCATATTTCCGCAGATATTATTCTCGTTGATCGTCAACAAGATAACACCTCGTTCTTTGTGCTTCTCTGCCCATGCGTTTAGTTCCTCGTAAAACTTGTCCATCTCGTCCTTCGATTCGCTTTTCTTAGTGTCTACATTAATTTTTGCCATAATATTATCTACATTAAAAAGTTAAACATTTTAGCGCGAAGGCGGGGAGTCGAACCCACGCTATGAAGAATGAAAGGAAGATTTGTGAACAGTGATTATTCTTATGCAGCTATTAACATGAGCAAAGCAAACTATCATCCTTCCCTATGACGCTCTCTTGCGCCACCTTCGCCAAAATCAATTGGTGGAGGAGCGGGGAATCGAACCCCGCACGTGGCCAAATTTACCTTCCGCTACCCATTACGGACATATCCCCCTGGCGAGCTTCCCGCTTTCACAAGTGGTAGGCTCTGAATTTTAAATTAAAAGAAAAAATCTGGGTGGGTAGGATGGGAGTCGAACCCATCACGGAGTAGGGTTTTCTCTATATATAGTTTCCTCAACTATTACTTTTTTTCTCCCTTCCACCTCTGACCAATTCAAATCAGTAATCTACCCAGACTATCTTGTCTTTCTTTGTGGGGCGACGTGGACTCGAACCACGCACGTTGCAAGCCTTACCCTTCCGCTACACCTTTCGGACATACACCCCAAATATCCCCCTCAAACACTCCCATGCTCCAGGGGATTAGCAAATAATAAAACTTATGAAACAAAGTTTTTTAGTAATTAAGTGTTAACGTAATTGTTAGAACACATCGGATCTCTCTTGATCCGCCGGACAACTCGCCATCACTGGTCTATTGTCCGTTAACAGTTTTTCAGTGCAATTCAAATCGTTGTTTAATTCAATTTCACTCCAACTCATACTCATACGATCCGATGAACTTCCTCGACGCTATGAAGTCGCACAGATGCACAAACTTCTCGTCCGCCTGCTGTGGTATCGGTAGCACCACGTTAGAGTATGCGTTTGTAGTCCATTGTCCCATGTGCGAACTCACCATCCTGCATATTGATTCAATCTGCAATTGCAAGTCCGGGTATGTCGGGTACTTGATTGCGTGCTTCGAGAACTTTTCGGCAGCCAAAAGAGGGTGGTCGTGTCTCGAATACTTCTCACCGTCACCGCACTTCTGTGAATCGTGGATTAATAGCGCAGAGATGGTAAGGTCTGCATCCATCTTCGAGAACATTCGCAACGCCAGTAGTTCGACCGCTACCCGGACACACATTTTCGTGTGTCGAACTAGTCCGCCTTTCCCCAGGTCTATTTGCGGGTGATACTTCCCGGTGGTGCTAGCGGGAATCTCGAAAAAATACTTCTGCACCGCCATATCGAAATATTCACGCACTATCTGTCTGAGTTGTGCGTTTTGGATCAACTCAAGTTCCTTCTTGAAAACATCGCTATTCATGTCGTAATCTCCTAATTTTTAACACTCTTGTTCTTCTAATCTTATTTCAATATCTTCTTTGTATCGAAGAATTTTCTTCGCATATTCTAATTTCTCTATGTATTTTTTCGCGTCTTTAGCATCAAAAAAAGCAATCGATGTTCTTTCTGTCTCGGAAGAGTATTCACCATGTCTTGCTTTCCAAGATACTAGCCATATTTTCCTTTGTGGTAAATCCTTAAAATCATCATCTTCCAAATCATTTTCATGTTGATCAGATGTTTTTCTTATCGGTATTATTCCAAAAATTTTATCCATTTACGTTTCCTCCCATTTTAAATCAGAAACCACCTTTTCTCAACTCCTCCCTATCCGGGAGTTTGCCGTTAATATCCTGCAAAACGCTATATATAGCGTAGAGAACCTTAGCCACCTCCACCAACGTTCCGTGAAGAAACACCGCCGCCACGGAAACCGCCAGAATCAAAATAGAAATCATAATGCCAACCATAATACTTCCTCCATTTATATCGTTAATAATCAATTCATCATCTCTTTCACGACCCGTTTCTTACACCAATCGTCCAACTCTAGCAGAAACCTAATCCTCTCATCCTTCGTCAGATCATTCACCCAGTCGTTCAACGCCTTCACTATCTCCAATATCGACATGTTGGATGTAGCAACGTCGTTCATAACCTCCATATCTCGCTTGTATCGCGTTAAAATCTTATTGATGGTATAACTATCCATTTTTGTTCCTCTATTTCGTTAGAGTTGGTTAAAATGCGGTCTATCGACCTATCGCAGGCTATCGACCGCCTCGATAAATATGTAACCAAATACAGAATCGCGTATCTTTATATCGTCGTGTCGCAAGCCGGAATCTCTTCCACGTCCACCACATCGTAAACCATCGACCATCTCCAAGAGGCCAACATCAGCCTACTTGTCAGCGTCATCTGCCTCTCCTCCATCTTCGCACTCCTCCATCCTTTCGTCGTCCTCATCCTCGAAGATCTCCATGAAATCATCCTTGAACGAATCGGATATTCTGTACCATACCGCCACTATCCAGGCGAGAAAAACGCCAAAACAAACTCCTATTAGAACTCCCATTTTTTAATCCTCCTTAGTCTTTATTTCGTAATCGTTAAAAAACAAACAATCCATCACGCACCCTCCGCAGCTCTCCCTCTCTCCGCAGAAAGTTTTTTTTTCAACCCCTCTATCACGTTCAACACATGTTGTCTGAACCTATCCGGCAGCTCCATCACCTCAGCCATGCGCACGTAGAAACATCTTCCGTCCTCCGTCCTGACATAAAGAGGGTAATCCGCCAATGTGTCATCATCGAACTTTCCGTCCATACGACGTACTTCACGATAAGAGTAAAGTTTCAGCCTTACATCGAAGTCCAGAACGTCCGCAATCGTCAAAGTTGGGTAGCGGTGGTGCATGATGATGTTGTCCACACTGTCTTGTATGCGTTGCTTGGTTATGCCGGAACTTAACGCCAACCTCATCATCTGAACCAACCACGGCTTTGTGACGGTCTGAGGAAATGCGGACATCAAGTTCGTACCCGCAACCATCACATCGTTTTCCGTCGCTTTCTCACCGCCGGAGTACATCGATATGCTAGCCGTGTCCGTCACGTTGGCGAAGTCGGCCATCTTAGTGACCAGTGTTGGCCATCCGCTTTGCGACCTCGACGCACTCTCGGATGTCGTCGAGACTGTTAATTCTTTGGTCATTGTTTCCATATCGGCTCTGTTTTTTATTCCATTCTATTTTTTTTCGTATCAGACTCATGAAGTGGATGCGTATGTCAGGCTCTTCCTTGTCCTCCACACCCTGGGCGATCAGTTCACGTTGGAACTCATCGAACGCCACATCCAACTGTTGCGGATTCAATTCCAACTGCATACACGCCACTTCCTTCCATTGATCTCCGCCGTTCTCCCGGAGCCAGTCCGCTACCTTGTCCGCAGGTATTCGCGCGCGCGCGCAAAAACCCAATCCCGTAGGCCTATCGGCTTTGTTGTCCGTTAAAACAACCTCCTCAAAATCCTCTCTCGCGCGTGCGCCCGCGTGTGCGGTGTCGACAACGATATTATTATCTTTATTCTTATATCTAATGTTGTGTCCACTCTGTTGTCCACCTTGTTGTCCACCTTGTTGTCCGTTCTGTTGTCCATCAAGTTGTCCACTCTGTTGTCCGTTTTGTTGACCATACCTTGAATTATTTTCTTGGTAATTGTCGTAATTATAGACAGTTATAATGGTTTTTGAGTTGTCCACACTTGCCGTTATTTGTCCTGCGCTTATTAGTCGGTCTAATATTTTGCGAACCGTCTTTCTGTTGCAGTCCAATTCGCGGGCCATTTTGCTCTGAGAAGTGACGAATTGACCACGCTCTATAATCATACCCTGCCACCTCTTTTGTCTGGAATTGGCGGACACAAGAATAAAGACCCACGCCTTGACCATCAAAGCATTAGACCACCACTCCCATTCGAGTATTCGGTCATATATCTTTATCCACCTATCTCCCATGATATTAGATTATTTTACTTCGATAATATCCTCGCCTTTCCTTCCCATCATCCAATCCCTCAGATCCTTTTTACGGAAATAGAGATGTCTGCCCCTCTTCACGTAAGGTATTGCGTTGCGGTGTGTCAGTTGGTACAAGTAAGCCTTTCCCTTTCCGACAAATTTAGCCGCCTCACTCGGTTCGATCAGGCGTTCGTCCTCGAACGACTCGATTTCCAACGAGTCTCTGTTTTTCTCCATAAACTCAGACCTCTTCCGTGCGTATTCCTCTCCCGCATTGCGGATAGATTCTATCGCCTTTTCGCAAGCCGTTCTAAACTTTGTGATCTCACCCTCCAATTCTTCAGTGAGATACGTTGTCATTTTCCTTTTTCCCATGCTATTATTATTGTTTTAATTCGTTATCATTCATGTCAATCAAAACATGGACAGTATCTACGTACTTCATTGTGGAACAAGCCAACGTCTGAAGATTTTTCGCTTCCACCGCCGCCTCTCTGGTGTTGTACATCAATTGAGAATCCGTGTAGTAAGTGTCCGCCCACGGATCGTAGTAGACGTTCACCCATTTCGTTGTAATTTTTTCCATATTAAAACCTCCTCTAATCATAGAAATCAATCTTCATCATAAACATCCGGTGGACACACTATTGTATCATTACTCATCACCTTATTCAAATGAATATGCTCTTTCAACCCCATCAGACTCGCCAATCTCTCACTATAAGGTGCAATATTCTGCTCTTCCAACACATCGAACAAACCCGACTTTTTTTCTCCCTCCAGTATCACCCGGTAGAAAACATTCTTACCCTCAAAAGGGTAACCATCCACATATACACCACAGATGTATGTCACAAATGGCTTCCCGTTTTCGCTGAATCCGAAAACTTTCTCTCCAATTGAATATTTCGTCTCTATTTTCATAATTCCGTCCTCCTAAAAATTAGTTATCCTCGCTATTTTTTATTGTCTTTTTACTCGCTTTATCATAAAGAGATACATTTCTCACTAATCCTTCTTTCTCACAATCGGAAAGGAAATCGAACAACTCAGTGGCTTCCTTCTTGTTAACAAATTCCTCTTCACAATGGTTATACCAACTATAGTCCCCGAATATGTCCTTGGCATTTTCATACCATTTTACGATATATCTTCCCATATCACTTCTTAGACTGATACTTCTGAAGTCTAAGGAACTCCCCTTCGTCAGTGACGAACAATCTGAACGCCACAGCATGAAGTTTCTCATCAATACATAAGTAAGTCACCTCACGCCACGTCTTGCCATTGTGGCGTAATTCCATCTTATCGAAATCCACACTCATAAAGTGTGTTTCAAACGCCATCGAACTGTTAGCAATAGCAAGAAAAACTAATAATGCCGCTAATTTTTTCATGATATTCTGTTTTTGGTTAATATTCAATCCTCCAATTCTACCATGGAATATTCCATTCCAAAGTATTTCGCTTTTTTTCTGTTGATCTCTCCCTCGTAAAAGGAGATATTCACCTCCTCCTGCTTCAATATGTCCACTATGAAAAACAACTCCGCGTCTGTTGTAGGCGCGAACCCCAACATCCTATTACGTGTCTGTTGGATTCTTGTCCCTATCCCTTTGCCTACCAGGGTGAGGATTCGTGCCTTTTTCGAGTTCACGACCTCGTTTTTCCAAATCCTACGTATTAATTCGCTGTTTTTCATACTTGTATATTTTTACATATATTTTTATTACCTTTGCACCCTCGAAAAATAAGATAGTGCAATTGTGTGATTACATTTGCAAATATGAGGACAAATAATCATATTTCCAAATTTTTATGAGTAAAAATACATCTACGAAGGAAAGAATTTTGCAATATCTTGATAATAAAGGTATTACAAAATATAAATTTTACCAAGAAACAGGCATTTCTAATGGTGCTTTGTCTCAAACCAAAGGGTTAAGTGAATCGAGTGTAGTAAAAATACTATCAAAATACGAGGACTTGTCCGCCGAATGGCTTTTGAGAGGAGAAGGGAACATGCTGAGAAGTGGAATAGTAAAGGAGTATTCTATGGTTAACAATGTAAATCCTGGAATCGTTGCCGAGCAGGAACATTTTTACGGACACCTCAAGAAAGCACCACTGATTCCGATAGACGTGATACGCAAACAAAAACTTCGTGTCTGGGAATACGTGCAGCGGCACAAAGAGTTGTACGAAACATTCCCTGACAACCTTATGCCAGAGTTTGACCTGATCCACATAGTCCGCTCCAACGCACTACAACCCGCCGTCGAGAAGGGCGACATCCTATTCCTCGAACATCTTGAACTCACAACAGATAGTGTCGTCAATGGGCATATATATTTTATGGATACTAAAATGAACGGTATCGTTATAAAGAAGGTGTTTGTGGAGGATGGCAAACTGACATGCTATTCCCTGGCGAATAATCTCCCGGTGAAACGCTTCTCCGTGGACGACATCTTCGATATATTCTCCATAGTCTCAATCCTTAAATTCTCCATCCCGAACAGTGAACAAGTGGACATCCACATCCACCAACTCGACAAACTCCTGGACAGTACACACGAAGTCGTTGCACAAAACTCCGCCCTGATCGAAGAACTCAGCGCACAACGTCGCATGGTGGAACATCTTGTCACCGGACGAAATGCCGTCTAAACAAAAAAAAAGCCATCTTCCAACCCTGGAAGATGGCTAACACCTAATCTTGTGTCACTATAAGTCCTCTTTTTCCTTATCCAACATCGCGTTAACACTCTCAATGTCGAATTTTCTAAAAACCCTATCAACAACAGAGGCTGATAATAATGGGCTTTCATATTCAATCATATCTCTAAGTGTCATTTCATTACCTTTATATGAAATGATTTTATAGTCTTCATTCCACTCCCTATCTTCACTATTTGGTTGTTTGTCAACTATATGTACATGTATAATGCCATTAAGATAATACCAATTGCCAGACAATGTACTCCATCGTGATGATGGATACTCGTCTTTGAAAAGGTAGTACATCCGGTAATTGTGCATATAATCATATCCTCCATCTGGCATAATTATATGAGAACTCCATGCATTATAACTTCCTTCGTATCCATTATAACTTTGAGGCTCTACATCATTATAATCATAAGAGAAGTCATTTATGTCAAATGTTTTGGAGAAAGTAGTGTACATTTTTTCAAAGCAAATACGATCTCCAACCCTTTTAGACTTTCCTCCATAATTGCATTCTTTGCTTGACACCTCGATCCAGCATCCGTCCAAATGAGATTGCTCCACCACCACAGCGGGCAAATCCTGCACCTCATATTGGTACAATGGATCGTTATTCACTTCCTCTTTCTCATCGTCGCCACAAGCGGCAAATGAGAGTAACAGACCGATAATTAGAATTGGCAAAAAAATAAATTTGAAATAGTTGTTTTTCATACTTTTAAAGATTTAATGTTTAATAATGCAATGTCATTTAATAATGTCCTCTCAGGGACAATATGTTTATCTTTCCGTTTTCCACTTCGTACACAATTCTATCCTCTTGTGTTATTCTTCTGCTCCACAAACCGGATAGATTGTGTCTTAGTGGTTCGGGTTTACCTTTCCCGGTAAAAGGATGTTCGCATATATCTTCTATTAATTCAGAAATCTTCTTTTGTATTCTTCTGTCTTTTGTCTTTTTCCAATATTCAATGTCTTTCAGAGCTTCGATTTTGTATATTACTTCCATAAATCTTCTGTTTTTATACTTTTCCCTTTACTCTTTTTACTACGTTCTATTTTTTCGACGAATTTAGGATCGTAAGGACTTTTTGAATCTTTTTTATCCTCTATCTTAAAAACACCAGACTTGCGAATAGCGTCAATCATACTTGCCGCTATCGAATTTCTCGTATTGTAAACCAATGTTATTGTTGCCATATCATTTAATTTTTAGTTAACCAACTACACTTATTCACCGCAAATATATAAAAAATTTCAAAACTTCGGTATCTTGTCTATAGCCTCCCTCTTGCTCTTGTCTAACACCTTCGCATAGATCTGCGTCGTGTTAATGTTCTTGTGGCCTAAGAGTTTCTGTGTCACGAACAGATCATTCCCCAATGTTATCATCATGACCGCAAACGTGTGCCGGGCGCAATGGAATGTTATGTTCTTTTTTATGCCTACCTTCATCATCCACTTTTTCAGAAAATAACTCATGTCGGTAGTGAAATCAAACACAAGATCGTTATCCTTCCCCCTCTCTCCCATGAAAC
>JAEIGA010001709.1_pt1 | contig 34668 bp, 31 predicted proteins | sample 9270691 | NCBI WGS metagenome assembly JAEIGA01 (sample SAMN17057246, study PRJNA624740) | gut metagenome | biome: biome; isolation source: fecal sample | host: Bos grunniens | place: China: Xizang | collected 2019
GAACCCCCGGTAACGCATGAAAATGATATGGAGCCCTGTAGCGCCTGAGGCGCAGCCGAAGACGCGGAAGGCCGACAGATAACGGCGAGGGCGTAAGCCCGAAGCCATGAGCGGCGGCTCCGTATGTGTGCACATGGCATGTTAAGAGCCACGCTTTCTGTCGGCCCTCGTTGCTGTCGCGTTCGCTCCGGCGCCTCGGGGCTCCGATTTTCTTTTCCCCATACCGGGGGCTTACGCCCCCGGCTATGTGTCTGTCGTCCTCCGGACTCTTGAATTCCGTTCGCTGCGCTCACATCAATGACCCCCACAAATTGCTATTTGTAGCGTTCACACGAAAACATAAACAAGTCTTTCAGCTTATAAGCTCGCGGGTAAACAGTACAACACGTACCGATTATCGCGTCAAAATTTAATACTGACAGGCTAACAAGATTCAGCCATTTCAAACTCCAGTCTCTTCCTCCATCGGTTTGCCTCATCGTATTTATCACGCAATTCCAATACATCCGCCAACGCCTCCATTCCTTCCCAATCCCCCATTTCCGCAGCCTCACGATACCACTGCTCAGCTGTAGTCAAATCCACAGCCACACCAGGAGCACCATAACGATACAAATCCCCCTTAATCAAGAATTGAGAGACTTCATCATCCAGCTTTTTCACAAGCAGATTCAACTCGTGAAGTCCATGTCGTTGTTCAATTTCTTTCATAGCACACCTATACTAACACAAGTAAGGAGCAATATAAAGAGGATAATCTAAACACACACTTAAACTTATCAGCACAACTGCCGGACCGCCAGAGCACACAAAAAAAGCGTTGATTGCTCAACACTTTCAATATTCAACCTCCAACATTCAACTTTCCCCGCCGCACTGTGGAGTGCGGCGGGGAGAAGGAGAGGATTAGCACTGCTGCTCGGCGAGGGTATCGCAGGTGCAGCAGAAGTTGCGGTCGCCCCAGGCGTTTTCTACGCGGGAGCAGGACGGCCAGAACTTATGCAGGCGCTGGCAAGCGGCGGGGTATGCAGCTTGGGCGCGGGTGTAAGCGTGGTTCCACTCGTCGGCCGTAACGGCGAGAGCCGTGTGCGGGGCGTTCACCATCACGTTATCGTCTGCGGGAACGGAGCCGTTGGCCACGGCTTCCATCTCGCCGTGGATACCAATCATGGCATCGATGAAGCGATCGAGCTCGTACTTGCTTTCGGACTCGGTGGGTTCAACCATGAGGGTATCGTGCACGGGGAAGCTCATGGTGGGGGCGTGGAAACCGTAGTCCATGAGGCGCTTGGCCATATCGTCTACAGAGAGGTGACTCTTGCGGAGCATGATGGTGGTGTCCAGAATGCACTCGTGAGCCACAAGGCCGTTGGCGCCGGAGTAGAGAGTCGGGAAGTGGTTCTCAAGGCGCTTGGCGATGTAGTTGGCATTAAGGATGGCCATTTGAGAGGCACGCTTGAGGCCCTCGTGCCCCATCATAGCGAGGTACATCCACGTAATCGGGCAGATGGCGGCAGAGCCGTACTCGGCAGAGGAAACGGCGCTGTGCACCTGACCGTCCTCGCAAATGTGGCCAGGCAGATAGGGGGTGAGGTGCTCGGCACAGCAGATGGGGCCTACACCGGGGCCGCCACCGCCGTGGGGCATGGCAAATGTTTTGTGCAGGTTGAGGTGGCACACGTCTGCACCGATGGTGCCGGGATTGGTAAGACCGCACTGGGCATTCATGTTGGCGCCGTCCATGTATACCTGACCGCCGTTTTCGTGAACGATGCGGCAGAGGTCGGCCACGCCGCTCTCGTACACACCGTGGGTGGAGGGATAGGTGACCATGAGGGCAGCGAGGTTGTCGCGATGCTTCTCAGCCTGGGCCTTGAGGTCGGCAGCATCGATGTTACCCTTATCGTCGCACTTAACCGGAACGCAGGTAAAGCCGGCCATGGCGGCAGAGGCGGGGTTGGTGCCGTGGGCGGAATTGGGGATAAGGCACACATTGCGGTGGCCCTCGCCCTGTGCTACCTGGTAGCGGTGGATGGTAAGAAGACCGGCAAACTCACCGGCAGCACCGGAGTTGGGCTGCAAGGAAACGCCGTGGAAACCGGTAACAACGGCGAGCCATTGCTTGAGCTCCTCGAGCATGGCGCGCATGCCTTCGCACTGGTCTGCCGGGGCGAAGGGGTGCAGCTGGGTAACACCGGCCCAGGTGATGGGCATCATGATGGCGGCGCAGTTGGCCTTCATGGTGCAGGAGCCCAGCGGAATCATGGCTTCGTTGAGGGCGAGGTCCTTGCACTCCAGCGTGTGGATGTAGCGCATCATCTCCGTCTCGGAGTGGAAGGAGTTGAAGCAGGTTTCGGTGCAGAAGGCGGCGCTGCGGTTAAATTCTGCAGCCCATACGGGAGCAGCGGGAACGGCAGACACCTGCAGCTGCAAGGCGGCGCAAATGGCGGCGAGGTCGGAATCGGTGGTGGTTTCGTCGAAGGAGACGGAAACGGTATCGGCATCGACCTTGCGGATGTTGTAACCGGCAGTAAGAGCAGCGGCTACCAATTCATCTGCCTTACCGGGAGCGCAGAAGGCTACGGTATCAAAGAAGTTGGCGGCGGCAAGGCTGTAACCTGCAGCTGTTACAGAGGCAGCAAAGGAGGCGGCCAAGCGGTGGGCGGTGCAAGCCACGTTGCGCAGGCCCTCGGGGCCTTGGTACATGGCATAGAAGGTGCAAAGCAAGGCGGTGAGCACCTGAGCCGTGCAGATGTTGGAGGTTGCCTTCTCGCGGCGGATGTGCTGCTCGCGGGTCTGCAAAGCAAGACGATAAGCGGGCTTGCCGTCGCGATCGATGGACTTACCGATGTAACGACCGGGGAGCTTGCGCTTGAGGGCATCCGTGCAAGACATATAGGCAGCAGCGGGGCCACCGTAGCCCATGGGAATACCGAAGCGCTGGGTGGTGCCTACGCATACATCGGCACCGAAGGAACCGGGCTCCTTGAGCAGGGTGAGCGCCAGAAGGTCGGCAGCAACACAGCAAAGAACCTTAGCGGCGTGGCATTTCTCAAAGAAGGCGCTGTAATCCTCTACGGCACCCACGTTATCCGGGTACTGCACGAGCACACCGGCCAGAGTGGGCACGGAGGCGGGGTCAAAGCTCTTCCAATCGCCCACAATCAGGTTAACGCCCGTGGTCTCGCAACGAGTACGGATGACGTCGATTGTCTGCGGGAAGCAGGTGTCGGCCACAAAGAAGGTGTCGCTCTTGCGCTTCTCAGAGACGCACAGGTGCACGGCCTCGGCAGCGGCGGTGCCTTCATCAAGCATGGAAGCATTGGCAATGGGCAGGCCGGTGAGGGAGGAAATCATGGTCTGGAAGTTCATGAGCATCTCCAGACGCCCCTGGGCGATTTCCGGCTGGTAGGGGGTGTATGCCGTGTACCAGCTGGGGTTCTCGTACACATTGCGCTGAATAACAGCGGGCATGAAGGTGCCGTAGTAGCCCTGACCAATGAGGCTGCGCATGGGCTTGTTGGCAGCCAGCTTTTCCTGCAAGGCGGCAAGTGCCTCTTGCTCGGCCATGGGTGCCGGCAAGTCAAGAGGAGCGGTGAGGCGAATGTCTGCCGGAACGATGGCATCCGTCATGGCATCCAAGGAATCAAAACCAATGGCGGCCAGCATGGCGGCGGTGTCTGCCTCGTTGGGGCCGATGTGGCGCGGAATAAAAGATGTTTGAGCGGTAATCATTGAGATATACGAAGTACGTTTCCCTTGGCAGGGATGTTTTTTTGTAAAAGGGATGGGGTAAAACCGAATGAGTTAAACGGGGACCCCGAGCTTAAAAAGAAGCTAAGCCTTGCAGAGGGCGAGAAGTGAGCGAGGCTCCGTACTGCACCTTTGCAAGGCTTTACTTGGTATCAGGCGGCAGGTGGTTGCCCACCCTGCCCGATTCTTGTACATTGTACAGCGTACATTGTACGAAGGTAGAAAATAGAGATTAGTCGCAGATAGCGGCGTAGGCGTCGGCATCCATCAACTCATCGAGCTCGGCGGGGTCGCTAAGCTTGATTTTGCAGATCCAACCGGCACCGAAGGCATCGTTGTTAACGGTGTTGGGCTCAGCGTCGAGAGCCTCGTTCACCTCAACGATTTCACCGGAAACGGGGGTGTAAACGTCGGAAGCAGCCTTGGTGGACTCTACAGCACCGATGGAATCCTCCTTGGAGAAGGTATCGCCAACAGCGGGGAGGTCAACATAAACGATTTCACCCAGAGAGTTCTGAGCGTAATCGGTGATACCGAGGGTTACCACACCGTCAACGGCGGGGCTAATCCATTCATGCTCGGCGGAGTACTTGTATTCAGCAGGATTGCTCATAATATGTGTTTGGTTGGTAGGGGATTATTTTTTGAGGAAAGGTTTCTTGACGATAACGGCAGGTACGGACTTACCACGCACCACCACGTTCACCTCGGTGCCAATCTTGCTGTGAGCAGCGGGAACGTAGAGCATGGCAATACCCTTGCCGAGAGTGGGGGAAAGCACACCGCTGCAAATCTCACCCAAGGGGGTGCCATCCGGCAACTGTACTTCGTAACCATGGCGGGGAGGAGCGCCCTTGCCTGTGTACTCGATAGCAACCAAGGCAGTAGGACGACCGGCGGCTTTCTGCTCGCGCAGCACCTCTACACCGATGAAGTCTTTTGTAAGGTCGCAGCACCAGGAGAGGCCGGCCTCAAGCGGGGTCTTCTCCGGGGACAAGTCGGAGCCATTCAGAGAGTAGCACATTTCAAGGCGCAGGCTGTCGCGAGCACCGAGGCCGCAGGGCAGCGCACCACAGGCAATGCTCTTCTCGAACCACTTCACACCCTGAGCGGCAGGGCAGAAGAACTCGAAACCGTTTTCGCCGGTGTAACCGGTGCGGCATACCACGCAGGCATCGCCATCGGACTCGAACTGAAGAATGCCGTTGCGAACAGGCAGCTCTACGCCGGGGCACATCTTGGCGAATACCTCCTCGCACTCGGGGCCTTGGATGGCCAAGCCTACGTAGGCATCGCTCTTGTTCTCCAGGGTGATACCCTCGGGCTTGCGGGCAGACAGCCATGCGTAGTCTTCGTCAATCATGGAAGCATTGACAACAACAAAGAAATTGTCCTTACCAAGCTGGTAGATGATAAGGTCATCAATCACACCACCCTTTTCATTAAGCATCATGGAGTACTGCCCCATGCCGTCCACCAGTTTATTCAGATTATTGGTGAACATGCTGTTGAGCCACTCGGTGGCTCCTGCACCGTTGACCAGGAATTGGCCCATGTGAGAAATATCAAAAACACCACAGGCATTGCGCACAGCGTGGTGTTCTGCTAAAATTCCGGAGTACTGTACGGGCATATTCCAGCCTGCAAACGGTACCATCTTGGCTCCGAGAGCCACGTGCTTATCGCACAAAGGTGTGCTCTTGATTGTTTCGTCGGCGTTCATGAGGGTTATAATTATACTCTCCACCCCATTAATGTCAAGCTCAGGCACTCTGATTTCCGCGCTTCAGGCTTTCTTATGCCCATTTTTTATGTCATTTACGGAAATCCTGATAGCTTTCGAGCTCATACCCTACAGCACCGCGATAAATCCCCCCCCCGGCATGAGGCTAAGCCACACACAAGAAGGAAGCGATTTCCCCCCATAGCACAAGCCATGTAGCTTATACTGTGCTATTCTGTTGAAAGCCTCAACGCGAGGCAAACTCCTTAGCCAATTCAATATACCCGAGAGCGTGGTGATAATTCTGTTCTTCCACCTCGGCAGGCAATTCTTTCACCACTTTGGCGGGAGAGCCCAACACCAAACTGTGCGGCGGAATCATTGTTCCCTTTGTCACCAAGGCATGGGCACCAACAATAGAGCCGTGGCCGATAACTGCCCCATCCAACACAATAGCCCCCATGCCAATCAGGCATTTATCCTCAACGGTGCAAGCATGCAGCGTAACGCTGTGCCCCACGGTCACATACTCGCCCACATGGCACCCGAGCTCATAATCCACATGCAAGCAGCAATTATCCTGCACATTGCTTCCCTTACCAATAGAAATAGGCGAAACATCTCCTCGCACCGTGGCGTTATACCACACAGAGGCATCCTCTGCTACCGTTACACGCCCAATGAGGTCTGCACTATCCGCAATAAATGCGGGCTGATTCATCTGCGGAGCTTCACCGCGAAATTGCTCGATTGCCATGTGCGGATTCTAACATACCGGCTAAGTGAAAACAAGCAAAAAGAGCCGTCTCCGCAGGTGGCAAAACAGGGCTTCATGACATGCTTTTCCGCGTTATGTCTCGAAATATCATTCACAATTATCTATCTTTCGTGTAAAATACAAGAGAAACAATCAATCACTCTTCACAGAAATGTCTGATCCTAATCAACAACCGAACGGACGTCCCCCCGCAAACCCGCACACTCCCGGCAGACCGAACTGGGGGCTCTGGATTTTGATTGCGGTCATTACAGGTATTCTGGGGCTGGCCTTCATGTCTGATGACGGCTTTAGCGGCTCCGCGAAAAAGCTGACGATGGAAGAATTTGAGAACGACTGCAAGGACGGTCGCGTGATTCTGAACCATCAGAAAGAGTTTCCGGTTGTCATCACCACCAACGACAACAGCACCAAAGCTACACTGACGGCATATCGATTGAAGAACCCGCCCACCATAGAGTTGGGCACCTTCGTATTGCCGTACACAGAGAGTGAGGAGATGAAGAACCTGCTGAATGAAGCAGGCATTACGCGCATGTTCTTGCTCAACAGCCTGCACAAAACCTCCAACTCGGTGGAAGGTGTTACCACGCGCCCGGCCATGGCCCAGGTGAATGACACCACTAATGCTGAGCCGAGCGAGACCGGCAACAGTGCGGAAGCTGAGGTACCGGATTTCATCGAGGGCGACACCCCCGTAGCCGAGCAGGAAGCCAAGGGCAAGAATCGCCAGATACCGGTGCTGGTGCAGCACAAGTTCTCACTGCAGAACCGCCCGGACATGATTAATGTGAGCGACTTCGAGCAACTGCGCAAGGAGGGTCGCATTCTGTATGCCAGCGATAGCAACAAGTTTGACAACAACGGGCAGCCCGTTAAGTTTACCAATCCGTTCATCATGACGATACCGCTGGACTCCAGCCGCTACGTCATTGGTCAATACAAGAAGCGCCCTGCCCTCACCGGCATCACCGCCAAGGATTTGGAACCTGTTGTGGTGCCCTTCAGCAGCAACTTCCAAGGCGACAAGGTGAAGGAACTGTTGAACAACAACTTCACCCACAAAATTGAAAGCAACACGTGGGAGATTATCCTCATCAACTGCCTGCCGGTCATCATCATTATCTTCATCATTCTCTTCCTGTTCCGCTCGCATGGCGGCGGTGCCGGCAGCGCCATGAAGTTTGCCCGCAGCCGTGCCCGCTTGCTCGACCCTGCCAGCAACAACATCACATTCAAGGATGTTGCCGGTATTTCCGAAGCTAAGGAAGAATTGTGGGAGATTGTAGAGTTCCTTCGCAACCCGAAAAAGTTCCGCAACCTCGGTGGCACGATTCCTAAGGGTGTGCTCATGGTGGGTCCTCCCGGCACCGGTAAGACCCTGCTTGCCAAGGCCATTGCAGGCGAGGCCGATGTGCCCTTCTACACCATCTCCGGCTCTGACTTTGTGGAGATGTTCGTGGGTGTGGGTGCCAGCCGCGTGCGCGACATGTTTGCCGAAGCCAAGAAGAACTCCCCCTGCCTTATCTTCATCGATGAAATTGACGCCGTGGGTCGCCATCGCGGTCACGGTGTGGGCGGTGGCCACGACGAGCGCGAGCAAACCCTTAATGCCATGTTGGTGGAGATGGACGGTTTCACACCCAACGAAAACGTGATTGTGATTGCCGCCACCAACCGTGTAGACGTGCTCGACCCCGCCTTGCTGCGCCCCGGTCGCTTTGACCGCCAGGTGATGGTACACCTGCCGGACGCCGCAGGCCGCGAGCAGATTCTGCGTGTGCATGTGCGCAAGATTAAGTTGGACCCCAGCGTAGAGCTTTCCCCCATTGCCCGTGCTACCACCGGCTTCTCCGGTGCAGAGCTGGCCAACTTGGTGAACGAGGCCGCCCTTATTGCCGCCCGCAAGAACCAGCAAACCGTCATGCAGGCAGACTTAGAGGAAGCCCGCGAGAAGGTACGCTGGGGCCGCGAGCGCCGCTCCTTGGAAATCACCGACAAGGAAAAGTATAACACAGCCGTGCACGAGGCCGGCCACGCCCTCTGCCTGCTCAAGACCGACTTGGCTAAGACCTTGCCGTTGCACAAAGTGACCATTATTCCGCGCGGCCCGGCATTGGGGGTCACCATGATGCTGCCCGATGAGGATAAGCACAGCGAATACAAGAGCGAGCTGCTGGACTACATTGTGATGGCCATGGGTGGCCGTTGCGCCGAGCAAGTGGTATTCGGCGATGTTTCCGGCGGTGCACGCGGAGACATTCAGCAAGCTACAGCCATTGCCCGCAAGATGGTGTGCGTGTACGGCATGAGCGATAAGCTGGGCCCGATTGAATACGGCTCCAACCACAGCGAGGTGTTCTTGGCCCGCGATATTTCTCAAACCACCCGCAATTACTCCGAGCGCACCGCTCAGATTATCGACGAGGAGATTCAGCGCATTGTAACGGAAAACTATCAGCGCGCTATCAATATCCTTACCGAGAATAAGGACAAGCTTCTGCTTGTTGCCGACAAGCTCATTGAGTACGAAACCCTCAGCGGCGAGCACATCAGCGAGCTTGTGGAAACCGGCACCATGCTCAATCCGCCCACGCGTGAGCTGCCGCCGCCCATGCCCGAGGAGCTCGATGCTCCGACCGACCTGCAAACGCCGGACGACAATCCTCCCTCTCCTGAGGAAATTAAGGAAGAAGAAGAAAATAATCCCCGAATCTAATCCACTTTTACCCCATCCAACTTATGAACAGCAAGGAATTAGCATTTGCCTGCGCCGCTGCTGCGTATGAGACAAAAGCCACCAACATTGCCGTGTACGACCTGCGCGGCACCTCCTCCATCACAGACTTTGCCATCGTCTGCACCGCAACCTCCACCCCGCACCTGCGCGCCGTTCTCAACGGTGTAGATAAGGAAGTGTGGGAGAAATATGAAATCAGCCCCGTTTATGCCGAGCGCACCCCCAATGCGCTTTGGTCTGTGCTCGACTACATTGACGTGATGGTGCACATCATGGCTGATGAGGTGCGCGATTTCTACGGTCTGGAGAAGTTCTGGAAAGAAGAAAACCGCATCGATTGGCAGCCCGAGGCCGAATAAAGCAGGTTTTCCATCCCCCTTTTTCAAGCCCCGCGACCACTCTTTCGCGGGGCTTTTTTCTTGCTGAATAATGGGCTTAGATATATAATGACTCATGATGTCTCCCGTTATACGCATAGCCTATCTGTTCATACCCATTCTTTTCGTCGCTAACTGCCAACGCACCTACCAATTTTATGATATGCGTTCGGCATCGGAGTCGGAAGGATTCCTCCACCAATATTCGTATGTGCGCGGACTCCAAACAGAAATAACACCCACAGACGAAACAAAGGTACAGAGCATTCATTTAGCCGATACGCAAGGCAATGACCACACCTTGCGCTTAGAGTACACGTATAACATTAACCCTCAAACATGGAAATCTGAGTATTTGCTCGGGCACCTATCACTTTACCCTCACACCGGCATCACCAACAAGGTGCAAAAAAATCGCGCTATCAACGACAACGCCATCAAATCAGCCACGCTGAAACCATGCGGTTTGCAGGTTCGATATCCCGACGGCACTACTCAGGAATACCGGCTGCGAGGTCTACCTTGTCTTCCTTTCTGCGGCAGCCTTGATTTCGGGGAAAAGAAGATATTTCCGGAAAAGTGAGATTTTTTTGAAAGATTGACCTCTTAAGCGCCGTACATATATATGTAAAGAGGAACCAACCATGAAACCATCCGCCTTCCTAATTGCTCTTGCCGGGCTTATTCTTACGCTGCAACCGGCTGCCTGTATTGCTTTACCGGCAGAAACTGCTGAGATTGAAAAGTATTTACGCAGCTCTGCCACTGACTTGTGCACATTTACCGCGGCTTTTTACCGGGTTAAAACCACCATCGAGCCCATAGAAGGCCCGGATGCACGGCAAGGAAAACAGCAGAAGGCCAAAGTTACACGCACCTACTACGGCGTAGTCGATTGCGGGTCGTACGACCTCGATGCCGGCACCCCGCTGCAATATACCGAAGAAACGCAGGAGTGGATGTACGCTCCCAAGGCCTCCTGCACCACCTTGCCCTGCGAGGTGGAAACATGCCCCATCTTTCTTTTGAAACAGCAGTTTGTGTGCTTGAATGATACAGGCACCCTTGTATTAAATCAAGACATAGCCACCCGTATTCCTCAAGAGCAACAGCAGCTTTGGGGTGAAACCATGCGAAAAGAAGGATTCTTTACCAACGAAGCAGCAGCAACACGCCCTGCTCGGCACCCACATGGCGAAGGGCAACAGAAGGCCACTTTTTATGCTCAGTGCGAGAAAATAAAACAAGCCTTAGCGGAGCCGGACACGTGGCCGTCCTTAATCAAGGAAGCAGCCACGCGAGAATTGCTTCTCTTATTTGCCGCAGAGTCACACAACAAAGAAGCCATGGAGAAGCTGCTGCAATTGGGGGCTCCGGCAGAATGCGCGCCCTATTTCAACACCACACCGTTGAGCTATGTAAGCGGCAAAGTGAGAGGGGGAGAATGCGATTATCTGGAAATCTGCGAAGTCGACTCCTATGAGGGCCAAACCGAGCTCATCAATCTCTTGTTGCAGCACGGAGCGAACCCGAACACACCTTCCGGCGTGGCGCAACTCACACCGCTCATGCTGGCCGTGCGCAGTGGCAATACAGAGGCGGTTCAACTTCTCTTACAAGCCGGCGCATGTGTAAATGCACGCGACTGCAACGGCATGAACGCCCTGCACTGGGCCGTGGCAGAAAAGCGTCATCACATGCTTCCCCTGCTTGTTGAGGCAGAGCTGCAAGAGCATCCCTACCGCGTCACCCAATTAGACGCAGCACTCCTAACCTGCTACAGTATGGGCGAGAAGTATAACACATCCTTGCGCACGGGGATGACTCCGCTCCACACCGCTGCCGAATTAGCGGACGAAACCGGCATCCGATTCCTGCTGAGCATGGGTGCCAACCCGCATATTCCTGATCGTTTTGGACGCAAAGCCATAGACCTGTTGCCGGAAAAAGCAGCGCCGGCCCTGCGCCAGCTCTTGGAGCAAGCCATGGCTCAGCCCGTCGTCCCGCAAAGGGAGTTAGCCCACATACGCCAATGGGCAGAAGATGCTACGCTTATTTTTCGACTGCGCCCGCAGAAGGTAACCTTCACTCCGTTTGAGCCGCCCTACCACCCGGAAAGCGGCAAAGGCACGTGCAACCGCATTGCCGAGGCAGAATTGTATGATGCAGACGGCTCCATCCGTCGGCAGAGCTTTAACGCATGGGATTATACATGGGATACAGATGCAGAAAGCTTATGGCAACAGCATAAGGAAGACGACGAGCTGGTGATTGTCAACTATCCGGATACGGATGACGACGGCAACCTAACCGCACATCCGGAGCTGAGGGTGCATCTGCCCTACCATCCGTTGCGTTGGCAAGTGGCACTGGAGACCATGAAAAAGAGTTATAGGAACCGTAAACAAGAAGATACCGAAAACTAATTCATGCCATGAGCCGCTTCCTTTCCTTCCTTGCTCTCTGTACACTGCCGGGCTGTATTGCCGCGGTTGAGAGGACAGAAGTTTCATCCTGCGTTAACTTCTCTGCCGAATCTGACGAAGTAACACTAAAGTACGGGCCGAAGGAATGGACGAATATTCCCCCAAGCGGATATTATTCTGCAGAATGCAGTAATTGCTCGCATAATCTCTTTGTGATACCTGTTATCGTACACCGCCATGACGGCACACAACAGACAGCCTACACCATTCTGAAAATAACCCAGGAAGACATGCTGTATGTAACCCACACCACGGTTACAAATTCCTTATTTTACCATCGTGGCATATTAGAGGCAGATGAAACCGAGGGCGAGCACACCGAAAAAGTATACGGCGTGCTCCGCATGGGCAAGGAGCATCCGCTGGTATTAATCGACCAAGACGCCTACTACTACAACAGATTCGAGCTACAGCCCAAACCGGCACCCAACCTGCTCCACTCCATCTTCCGTAAAAACGGCAAACGAAATACGGCTTTTGATGGTCTTTGCGTGATAAAATGCCATGTCAATATAGAGACGGAGCGGCTGCACAATGTTGTTCTTATTGAGCAAGCGTCACCCTATGCCACGCCTATTATAAGTCTTTACCAAAACTTACAGCTGCGCGGCGATGCATTATGCGATGGCGGAGGCAACCGCCTGTTCTCCGTTCAGCAAAGCAAGCACGCCACCACGCTGACCGATAAACAAGGCAGAAGCTACACCGCCATGGGCGAGCATTTTGCTCACGAGCCCATTCCATCCCCCATCTAGCCCTGAGCTAATATCTGCACAAAATGCTGCCACGGTTGGCTAAACACCACAGAGTTGTGATGACTGAGGCACAGTTTGCGGAACCCGTAGCGCTGCGAGAAACGCTCGCCTTCCGCTGTCACGTTGTCCGTTATCACCTCCACACATCGGAGGTAAACAGAGGCATATTGCGCGGCAGCCGCACGCAAGAGCGTCAGAGTAAGCCCTTGGCGGCGATATTCCGGTTCCACCAAAATGCAACTTAAAAACATGTGTAAGGGGACTTGTTGCTCCGCCGCCAAATCCACCACCCCCTCCGGCGTTAAATCGTGGTCATTAAACACGCCTGCCTTCAAGGCCTGAGCAATGTGCTCCTTCACCGGAAACAAATTAACAAAGCCCACAATTTTCCCGGCCTCCTCTGCGGCTACCACCGTATACGGGTAGTGTTGGTACCAGCGATAAGACTCTTCCGCCGGGGTAATATACTCAGGCCCATAATACAAAAGCTCTAATTGCTCCATTTGCTCAAAGTGAGCATAAGAGAGAGAATGCCCCAGCTTCACTTCTTTCTGCGCCTTTTGTGCTCACGTTTCACTGTTTTGAGTTTCGTCAACTCACGGCTTGCAATATCGTAACGAAATACGGAATAGCAGCAACCGCAGTTCCAAGATGAGAACTCAAAACAACGATCCCCCACCCAGTGAATACCACCCACTTGGGACACCCCTACCGCCTTCGGCTGATTCTCCCAATCCGGCACGCTGGTCATGACATCCGGCGCAGCTGTATCTATCACATAATGAGCCCCATAACCAGCCAGCACCAGGTAGCGCCCATCGGAAGACCAAGGGGTGAGGTTCGTATCCATCGCACTGTATGGCGGGGTCAGGAGCCTGCCTCCGGGCGTGCGCAGCGTTGTTTCATATTCAACGGGCGACACCACGCCGGCTTCGGCATCATACGCATAGCTATACTGAACCCAGCCCTTACCTTGCGGCTGCGCGATTCTTGACAGCACAAGTGAATCATAGTCAGCCTCGTCTACCAAAGAAGAGCGCACCCTAACATCGATGTCATTAACCCCGGCAGCTTCCAGCGCTTGGAGCAAACGTTGATATTCCGGGGTCGACAACAGTTCAAATGATTGCGCCTTCAATTTCAGGCGGCCCCCATCCTGGGCCAAGGCCTGAACACAGGCAGCAACATCCGTCTGTGGAGTCAACGCCACCTCGGCAGCGTTGAGTGCAGAACATAATAACAAGAATGAAAAAATCCTCATTTTCATCTTTTGTGAACGCCCATCGGGTATAAAAAGAGGCTGCATGAGTCAGCTCATGCAGCCTGCGGTTAAATCGTTACTCGGCATCAGGCAGAAGCTCTGTCATCAGCCCCTCCAAATCGGTTCGCACGGACTGGCGGGTGGCCATTGTCTTAAGCTCCACTTCCGGGAACTCGCTACCAATCACCAAAGCATATTTGGCACCGATTTTATCGGCACGCTTCAGCTGATTATTCATCTTGGCCGGAGCCAGCGGCAAGTCTACACGCAAGCCGGCATCGCGCAGCGTAGAGGCGAGGGTGAGCATCTGCATGCGCATCTCGGGGGCGGCAAGCACCATGCACACATCGCACACATTGGGCTTGAGGGCAGCATCGCGCAACTCGCGAGCAGCGGGGCAAGCCTCAATCAGGTGAGCAATCACGGCATCGCCCATGGCAAAACCCGTGGCAGGCATATCCACAGAGCCATCAGACAAAGCAGATACCAAACCATTGTAGCGGCCACCACCGGCCACGGCACGCAGGCTGTGCCCCTTGTCAAAAATCTCAAACACAAGACCGGTGTAGTAGGCCAAACCACGCACTACATACAAATCCAGCGTTACGTAGTCTGCCAAACCACGAGCCTGCAACTCGGCATAGACGGCATCGTAGCGCGGAGAGCACCCGGCGGGAGGATTCTTAATAAACGCCTCCAATTCATCGCGCTTCATGCCAAAGGCATCCAGCTTCTGCTGGCTCACCTCGGGGCGGTCGCGCTCAAATTTGTCCACAATACCCAAGAAATCCATCACGCGGTCCTCGGGCACACCGTGTGCTGTAGCGTAGTTAATCCATACATCGCGGTCGCTGATGCGCACCACAAAGTCATCCGCCGTAAAACCAAACTCACGCATGCAGTCAATAGCCAAGGCAATCAGCTCTGCATCAGCTCCTTCACCGCCTTCACCCAGAATATCGGCATTGAACTGAACGAACTCACGCAGGCGGCCCTTCTGCGGCTTCTCGTAACGGAAGCAAGAGCCGATTTCGAACCACTTGAGGGGCTTGGCATAGTCCATTTGGTAGGAGGCCGCCATGCGGCCAAGAGAAGCAGTCAGCTCCGGGCGCAGTGTAATATCGCGGTCGCCTTGGTCCTTAAAGCGGAACAACTGCGTGGGCAGCTCACCACCGGACTTCTTCAGGTACAAATCGGTAGCCTCAACAGTGGGAGCCTCCCACTCCACGAAACCGTAACGATGCGCTACCTTCCTCCAAGTGTTGAAGAGATAGGCACGGAAGGCGTATTCCTGCGGAGCAAAGTCGCGGAATCCCGGCAGCGGTTGGAATTTCATGTTAGGCATATCAATAATATCGTATTGGTGTGAGCGCCTATTATACACCTGAGCTGCATAATGTCAACCTTGAACAGGAGGCATGCGCTTTGTCATACGCCGAAAAGCTACGCTTGCTTAGCGCGAAGCGTTTTGTTATGATGTAGTCAACATGAAAAAGTGGCACAAACGAACTATCTGCATTTTAGTTTTAGGGCTCATAGGCTGTACCGCCTTGGGGCTGCGTACGGCTTTTCTGAAAGATGAATGCAGTGTATGGAACAGTACCTTTACCGTTACCCAAGCTGCTGAGGCAGATAGTGAATGCGGCAGTCTTGCCGTCAACTATCTTTGGAACCTCACCACCCCGCCCACCCATACAGCGTGGATGGAGGACACCGCACCGAGCGCGTTCTCCTTACTTACCCCCATGCAGTGGCGAATTAATATAACAGCCCAAGACGGCAACGTGACGGCTGATTTTGATGCCCCCGTATTGCAAGCCAAAGACCGCACGCAGCAGGTAATCACCCAATATGGTGCCTACTTTCTGCCTGCCACCACCCGCTATTTACCAAGCGGGCAGAAAACGCTGGAGCATCGGCTCTTGCTCCAATGCCGGGTAACGGTTCATTTGCCCTTCTGGCAAAAGCCTGTCACGACAACAGCTCAGCAAGTACTGCTCATCAATCCTGCCTTAGGCACAGTTGATTTACAGGAAATCCACAAACCGGAATGGCTACCCGCTAACCGTTTCAAGTTGATTGTGGATGGCTCCCCCACCCCGGAGCTACCTGCTCGTTACTGCGGCTCTGCCCATGAACAAGCCTTGCAGTATTTGTTGTATGAGTTTGCGGATGCCGTGGGCGCCCGGGATAAAGCGCGTATTGTGCAGTACATACACACAGCAGAACAATATGTGAACCACTATTGCCAACCGAACCTCGATTGGCCCAACTGCTGGGGCTCCGGCGCTGCTGAAGCCCGCCGCGGGGCCTCACTCATCGAACAAACGCTCACCCGTTTGCAGGATATTAATTGTTTGGATATGCAGGAGTTGGCTGATTTCATCAACGGGCCCATTTTTGCCCGCATTTTCGGCACCGAACTCAAAAAACGAGAAAAAATTGATTTTGGCGACGATTTTGGCTCCGGCACAGACGAGATTGAATTTGAGATGATTACAGAAGAAGCATAAAACGACACTTAAAAATATGGGGGTGCCATGACCTTTTTATTCAGGTGACACAAAAATTGACCATAAATCAATCCTCAGAATACTCATCTGCCAGAGATTCGGTCCCTTGAGAAAGCTCGCGTTCTATATCCTCCACACTCGGTAACGAACTTTTCCATTCGTCGGAAAAAGCTGATGTCAGTTCATATTTCGAGATACCTATGGGGCGATTTGCGTCGCGAAGTGCATACTCTGCTACCACTCGATTTTTATTTTTGCAAAGGAGCAAACCAATTGTGGGCGCATCTTGGGCAGAGCGCATTTGTTCATCAACCGCAGTTACATAAAAACCAAGTTGGCCTAAATGTTCCGGCTTAAAATCTGTCGTTTTCAATTCAATGACTACATAGCAATGCAATTTGATGTGGTAAAACAACAAGTCGATGTAAAAATCTTCTCCACCTACTTCCAAATGTACTTGCTTGCCAACAAAGGCAAAGCCTGTGCCTAATTCAAGCAGGAAATCAGACAAACGTGAAACCAGAGCACGCTCCAATTCTCTCTCTCTAACATTAGCAGAAAGGCCAAGAAATTCCAGTTTATACGGATCTTTAAGGCTTTCTCGAGCCAAATCTGATTGAGGTTGCTCCAAGGTTACTTCAAAATTATTTTGAGCGATTCCCATTCGTTCTGCTGTGCGAAGCTCAATATGGTGAACCAATACATTTCTAGACCATCCGTATTGAACAGCCAAGGATGCATATTTCAAACGCTCATCCTTTGTAGATAACTTTGATAATAATGAAATAAGGTGATACCATGGCAATTGCGCAAGCGGTGCTTGCGCAATTTCATCGTGAGTCCACGAACCTGCAAATAGACACATATAATCGAGATTTCGCACAGAAAAACCTTTTATCTCGGGAAATTCTCGTCGCAAATCCTCAGATATACGTTTAATTACCTTAGCTCCCCATCCATACCGATTCTTGTGTAACAAAATGCTCTGACCTATATTCCAATACAACTGAACAAGTTCATGATTTACTGCCAGAGCCGCACGCTGCTGAGCAGAACGGATTTGGCGTTTGAGCGAAATAAACCACTCTCCGTATTCTGATGGAATTGTTTCTATTGCTGACATAATACCCGGTCTACACTAATTCAAACGTGAAAGGCGACACAAGAAGAAGCCATGTAAGAGGTATACCTCACCTAGCGCATATTATCACATAATAACAAGCAGTTGCAAATAAAAAATAATCCACTTTTTGAAAGGGTAAGAAAAATGTTAAGAATGTAGCCTTTAAGCGGTTCAGGAGACCCAGCCGAAGTTATTTTCAAAAAACAAACCTTGCGTCGTCCTGTCGCAGTTACAACAAAAATTCAAAAAAGGAGGAAATGCAATACCCGGAAAAGCTAATGAGGTCAAACGGTAAATCAACCGCAACAAAGAGCACAGCAGCAGTGGGCAGGCCGTACATACTCCTCCATGTGCCCTTCCCAAAATCAGTAACAAGGGTACCCTGTATCATGCCATCTTTGCCACAGGTGTACGAACCGGAGTACACCCCATAGTACCCCACCGGGGTACAGCTCTCCTTTGTCTGAGGATTCACTCAGCCCTGCTTTTGCAAGTGCTTTTTGCCTCGCCTTTTTACGCGATTAAAAAAAAATTAAAAAAAATGCGTCTTTTTTGAAAGATTTGCGCAAAAACTTCCGTACTATTATATGAGGCCGGGGTGAGAGCCGGCCCTTTCATAGAGTAGGTGTAAGTACAGACCGGTCGAGAGCTCAATACTCCCGACCGGTTTTGTTTACCGATTAAAGAGGAATTTGTTCCAAATCGTCGGGCACATGGATGGAGCCGGTAAAATAGGTGGCGGCTTCCTCGGCATAGCTATGGCGGCGCGAGGCCAAGGTTTTGTCCTCGGTGTGGTATAGCAGCAAGTTCACCACCTCGAGCTCGGCGGCTAAGCGCCCGGCATCCAAAGCGGTACTATGGTGTTTTTCGTACGGTTTGAAACGCTCGCGGTCTTTGTACAAACAAAAGGCCTCGCACAGCAGCCAATCCGCTTGGGCAGCATACTCGCGAGCTCGCTCGTTGTAAGGTTCGTCGCCCAAACAGGTTAAACGCTTACCCTCGGGCAATACCACTTCAAAACCGAACTGTTGCGCCTTGGTAGAGCCGATATCGAATGCGCGCGCCGGCAAGCCCGCCGCATCAAAGGCAGCGCCATCCTCCAGGGCACAAAAGAGAATATCCACCCCAAAATGAGCACAAACCTTGCCCGGAAGCGTGCTACGGCAAATGAGCTCCAGCACACGCATGGCCTCTGCATGCCCGTAGACATGCAGCACGCCTTCATATTTACCGGAGTTCATTCCTTGCGCAATCATGCGCACGACCCACACCACCCCCAAGATGTGGTCTGTATGCGTGTGGGTCACAAAAATGTGGTGAATAGTCGGCAGCGGTATGTTGGCCTCCTCCAATCGGCGCAAAATACCATTACCGCCCCCGGCATCCACCAACAGCACCCCGGCACCGTGGCGCAAGGCAAAACATGTGTTATAACATTGCGTTACTGCGGCATTCCCCGTTCCCAGCATAATCAAATCAGCCATGCCCTCAGTGTAACACAGCAGCGATACTCTTGCAAGTTCGGTGCTATAAAATTGCGTCATTTACACAGATGACCAAAACACATGCTTGACATCTTGCCGAGTTCCGCTAAAATGAAGGCGCAAAGAACGCATTATCGAATTATGAAGTTCCCCATCATCTCAACAATTGCAGTGACTCTTGCTGCCATGGTAGGTACCGCCGAGGCTGACCTTAAGGTTGCTTCTGTAGACGTAAACGAGCTCTACACCAAGTACTACAAGCGTTTCGACACAGAGGTTCGTCTCCGTGAATCTATGGAAGAGATTAAGGCTGAGGCTCAGAAGCGTCAGGAAGTTGTGCAGAAGCTTCGTGAGGAGGCCGAGCAGCTCCGCGCTCAGTACGATCCCTCCCGCTCTCAGAAGGAAATTGACACCCTTCGCCAGAAGCTGCAGAACAAGGTAAACGAGATTCAGGCTAAGGAAACCGAGCTCAAGGAGTACCTCCAGACTCGCGACCGTGCTTTCCAGGAGCTCTACAAGCGCGACATCAACATTCTTTTCGCTGATGTTCAGAAGTGCATCTCCGAGGAGGCTGCTCTGGGAACCTACGACATCGTTCTTGATTCCAGCGCCATGAACAGCGCTCCCCGCACCAAGATTTTCCCCTACGTGAAGGAGTCCTTCGATATCACTCCGCAGGTTCTTCAGAAGCTCAACGCCGGTGCTCCTGCCGGTTTCGATGCTGATGCTGAGCTGCAGAAGGCCGGTATCAACCTCGCACAATAATCAATTCATTCCCCTACTGAGCTGCATATGAACCTCTCTCTTTCAGAAGTTCTCGCACTCACGGGAGGCAAAACAATCAACGGCGCTCCGGAGATTTCGGTCTCCGGAGTTGCTACGTTAGCAGAAGCAACGCCGAGTGATGTTTCCTTCCTGGGTAACGAGAAATATTTCAAAGATTTCCTTGCCACCAAGGCAGGCATTGTATTGGTACCGCCCGCACTTCCGGAATACCCGGAGGGCGTTGTTTTCGTTGAAGTGGAAAATCCGTCCTTGGCTTTCAACGCCATGGTGGAGCACTTCATGAAGGCTGCCAACGACTTTGTGCCCGGTATTCATCCCACCGCCATTGTGGACCCCACCGCCAAGCTGAACCCGGACAAAGTTCGTGTTTCTGCCGGTGTGGTTATTGAAGCCAATGCCGAGATTGGCGATGGCTCCGACATTGGTCCGGGCTGCGTTATCGGCAAGTCTGCCGTGCTTGGTCAGGACTGCAAGTTGTACGCCCGTGTTGTCGTACGCGAGCGCTGCCTTCTGGGCAACAAGGTCGTCATCCAGCCCGGCGCCGTTATCGGCTCCGATGGTTTCGGCTTCCTGTTGAACAATGAGACCGGCCGCTACGAGACTGTAGACCAAGTAGGCATTGTCGAGATTGGTGATTGTGTCGACATCGGCGCCAACACCACCATCGACCGCGCTCGCTTTGGCCGCACCATCATCGGCGAAGGCACCAAGATTGACAACCTTGTACAAATTGGTCACAATGTTGTTGTAGGCAAGCACACGGTTATCGTGGCCCAAACTGGTATTGCCGGCAGCTCCAAGATTGGCGACTATGTTACCGTAGCGGCTCAGGTGGGTATTGCTGGTCACATTTCTGTGGGCGACAAGGCTGTTCTTGCTGCCCGCACCGGTGTTATATCCTCGTTGGAGGGCGGCCAGGTATATTGGGGCGCCCCGGCAGCTCCGTACAAGGATGCAGCCAAGCAGTTTGCCGCCATCCGCAAGCTGCCTGATGCCATGAAAGAAATGGTAGCCCTCAAGAAGCAGGCTGCCGAAATTAAGGAGTTGATTGACCAAGCTCTTGCCGAACAGGCAGGCAATTAATTCCACTGACAGCTCAGTATTTCCCCACCGGTTTCACAATCGGTGGGGATTTTCTTTTCACCTGTTATATGTTTTCCATTGATAAATGGGAATTTGTCGACCCCTCCGTACTACGCACCGCAGGTGCGTTCTTCACTACAGCGCAAGCTGTTCTTCACCATCTGCCGCAGGCAGATTCTTCACCATGCCCAACGGGCATTCTTCACCACGGCGTCAGCCGTTTCTCCTCCCAAATACAGCGAGCGCAGCGAGCCGAATTCTGAGCCCCGTTCAGGGGCGGTAGCTCAATAGCCCGGCGCGTCAGCGCCGGGTATCCCGGTGGAGAAATCTTGGAGCCCCGGTTAAGGGGCGGCAGAAAGCCGCGGTTTGGGGTATGGGCTTCATTGAAAAATAAAGTTTTATGTATACTCTTATTCGGTGGCAAAAGTCAATACCGTTCACTCGTTCTCTGTCGCCCCTCAACCGGGGCTCCAATGCTGTTATACCCAAAACCCGACGCTTTCGCGTCGGGCTACTGAGCTATCGCCCCTCAACCGGGGCTCCTAAATTCCGTTCGCTGCGCTCACATTAACCGGCCCCACAAATTGCTATTTGTGGGCCCATTCACCACGAACATATACAAAGCCTTTTTACTTCGTCGGCGCAACAAATACGCCCGTGGCCGCTTTCACGCTAATCCCCTGATTGGCAGCGTACGCCCTGCCCGCCGCAGCCCGAATAGCGGCAGGATTGCGGGGTGATTTCAACCATACGGCAAGCGCCTCCGTCAGCACCTTACCGGCGGGGTACATAAACTGCTGCGTCATTAACACGGGGCGGCAACCAAGTCGGCGAATCCTATCGGAAAACCATTCATCACTCATGCAGCAGAGGACGATGGCATCCGTATTCCCCTTGCAGGGAGAAAGCTGCGGCAGGTCATCATCCATCAAGCCATTGTGCCCAATAAAGGCAACCAAATCGTAGCGGCCTCCGGCTAGGGCGTTTTCAAAATCGCGCAGGCACTGCACCATAGCATCGCCACGGTAGGCATAGGCATACACGGTTGCAGCGTCATCCGCACGCGTACACACTACGGTATCGAGCACAACGGGGCTTTTGCCTTGGTAATCGGCATAATACACGGGACGCCCCCAATCCTTCGAGGCGCGCATTACTTTGGGCAGAGCGTCGGAGCACCCCCAATAGAGATTATTGGCCGGGTCACTGCCGTTACCAATGCGCTCCGGCACGGGGACTATGCCTTGGTTTTCATTATCACACAAGGCAACAAACACGGCCACCTGCTTACCTACCCCTTTGGGTAAAGGAGCAGACTCCTTACCAAAGGCCTGCAAGATGAACACAAGACAAAGGAGCAGCCCCCAAACAGATGTTTTCATGTTACAGCCCCTTCACTTTACGCGCTTCCGCCACCAGCTCAGCCAACGGCTCCACGGCATACTCGCTTGCCCATTTTTTCAACTCTTTACCGGTATAAGAGGAGAGCCCTGCCGCCGTCAGTTGGCGAGCCAAAATACCGGCCGGTATCAACATGCACAGAAAATCCTCCTCGTTGGTGTACCCCGTGCGCACCTGCCCGGCAACCGTCATGATAATTCCGTCTGCAGGAGACATGGAATTGAGTTCTACAATAGCATCGGTCAGGGTATCGCGGTCAATTTCAAAGCTCGGGGTTGATTCTGTTTCCATGGCTGATTTATACCGTACAGAACCGAAAAAAGCAAGCCACAATAAAAAAATACGGGTATTTTTGCCGGCATGGCACGCTCAGGACGCGCAGGGCACATTTAACTCTTGCAAAATAGTTATGAATATGATAGTATGCGCCGCGTTCATGATAACTGATTCTCAAGCACTGTATGAGTGGAAACAAAGAGCGGCCGCACAGCCGCTGGGGCGCACGGTTCTCGACCTCGAAGCAGACAGCCTGCACCGCCACCGTGAAAAGCTGTGTTTGATTCAGTATGCCGATGCCGATGGAGTCAGCATTATCGACCCCCTCGCCATTGAAGACATGACCCTCTTCACCCTTTGGCTCAAAGATGCCGATGTGTGGATGCATGGTGCGGACTATGATATGAGCCTGCTGCAAAATGCCTTTGGTGTGCTGCCGCACATGATTCTTGATACGCAAATTGCTGCCCGCTTGGTGGGATTCCGCCAGTTTGGTTTGGCTGCATTGGTGGAGCATTTCTTCGGCATCAAATTGAGCAAGAAAAACCAAAAAGCCGACTGGGGGCTGCGCCCTATGCCGCAGGAAATGAAGGCCTACGCCCAAGGCGACGTCAAGTTTATGCTCGAAATGGCCGACCGCTTGGTCGAAATGCTGCACGAGAAAGGCCGATACGACTGGTTCCTTGAAAGCTGCCAACACAATTTGGAGCGCGGGCGCGAGCGCTTTAACGAAAACGAGCAAGATGCCTGGCGCATCAAAGGCTGCGGCAAGTTTAATCGCCGTGGCTTAGCTGCCCTGCGCACTCTTTGGTATTGGCGAGACAACGAGGCCGCCCAGTGGGATCGCCCCTCATTCATGGTGTGTTCTAATGATGATTTGCTGCGTTGGAGTTTGGCCTTGCAAGAGTTCCGCTCGGTCTATCCCAAACAAAACTTCCATGCCCACCGCGCAGCCCGTTTCCGCCGCGCTATCGAGAAATTCCAGCTCATGGATGAGGATGAATACCCGCAGTTGCCCAAAAAGCAAAAGCATGAGATTGACCCGGACTTTGTAGAAACGCTGGAACGCTGGATTGCCAAACGCAACGCCATTGCCGAAGAGCTTGATTTAGAACCGGCTCTTGTAGCAACACGCTACCAGCTGGAGGCCATTGCCGCCCACCCGGAAAAAGGCCTTAACCACCTCATGAACTGGCAGCAGCAGCTCTTTGTTTAAGGCAGAGCTGCCCAAGTAGCTCCCGTTATGTGGAGTTAAGTCGCACTTTGCGTGTTTGCGCGCAATTTTTCTCTTGAAACGCCGTACAAGAGAAGGTAAAATACCCGCGAAGAAAATAGGGGGTGTTCCCCACAGCTTTTTAACATCATGAAAACGCTCATCACCAATGCGCACATCATCTCCCCGGGTATCGACATCGTGGGAGGTTCCGTACTGATTGACGGCAACAAGATTGCTGCCGTTCTCACTCCCGGTGAAACAGCTGCCGCCGATAAGGTTATCGACGCCGCTGGCAACATGCTGATGCCGGGCTTTATTGATATTCACTCCCACGGTGCGGGTGGCTGTGACACTTGCGACTGCAAGGTCGAGAGCATTCGTACCATCGCTGACTGCAAGATGAAGGAGGGTGTAACTACCTGGTTGCCCACCACCCTGACTCTTGGCACCAAGACTCTGGCAGATGTTTGCGAGGTGGTGAAAGAATACGCAGCAGCCCCCACCGGCTCCAAGACTCCCGGTGTTCACTTGGAAGGCCCCTACATCAACCCCAAGCAGTGCGGTGCCCAGAACCCCGCTTTCGTTCGCCCGGCAGATTTTGAGGAGGTAGAGATGCTCAACAACATCTATCCCGTGCTGCTGATTTCCATGGCTCCCGAAATGCCCGGCGCCCGCGATTTCATTGCCCAAGCTACTGCTGCCGGCATCACCTGCTCTGCCGGTCACTCCGCTTGCGGTTATGCCGACTTTAAGAAAGCTAAGGCTGCCGGCCTGAAGCACCTGACCCACTTCTGCAACCAGATGAGCCCGCAGCACCATCGCGAGATTGGCCTTGTAGGCGCCGGTATGCTTGACCAGGACATCAAGATTGAGGTGATTTGCGACAAGATTCACCTCTGCGAGGATATGCTCAAGCTTACCTTCACCAACAAGAACATCTCCCAGATGATGATGATTACAGACTCCTTGGCTTGCTCTTGGATGCCCGATGGTCCCGGTTCCCTCGGTGGCCTGCCCATCATTGTGAAGGGTGGTGTAGCTCGCTTGGAGTCCGGCAACCTTGCAGGTTCCACCTTGCGCTTCGCCAAGGGTCTCAAGAACGTGCAAGAGCTCACCGGCCAGCCCCTCAGCGAGTTGGTAAAGGCTACCTCCCTCAACCAGGCTCAGAGCCTCGGCTTGCACGACTTGGGCAAGATTGCCCCCGGCTACACGGCCGACCTCGTGCTGCTTGACGCAGAGTACGACGTTGTCAAGACCATCATTGACGGTGAAGTTCGCTACGAGGCCTAAGCCGCGTAGCGCAACTGCCCCGCAGTTTTAATCGCTCCCGGCGAGCGTCATCGCCGCCGGGAGCATTTTTACCCCATCACACCATATCTGTTGACCATGAAAATCTCATCACTTGCCGCAAAATTGTGCGCAGCCAAAGGTATTGACCCTGCAACCTTGCACGGCACCGGGCCCGGTGGGCGTATTATGGCAGCAGATGTTGTAGCCCCCCAACCTCAACAGCGCAACGGTGCCACCACCATTGCCACCTTTGCCCTCCTGCCCACGCGTCCGCAAAAAGACGACTACTACGTATATGATGCTTCTGTAGATATGGCCGCTTTGGGCGACATCAGCCTGCCGATTGCCGTGCAGTGCGAAAAATTGCTTGAGAACCGCTATTCGGTTATCGACTATATTGTGCGCGCCGTAGTTAAAGCCGGCATGTCTGCCCCGTCTCTTCAACAGCGTACCGAACCTGCGGATGTGCTCATTTTTGAAAACAACGGCGAGAAACAGGCCGCTGTTCGCGATGCCGCTAAAAAGACCATCTTCAAAATCTCGCGCGAGGCTGCATCCGGCGCCCCCATTCCGGAGCAATACACCCCCACCTTCATTGTGTGCGATGCGCATACAACCCGCGCCTGCGTTGCCGCTCATGTAGAGGAAGGCTGCCGTCCCTTATTTGCCTTTGTGGACCGCGGCAACACCCCGAAAGAAAAAGTACGCGCCGGTGCCGCCGGCATGGCAGACTATATCCTTTCCTACACCTTTTATGTTCACACCTCGCTCCCGGAAAGCGAGGCCAACGGAGTAGCAGCCAACCTGCACGCTATGCTCTATAATCCTGTGCGTTTGCTGCTTTTATCCTAATTTTACTTCATGAACATAGCAGAGCTACTCATCATTGCCCTTGCGCTGGCAGTAGATGCTACCGTCTATTCGTTTTCCTACGGTCTCATTCTCAAGCAAAAGCGTTTATCCAGCTCGCTCTGGCTGGCTTTAACGGTAGGTATTTTTCAAGCGGGTATGCCGTTGTTGGGCTACCTGTTTGGGAACGAGCTTAAATCCTATGTAGAAGGCTTTGCCCCCCTGCTCGTTCTTCTCGTGTTCTGCATTTTAGGCGCCTACATTATCTATGAGGCATGGAGTGATGACGCGGAAGAAGATGCCTCCCACGCCACGCCTCTGGCGTTCTGGGCACTCATGCTGGTAGGAGTTGCCACGGCAATTGATGCCCTTGCGGTTGGTGCCGGCATGGCTTTGGGCGATATCGGCGGCAAGGTATGCTCAGTGTGCTCCCTGCTTGTTCAGGTAAGCATTATTGGCGGTGTCACGTTTGTGTGTTCTCTTGCGGCATTTCATTCCGCTCGTGTGCTGCACCACCTGCCAACCCGTTGGTTAGAGACCACCGCCGGTCTGCTCCTCATTGGCTTAGGTGTTCACGCCTCGCTATAAGGGCTCAGCGCCCCGCCGCTAAATCATTAATGAGAGCAGCCACCCTGCGTACGTTGGGAATATTACGAAAAATATTCTCAGCGTGTCCGTCCGTATCATGTGTAAAGACGATATCGCCGTGTCCGCCTCTTCGCATCACCGTTCCAAGGATTACACTGGCCGTTAACGCCAGACTTAACACACGCTTGCGGTGCAACACAATCCATGCCACACGATGATTGGTGACCATATACACCGTGCGTCCGGTCTTGTGGATTAGGCGATAATTAAAGAGCACACCAAGCAACGATATCGGCACCATCACTCCCCATATTCCCCGGCCCAACGCCGTTTCTGAATAAATGACATAGGCTATCAGCAGCACAAATGCCATCCATGCCAGAGCAAAAAAGTAGCCCCCAACTAACGCCGCAATATCTACCTGTCCCGCTTTTCCCACCCAGTGCAATACCTCGCCACTGCGCAATTCAGCTTGCACGCGTTCCGCTGCCTCTTGACTCAATGCTCCATCGAGTGGATTCATACATCTTAAGCTACGTGATTCTCTCCGCAATGTCAAGCTCTTTCCCGCATCATCCCATTTGCTTTAGTATAAAGCCGCCACCAATTGCTTGGCGGCGGCTAAATTACATTTACCGAATAGCTTCGGGAATCTTTATAGCCTTATCGCTCTAAGAATACGCATGATGCTCTGCAAACGGAATGAAATAGCGCAAAACTTAGACCTTACACAGGCTAACGCCGCTGAGTATATCTCTTTTTAAGAGAAGTTACAAGCAAAATAATGGAAAAATATTGATTATCAATATAAAACTATAAGAAAGCAAAGAAAAGACGACTCCTAAACAGACAAGCAAATTTGCATATAAGATTGACTATGAAATGTTCCGTTGTCATCTCTCTTAAAAAGAGATAGCACCCTTGAGATAATCTGATTGGCTTTTCAGCCTGGGCTCACGAATTCGGCGTGGTCCACATTCAACATTCAACATTCAACATTCAACATTCAACATTCAACATTCAACATTCAACATTCAACATTCAACATTCAACATTCAGCCGCTGTCCCGAGGGAGCAGCGGCTGATGAAATAATGCTGTTACGCGTGAGTCGGCTTAGCGAATACGCTTAAGCAACCAGTGCAGGAGGTCCTTGATGGCAACACGCTCCTGCTCCATGGAATCGCGGTGACGAATGGTGACGGTATCCTTGAGGGAAGGATCACCCTCCTCGCCCAGCGTCTCAAAGTCAACCGTAATGCAGAAGGGAGTACCCACTTCGTCCTGGCGACGATAGCGACGACCTACTGCACCGCTCTCGTCATAGAACACATTCATGAACGGGCGCAGCTCTGACTCAATCTCACGGGCAATGCGCACCTGCTCTGCATTCTTCTTAAGCAGCGGGAAGATAGCAGCCTTGATGGGAGCCATACGCGGATGGAAGCGCATGACGGTGCGGATATCGCTCTTACCGTCCTTACCAAGCTCTTCTTCGTCAAAGGCTTCGCAAATAACGGCAAGCACAGAGCGGTCGCAACCGGCAGAGGGTTCTACCACGTGCGGAATGAACTTCTCGCGAGTCACCTCGTCGAAGTACTCCATCGGCTTGCCGGAGCCCTCCTGGTGGCGGCCCAGGTCGTAATCCGTGCGGTAAGCAATACCCATCAACTCCTGCACACCGAAGGGGAACTCATACTCCAAATCGTACGTCTTCTTGGAGTAGAAAGCGCGCTCATCCTCCGGCACATCCAGAATATGAATCTTATCGCGTGCAATACCAATGTTTTCGTAGAACTGCAAGCAGGTTTCCAGCCACTCATCGGTCAGCGCAAAACCATTCTCGCCACGGCAGAAATACTCTACCTCCATCTGCTCAAACTCACGAGAGCGGAAGGTGAAGTTACGCGGGTTAATTTCGTTGCGGAAGGACTTACCAATCTGAGCAATACCGAAGGGAATCTTCATGCGGGAAGAATCCAAAATGTTCTTGTACTGGCAGAAAATGCTCTGGGCGGTCTCCGGACGCAGCCAACCGATGGAGGACGGGTCATTCTCATCAGAGGTAGCACCGATGGTGGTCTTGAACATGAGGTTGAAGGAGCGAGCCTCCGTTACCAAAGAACCGTTGGCGGGGTTGTAGCGGGTGCTATCCGTAACGGTCTCGGTGCTCTCCTCAGCCAGCTCAAGCTCCGCAGCGGGAATGTTCTTGCCGGAAATCTGGCTGTAGTACTGCAACGCAGCCTTGCGGGCAGCCTTCATCTCCTTCTCGCTACCCTCGGTGGTCAGCATGGAGAACTCCTTGGTGGTGCTCCAAGAACCGTCCTTAGCAGTGGCACCCTTCCACCAGAAGGCTACACCGCTCTGGGCAGGAATCTGGTCTGCGCGCAAACGCTCCTTGCTCAGCAAGCAATCGCACAGCGGGTCAGAGAACCCCCCAACGTGGCCGGATGCAACCAACACGGAGTTGTGTGTGAGAATGGAACCATCCATACCCAACACATCCGGGCGCTCCTGCACAAACACGCGCCACCAGTAGTCTTTCAAGTTACGCTTGAGCTCCACACCCAATGGGCCGTAGTCCCAGCAACCATTCAAGCCACCATAAATCTCTGCAGCCTGAAATATGAAGCCTCTGCGCTTGCAAAGGCTGACAATCTTCTCCATTCGAACGGGGTCTGTCACTGTGCGATCTGCCATAACGCAGCCTATTCTACCTTATTTCTCCTTTTATGCAAGCCAAATCAGCGCTTCACGGTGCTTCATGGCAAACAAATAGCCGCAACGCCGCACCATGCTTCCACACACATGGGCACACGTGGCAAAAAATTGGCTTGACCCCATGATGCCGAACAGCTAAAATAAAACCACGGCAGAAATCCTGCTCACCATCCGCCATGCATCACCGTTTTCTCCTTTCCGGCATCGTTCTTTTCGCTCTGGCTGCCTGCCAAAGCGTGCGCACGGTGTATGATGAAAACGGACGCGAGGTAAAACAACATGAGGGGGCCCGCGAGCGCAGCCTCAACGACTACTTTGAAGAGGAGTTTGACTCCGGCTTTTCCGAAAAAAAGAATAAGGATGGTGTGCCCGAGGCTACCTCTAAAAAGGTAAGCAGTTTTCAAAAAGACATTGATGCGGCGCGCCGTGGCGATAAAGAATATGCCACCGGCACCTACAATGTGGGGGGCACCAGCAGTTTCAGCGGTAAGCGCTTTTCCGGCTCCGACAGCAAGTTCGACAGCAGCAAAAGATTCGAAGGCTTTAGTGGCGAGAGCCAATACAATACGGATTTGCGCCCCGCCTTTATGAGCGAGGGTAAAGGGGTAGCACGCACACCTTACACCGGCCACAGCTCATCCGACCGCTACTCGGGCGAGGGCAACACCTACGATGCCACCGGCCGCATCTACGCCACCCCCGAAAGGCCCTACTCCACCTCCGACACCAGCGGTTATTTTGAAAGTCGCAAGGATAAATGGGGCAAGCCCACTATCATCAGCAGCCGCGAATACTTCCAGCGTACCATTGAAGAAACCCGCAGCATGCTCGGACGCGATTAAACATTTGTGGCTCAATTTTTAGTTGTTGCCATAGGGAATTCGTCGATAAATATTGCATCACATGGCTCAGTCTTTTCCCTGCTCGCCTCCAGCATTAGGAGAGCTGAAGGCCTATTATAGGGCGGATTCCCATTCACTGAGGCAGTTTGGAAATCTATACGCTTTGTTTTAGTCGATAGCCCCACAAATAGCAATTTGTAAGCCCATTTATGTGAGCGCAGCGAACGGAATTTAAGAGCTCCGGCGAGGGGCGGAATATGGTAGCCCGGTGGTGGAGCCGCGTCAGCGGCGGCCTGTCACGGCGTAGGCGTAGACGAAGACGGAAACCCCGGGGTAGACGCCAATTAATTGGAACCCCGGGGGTGGTATAAAGGGTTGCATCATATTGTAATTCGTTTATCGTCGAAGGCATTGCAAGAAAAACATGTGTATATGTTGAATCCACGCATTATGCCACCCCCATAGGGTGGCGAGGCCAAGCTGCGAGTGACGCAGCAGCTTGCACCGCAAGTGGCATGGGGGCGGCCCCGGAGGGGGAATCCCCCTCGTGAATATGGTGTTATTGGGGGAGTTTGCTCCGATAGATGAACTTTTGGGGCAATTCGGTATATACCCGCAATTTTTTCCCGATGATTACCGATTCAAAAGCGAGCTCGATATACACCTCTTTCATGTTTTCCGGCAGCTTCATCACATGCATGTTGCAAGATGGTTTCATTGGCCGATTTGCGGGATGTGGAATAATTTTGCCTTGAAGCCTATACACGCTCATAGGCGGAATATAAATATGGCGTTCGTGAATGATTGTATATAATTCATTATTACATTCAAAGAGAGGCAGTCTCACTTGTTCATAACCGGCCAGACTTTGACTAAGCAGGATTATGGGTGATTCGGATTTATTTTCAATATCAATGAGAACGTCACTTACCAGATAGGTATTGTTTATGCCGTCCGTCCAAACACTATCACCTATATTCCGGAATCCTTTAATGAGAATTTGGTTACTTACATCTTCACGGGGTGTTGCCGGGGCTAGGATAACCCTGGGGAAGCCATACATCTTACCATCCTGCATTTTAAGCGAGTAATATTTCTTAAAGCCCGGTGGTTCCGGCGAATCACATGACACCATATAATTACCGCCGGGCAGTTCCGGAGAGTCGCATCGAGCAATCATACAACGAAACTCTGATAAATCCAACTCTTGAATTAATCTATTGATTTTATCTCCGTAGTGCGCATCTTCCTTCCAATCATAAACAAGCACTTGCGATTCATTAGTTACGGCTTCGTGCTCATTATTACCCCCTGCCTCACCCATCGCAACAAGGGTAATCATGGGTATCCCCAAAAAAGCATTCTTCAACAGACTAACCATGTTAGGATTATGATACAACTCAATTCGTGAACCAAACCTTTTCTTTGACATACCAAGGAAAACCGCTCGAATCAATAACGCCACCTAAGCTGCAAGGCTGACGCAAAGCAGCGGTCGGGAAACTGCCTCATTCTGATATTTTTGCAAAGCTATGTTGAAGTTTGCCGTTGATAAAGGGGAGTTTGTTAAGCACCGCGAGCGCAGTGAACGGAATTCAAGAGTCCGGAGGACGACAGACAGTAGAGGGTCGTCCTCCGGACTCTCAAATTTGTCTCGCCTTCCTCAACAATGTTTTTTATGAGTAAATGTGAATCTCGGGCCTTCTTTGTTAGAAGCCCGATTCCCTATATTCAATATCGATAGATTTTAATGATACCGGTATTCGCATTCAACATAGCAAATTCTCTCTTACTTTCACAAAAGGCCACTCGCCAAACAAGTTGTTCTTCTACTCCCAGAAAACCGGAAATTTCTTCTTTCAGTATAATTCTATTATTTTGCGTATCCAGTACAACGATTAGGACATCCTTGCGGGAACTCTGGAAAATGCTCTTAACCCAGTCGGATGAACCTATATGGCGGCCATAGCTCGGAAATCTGTACAGCACTAGGCAAGCCAGATTACCATGTGAGGATACGCTGCAAGGAGACATCTGATACCTACAATCGTTCGCCCCCAAATCACGGAGAGAATATTCTCTCCATGGTTTAAGGTGACGATAAAAAACAATTTTTTGCCACCGCTCTGAGGAATGAGCAGCCGAGGGTTCATAAAAATATGCCATGGTATTCATATCCGATGACTCACCCAGCAGCTGGGATGATACGCCTGAGGTCTGCATATTTTGAGGCCACGGCTTATTGTCATGCGAGATGACCGGGGTAAGCCGTCGTTGGTCATCATACGCCAGCGCGGATACACCGGAAAAATCGTTGTGCTCGAGACCCTCGCAATATTGCTCCACTATCTCGGAAGCATACGGCTTGATACGTCGACACTTGTTCAGGAAAGAACCTAACTCCGAGAAAGCCGGGGGCGGAGTATAGGATGACGTTATCAGAGAATCGTAAAATGAAAGAGAGGCGAACCATACACATTTTTTTCCGGATGATACAGCGGACATGCCGTCAGGTTGCCAAAATCTCTCTTGAGAGAGGCTGTAGGTAGACTCCGAGTGCAGGACGAGTTTCTCATGAACGACATCGTATACACGGATATGCCCCAGGCGCCCCCATATCATCAATTGCTCACCGGAATCCGAGTAGGCAATACCTTGATAAAATTCCGGATAGTCGGGAACGGGGATAGAAGTTTCCGCCATCAATCTTGTTTTCGGAGCCTGTGGCAGACTTTCAGCTCTGCTTGCCGTATCGTCTTCATTCACGTTGTGTCCCACTTGCTTGCATGCTCCCATAGCGCATATATCAAAAAGGGAAATCACAGTAACGATACATACAGCGGCTTTATGTAATACACACATATCGCTTACATTCTATAATCTACGCAGGGAAAAGCAAGCTATATTTTCAGGTGATTTAATTTTCCACATAGATGGTCCAAAATCAGTTACCTTGCAGAAGAAAAAGCAGCGCTACCCCGCTCAGCTAGGAATCACGGCATACTCAGGCGGAGCAAATGCGTATTCCTTGCAATCACATAATGAGTGCGAGCGGGGTAATTCTCATAACAATAATCTACCGGGCTGAATCGGGGCAGTTACGTGTAAACGGCAGTGATGGAGGGAGTATTCAGTTTTACTCATCTAAAAAGCCTTGTATGGGTGCAACCCCACTCAGGCGATGCTGTGCGGAGCGGTTTCGTTGTATGGTGCTGATGGCACGGGGATACCCGGGCACTGAATCCACCGTAGGGAGGAGCGCCGTGTAACAGGGAGGATTAGCAGCATGCACCGCTGCAAGCCACGGGCGAGGAATAGCATCCGGCCCCAGCCATGCACCCAATAAGGCACCGGCAATAGCCGCATTAGTATCTGTATCTCCACCGGCGGAAACGATATCCACCAACGCATCGCGGAAGCTCTTTGCACGTTGCAGCTGATAAAACACGCTATGCAACGCCACCAGCACCCAGCCGATGTGCTCGCCATCATAATCAGGACGCTCAGAACAATTGGCGATGGCCTTTACCACCCCAGGCGACATTTTTTTGTGACGGGCAAACTCAAGGGAAGAGCGATGAATCGACTTGGCTGTGGCGCGAGGGTGCATAGCAGTAAGCAAGGCATGCACAAACACCATGTTAGCCTCACCACATACAGGATGCGGGTGAGTAATAGCAGCGTCTTCGCGGGCGGCCGTTTGCCAATCAAAATCCCGGTGAGTAGCTGCCCACAAAGCAATGGGCAACACACGCATGAGCGCCCCGTTACCCTGGGATTCCGGGTTCGGTGTTCCCCTCAAGGCAGCTTCTGTTGCTTCGCCGATGTCGGGCGGGTCGGTAGCCAACCATTGGAGGTAGCGCTTGTGAGCGGCCTCAATGCTCCACCCTTGGGCATCTTGCAGAGCCAAATGCAAACAATAGGCCATCTGTGTATCGTCGGTTACTTCGCCTACTTGGCGATCCGTACAAATACAGAACCCTGGCACCATGTCTTGAAGCCCCGCTGGATACCGAGCGAGAATATCCTCATGGTAGCAAAACTCTGCAGGTGCACCCAAAGCATCGCCAATCATCAACCCTGCCCATGCAGCAGCAATCCTCTTTTGTATAATTTCGTGGAGTATGAACATATAATAGTAAGATAAAAGTTGTAGCTCTCTATATATAGGTTAGTTCTAATTTTATTTAAATCCTTTCATTACATTGTAATACGAACACATTACAGCTTTTCAGCCTGATTTTCCTGCACTATTTTCTATGATTATAGAGTGTCATACAAGCAAAAAAAGTGATTTTTTCATATTTATATTACCTCCGCCTTCGACACTCGGCGCCAAACTGCCCTTCTACTTCCAACATCAAAAATTCAATATTCAACTTTCAACATCTCCCACGTAGGCCTCGGCGTAGCAAGCGAACGCAGTGAGACGCGAAGCCGGGTCGCGGGCCTTTCCCTCCTCCGCTGCTGCGCGCAGCGCAGCGGCGCTATCTTCCACTTCCAACATCCAAAATTCAAAATCAAACTTCAAATGGAAGAACCCCGCAAACCTTTCGGTTTGCGGGGTTCATGAGCCCTGGCGGCTATCTACTCTCGCGGGACCTATCGTCCGACTACCATCGAC
>JAEIGA010001710.1_pt1 | contig 34663 bp, 36 predicted proteins | sample 9270691 | NCBI WGS metagenome assembly JAEIGA01 (sample SAMN17057246, study PRJNA624740) | gut metagenome | biome: biome; isolation source: fecal sample | host: Bos grunniens | place: China: Xizang | collected 2019
GACCAGAATGTCGGTTCACTGTTGTGGGCAGAATGAACCGGCATCAAAATTGTCCCCTGATACCCGACTACTTCCATCAGTGCATCCACAAGGGTCTGTGCTCCCCCTACAATATATCCTGTTGAAGACAGTGAACTATGCACTTCCACAATCATTCCTGTTTCAAGGCCATTCTCTCTTAGAATTTCAACTTTTTCCTTAGCTTCGATTGCCTGGTGCAAACCATCGGAGAAACGTCGTCCTGTTGCAACACGACCTGTTTCTTTATTAACGATTTCGACCTTGCCGTCGCGAACAATGTAGTCCTTATTTTTAGCCATTACATAATTTGCCTTAAGAGCATTATTAACAGCTCTTTGAATAACAAGATTATCTGCGCTGCCGTAAGCATCAGCAATTCCAAAGTACTTCTCAAACTTTTCCATACCTCGGTTTGTCAAGTACACATTTCTTGTCTTCTCATCCTTAATGAAATCGTTACTTTCGTGGTTTTGCGCACCAAACAGTTTATCCTGAGCCGACACTTCCTTCAAAAATCCCTTTTCCAGAGTCTTAACGAATGCGTCTGCTTTCATCAGTAACTCAGTCGCATCTTGACCAGGGCCTGAAATAATCAAAGGAGTCTTTGCATCATCAATCAAAACGGAGTCAACCTCGTCGATGATAGCATAGTGAAGGCTTGGCAAAACAACATGAACCCTGTCAAAAACAATGTGGTCTCTCAAATAATCGAAGCCAAGTTCGCTATTCGTAACATAAGTCACATCGCAAGCATATGCTTCTTTTCTGGCATCTCTTTCATCTCCTGCCAGGACACATCCAACCTTCATACCAAGGTATTCAAAAACCTTTGCTGCGTCAGTAGCGTCTCTCTTTGCTAAGTAATCGTTGACAGTAACAACGTGAACACCCTGCCCTTCCAATGCGGCTAGAAACGCAGGTAAATAAATAGTAATAGTCTTACCTTCACCTGTTTTTGCTTCGGAAATACGCCCCTGATAAAGAGTGATGCCACTCATCAGCTGAACATCATAATGTTCTTTGTTCAAGACGCGCCTAGAAGCCTCTTTAACAAGCGCAAATGCTTCTGGAAGTAACTTCATTCCATCTTCTTTTTTGCGTCTTTCTTTAAGTTCAGCAGCCTTAGCAACCATCTGGTCAGCGGTCAAATTACCATATTCATTTTTATAACTGTTGATTTTCTTAACGATTGGCATTAATCGTCTAATTTCTCTTTTACTGTTCATATGAAAAATCCTTTCCTGGGATAATGTTTTCTCATTTTATTTTAGCAAATATAACCAAAAATGTCAGGGCACAAACAAGAAACGCCGCTCGAAAGCGGCGTTTTGTTTATTATTTAGATTCGACGAGTTTAACTGTTGTGGAAATCTTGTAAATAGCAGCGTCGCGAAGCATGTTTAGCTTCATATATGGGACACCCTGAACATCCTTAATGGTATCAAAGTTTGCACCATAATATTCCTGCACTTGCTCAGTTGTCAAGCTAACCTCATATTTTTGGCAAATTAACAGGTAGATATAATTCTCACGAGCTACGTCTTTGCAGTACTGCTTTGCCTCTTCATCAGTCATCTGGATTTCTTCAAGATACTTTTCGTATGTGTATCCCAACTGATTCAATCTGGCCTTCAAACGATACATTTCGTATTCAGCATACTCGTTTGGAACTTCGATTCCTTCAATCTTAGTTAAGTAATCTTTTAGATACATCTCAATTGTAGATTCGGCAAGCTTAGGTTCGCAAGCCTTAAGGAAAGATGCAGTATCTGTTACACCATCTAAATATTTAGTGATGTCAGCAATGTTCTTTTCTACAAAGCCCTCTTTAATTGGGTCGACAGAAGTGATTTCAACCAGCTTCACCTTAACATTAGCGAGCTTATTGGGATAATCTGCATCGTTTTCAGGGAATGTGTATTCAACCTCATATTCCTCATTAAGCTTCTTGTCGATAAAGCTCTTAACAATTGCATCGCCCTCAGCAGAAGCAACATATGTGCTAGTGCTTGTGAAATCCTTCAATTCCTGACCATCGATAAAGAATTGCAAAGATGCCTTAACAGTATCACCATTTGCACAAGTGTCCTTGGAAGCCAGACCCAAAGTGTACATCAACTGAGTTGCGTATTCATACACATAGGTCTCTTTGTTTGTGACCTTTTCATTGCCATTTTCCTTGGCATAATTCCAACCCCACTCAATAACCTCGTCATATGTCAAAGACATTGTGCTGAAGTCTGGGATTTTATCACATGAATACTTGTCCAAATTCTTGTAATAGCCAGTATCTTCGATACCATAGCTATAATTTTCATACTTTGCTGTTTTGCCGCAACCGCTCATAGCAAAAACAGTTGCCAAAACTAAAGCCAATGCGACAAAAACTTTAATCTTTTTCATAAAAACATCCTTTCATCAATCCATATGGTACATGTTTTCTGCACCACTATTTGAAATCAAAATACAGTCATTTGTGATTTCAAAATCTCTAATCTCGGTTAATTGTGCTCCACCAAATTCAATGTGGATATTATATGTTCCTCTTTTATAGGCACCCGAGTCTAGATAAATTGTATCCCCTACCAAGTCAATAAGATATTCACATGTGCGAGGACAAGCTTCTTCCAAAGTCAAAGATGAGCCGTTGATTGTAGCCTTGTTGAGAGGAACAAAAGCTTGACCATCTGCTTCCATTTCAAGCTTAAATTCCAAATCAAGCATATAATCATTAACAACAACAGACTTAGCTTCCTCGAAGGCGTCTTTATACAAGAACACTTCCTGCAAGCTGATATCGATGTTATTTAACTTACCCACGTCGGCTTTTTGTCTTTGGTTTTCCATTACAGTAACATATGAGCCAATAAGCACGCCCATTGCGACAGCCATAACGGCAACAGTTACTATCAATTCAATAAAAGTAAAACCTTTATTTTTGTTTCTATTTCTCATGGCATTGAGCCTCCATTTTTAACCAAAGCCATTACAGAACAAACAGAGATATTATAGCGCAAATAGTTCCGATAGTGAAGAAAATTGGATATCCCAATCTAAAATCAATTGAACCAATCTTTTTGAAATAAAAATTGTTTTTAGGGTCCGCTTCTTCATAGAAAATAGACCTTGTCTCTCCAATATCTCTTGGCTTATGTACTGGCGTTTCCAGCAAATCAAATGGCTTACTGGACTGAATTTCATAACGAACAGCATACGCCTTTTTTGCGTCAATTCTACCGAGGTCGATAACTTCTTTAACAACCGCGATAGACTCTGTGTCAATTCTTCTGTGCTTTGGCACTATCTTCTTAAATAGTATAAAAGAAATCAATGCACCAAGAACTACAATAAGAATTCTTAAAAACATTGTATTCTCCTTTACAGGTCAACTGAGTTCAAAGCGTCAAACAGTTCATTGGCGGCATCAATATCGGTAAACTTAAATCCGACTTCTTCCTTTGCGCTTTGATACTTATTTCTTTTTGAGACTAGGCCTTCTTGATACATAATATCCGCTATGTGTCTTCTGGCCGAACGATATTCATTAATGGCATTTACTTCGTACCCAGCTTTATTTAAAGCCTTTTGTATTTCGGACAGCTTGTACGTCTGCTCATCTTCATTGAACACTGGATAATAGAATCCGAAATGCATGCAAAGCACGATTTGTTCTTCTTCATCGAGCATTTCTATGCATCTTCTAAATGCTTTTTTGTTTTCTTCTTTCATGAATGCCGCTTCGGGACTATCATAATAATCCGAGCTAGTATCCCCGTCTTCTTCGATAAGCTCAATTTTCTTCTTGTAAAGAGTCTTATCTAGAATTGAATGAAGACGACCAGTTGTCATGTTTAAGTGCATCGCCAGGACTTGCTCATCAATGTTATCAAAGTCCATGCCCAATGCCCTAATTGTTTTCACAATTATGTTTTTACTTTCCGCGTAATAGTGGCTTTCACCATTCTCTTTGTTAACCACTTCCTGCAGTGCGTTTTGGATGTGGAACGAGAAGAATGTTGTGAGTTTGTACTGTGGATTGTACTCACCCATGTGTTCGAGTATCGCCATACGCCCACTTTGCGCAAGGTCCTCAATCATACCTATGTATCCTGCGAACCTCTTATGTATCATGTAGTAGATATAATCATCCAAGGCTTCTAACATTTCAGCTATTGCCGCATCCCTTTGCGAGGGCGAGCCTGAATTATATCTATCCATGATAGATTGACGATACTCAAGAGTTAATTCTGGTTTTTCTTTTGCCATGCTGTACCTCCGAAGTATTGTTTTTTAAATTTGGAATGCCAGTTTATTTATTTTAATCAGGTCTAACACTTTCACAGTTGTTTCCAAATCAAAAATGTCTACCTGAGAACTTACCATATTATAGATATCAAAATCACTTTTGTCAAGATTTTCCGCAACAGTTGAACAAACAACATCCTGCAGATAAATATCATTTTCTCTCAAAATTTCGTTTTCCATTTTTCTCCACCTTTCAATAAAGCAAAAATAGAGGAGACACTTTTAGTGTCCCCTCTACCTCGTTACAGCAAGAAACCAACTTCCTGCTGCTTAATCACAGGCTGAAAATCGTTAAGCATAACCTGAGCTCTCTTGTTAAAACGAGAGTAACCCAAAGTACCAACGATGTTCATGTTAAGAGGGGTGCCGATTTCACGGTACTTCTCCTTCAGCGTGAAGCTCACAGCCTCAGAGTTAGGACCGTTGAAAGAAACGCCATTCTCTCCGACATAACGATAATACTTGCCATAGTTCTTCACCAGGTTGTAATCGTTGATGCGGATGACAGGGGCACGGAAACCTTCGCCGTAAGGTGCATACTTGCGGATTGCCTTGAATACCTCGGGAATCTCAGTTTCAGAGATTTCAATATCATACTGCCAAGTGTTAGTATTGACAGATGCACGAGGAATAACCTTGTTGATAGCTTCAATGAAGTCTGCCAACTTGGCCTTTTCAACGGACAAACCAGCTGCGCCAGCGTGACCACCGTACTTGTAGATAAACTCAGATGCGGCATCCAAAGCGAGCTTCATGTCAATTCCTTCTACGGAACGAGCAGAACCCTTCAGAATACCCTCTTCCTCAGAGTCAGTCAGTACGATTGCAGGCATGTTGTAATTCTCACAGACTCGGGCTGCATTAATACCAATGATACCCTCGTGCAGACCCTCCAAATAGAGAACAGCACAAGTGGTCTTCTTGGTGATTACAGTCTGAGCCTCGATTTCCAACATATTCTGCTGGCGAGTAGTCTCTTCCTTACGCTTCTGATTCCACTCGATAATTTCGCGGATACCGTCTTCACCATCCTTGTATTCACCGTAGTGAATCAAGTTCATGTAAGCCAGTTCAGCGCCATCGTCGAGCATACGACCCATAGCGTTAACGCAGGGGCCAATCTGGAATGCAACATCTTCCTCATTGATAGCAGCAGGGCTGTTAACAACGGGAGCGAGTTTCAGTGCACTGCAGAGACTGTAAATACCAGGCAGGTCAACCGCCTGAGAATTCAACAGCTTAAGACCAGACTTGACAATGTTTCTGTTATCATCGACCATAGGAACAACGTCCTGGATGGTTGCGATAGCAGCGAGAACATTGCACTTCTTGACCGTATCTTCGGACAAGTTCAGTTCCTTTGCCAGCATGTAGCCGATTCCTGCACCACAATAGTGCTCGAATTCGTCTTCCCTCTTATAGATATGAGGGTCAACCACGCAGGCAGCATTGGGAATCAAACCATCACCACGAATCTGGTGGTGGTCGAGAATGACAACAGTCATTCCCCTGCTGTTTGCCAGGTCAATTGCCTCGACAGCAGCGATACCGTTATCAATAGTAACGACAAGGCTGTCATCGGGAATCTCGCCGACAATCTTCTCGGAGATACCATAACCTTCGGACATCTTTCTCGGGAATCTGATTGTGAAATCAGCGCCAAGTTCTGTAAAGATGAGGTAAAGGATACAACCAGCCATGATACCATCACAGTCGTAGTCAGCAACAACATGAATGTGCTTACCAGATGCAACCGCATCCTTAATATACTGTGCAGCCTGGTCGAGGTTGGTCACTTTATAGGTTCTGATATCGTTCAGAAGAGTTGCGAGGTCGAAACCTCTTTCTACTAACAGTTCTTCAACTTTGTTTCTAATAGAATCCATTTAATTTCTCCTTTTTGCGAAAGGCAAAATTTTTCCTCCTATCGCTGTAACTGTAAAGTAGACGAACAGGCAAAGAAAACTGCAAAAGATAAGCATTTTCCTGTAGATGATTTTAGCTGAAATGTTTGAAAATGGAGGGGCAAAACGGAATACTTTAGCGATTTGCTTTATCAATATACGCAATTATACCGCCAACTGGTAGTTAGCGGTATAATTTTCATCATAATTTAACTGTTTTTACTTTTTATTGTTCTTGTTGGAGTCTTTTTTGATTGCTTTTTCCTTCTCAGCATCGACGTTATTGTCAGCTTCTTTAACAACATTTGATTGATTCTTTGACAAATCAACAGATGAATCGACATAACCCTTGACAACGCCTTTGTTGCGACGAGCTTTTCTTGCCTTTACGATAATTACAATAGCAACAGAGCCAAAAATAATAATATAAGGTGCGCAATAAATAAGCGCGATTGTCAAGCCTTCCAAGAACTCTGCAAAAGATTCAATGGATTCTGCACCAGCCTCAAGAATTCTCTCGATAAATGTTGTTTTAACAGGCTCTTCTCTTGTGTATTCCATAACCTCGCTGACGGAGATGGTGATTGTAGAGAAGTTGATATCCATGTTCATCGAGCTTAGGCTGCTTTGGTACAAAGCTAAATCTTGCTGAACAACAGATAGGCGTCTTTCAACTTCCATCATATCGGAGATGCTAACAGCCTTATCCATCATTTCAAGCAGCATATCACGCTCTTTTTCCAACACTTCAATAGTAGTCTTGGTGTCATTGTATCTCTTGGTGATATTTGTGACGTTTTCGGTCTTGGAACGAATCTTGCCCTCTCCCTCCAAGCTATCCAAGAACTTGTGGTAATTCTGAGTTGGAATTCTGATTGTCATTTGAGCAGACAAAGTGCCGTTAGTCTTATTGTAGTCTGAGTAATACCAACCCCAAGAGTCATCGGACAATGTGTTAGATTCAACAAATCCATCAAAAGTAGTAACCAAACCATCTATTGCATTCATTGTTTCCTGGAACTTCAATGTCTCTAATTTAACATTGCACTTGTATACAAGTTTTTGGCTCTCCAAGTAGTCTTTCATTGATGCGTCGCCTGTGCCAGTAGAACCTTCTCCACTTTCAGGTTTCATAGCAGGTTCCTCAGGCGCAGATTCCTCGTAATCGAGATATCCATCAGCGATATCACCATTAGCCATGGAGTCGAATGAGCCATTTAGACCAGGAGCCATTTCTGGTGCTGCCATGTCCTTTGCGGCGCAAGCGGTGAACATCATACAAATCATAACGACGGACAACAGTAAAGATAGATATTTTTTCATAATATTGCCTCCATATTCAATAACACCCACCACTATATTTGCTATGAGTGGTGGGATGTTTGTATTTCTTATTTAATTACATATCAGTCATCTTGTCGAAGTCAAACTCGGTTTCACTTGTCAAGAAAGATGTAATGTAATATGTGTTTTTATACTGCTGCATGGTCTTACCGTCTTTTTCGACATCAAAAGACTTCTGAGAAACGAAGCCCTTAACGCTGGCAATCTGACCCTTGCGGTATGTTGCCAAAACATTCTTGACGTCATCTTCATTACCTCTTCCAGTATACATCAGAGGAATCAAATTAAAACCATTTCTATCTTCTTCAGAAACAGCCAACAGGATAGAAACCTTGTGATTTGCAGTTTCCTTGATAGAAACAATGGAACCGTTAAAAGTAAATCTTACACAGTCTGCCATCTGGATGCCGTAGATGGGCACGCCGACAGATGCGAAAACACGCTTAGAGAAATCACGTGCTAACTCGATGGAAACGCCGCGCAAACGCAGGTTGTCTGTATTTACAAGCTTTGTCTCCTGGTCTCTATAAATCCACGCATAGGCAGTAACAACAACCTTGTCGCAAATCTTCATATTATCAACAATTTCCTTCTCCTTGCCGAAGAAAGTTACATATTGATAATTGGGATGGTCTTTGTTAGCTGCGCGTGAGCAAATAACTGCGGTGGTCTTGTTTTCATGAGGATATCTACCAACCAACATACCTCTGATAAACACTTCATTCTTTACAATCTGATTAATCATTTTCTTTGTCTCCATTCATATTATTATTTTTGTTTTCTTCCGACACTGACTCTGATTCGACAGAATCTTGTTCTGTTTCTTGCTGTTCAGCCTCGGTTTGTTTTAATGCTTCTTCGGCTTTCGCCTTTTCATACTCTTCCATTAAACGATTATATTCATCAACTTTCTCTTCTGGAATGTCGAAAAACTTAAATCCGTCTTGTGTTAAAATTGCTGAGAAATTTTGCAAATCTGTGACATCATCAATCATCCCGTCAATTTCATCCACAGTAAACAATAAAAGCAACTGTTTCTGATAATATTCATCTACGGATAATTTGCTGTCTTCCCAACTCAAGACTTCTTTTTGTACATTTTCTATTCCAGCCAAAAAGCTTGCTTTTATTTCTGGAAATTGTTCTTGTACCATTTTACGAGTTTCAACTATTGCAAATGCAAATATACCGCCAAACAAAAGTGTGATGATTGCGCTAATTACAAAGAATTCAGCCAAGCCTCTTTTGAAGCTTTTCTTTTTCTTTTTAGCTTTCTTGTCTTTCTGTTTCGGCTTTTTATACAAAGATTTATCTTTCTTAGCCTCAATACTTGCGTCTGCTTGCGAAAAGATTGCGTCAACGTCTTCGTCTAATGTTTGTGGCGCAGGATTCTCTTCAACCACTCTTGGCTGAAGACTTGAAGATTTCTCCTTCTCTTCTGCGCTTGTGCTCTGCGTATCATCAGTTCGAAATACTATATCTTTCTTAATCAATGAAACGCCCTCTCTTTCAATTATTTGTCGGTTGTCTGATTTTCCCCTTCATTTGGTTGCTGTGCAGGCTTATTGTTTGGGGAATTCTTCTTAATCCAGTCTTCACAACGAGCAACATACTCTTCAAGGTCTACACAAGTATCTTCGAGTCGTCTATTGTTTGAATCGGATGCTTCCTCAATCATTCTAAACCACAAAGATTGCAGTGTCTTGTACTGCTTATACACAGCATTAAACGGTGTGTCGGAACTGGCTAATAAAACGTCTGCATTGTCCATCGCTTTATTAGCGGCATTGATTAACGCGTCAAACTGTCCCATTTGTTGTCATTCTTCCTTTCAATGTGAAATTGAGCGCCTGTTCGTACAACAAAAACAAAGCGCCATGTACCCTTAAGATAGAAGAGCGAAAACTTTGATTGGGCATATTGTACAACAAAAGAAAAAGACATCAGCAAAAGCTGATGTCTTTTCTAGTTCGGAGGACCACCCCGAAACGGTTTCTAAATCTTAGAAATAGAAGCGAATGGGATAGTAGATAACCCATCCGTCTGCGGAACGGAAAGGGGTACCCTCGATGTTTTCACAGTACACGTAAGTGTAGTCGCCAACAACGACTTCGATGTGCTCGTGGGAGCCATCGCAGTTGCGGCACTCGTCCTCAGTGGGAGCCTGGAAGTCGGGGTTCTTTTCGCCGCAGCGCTGGCACACGCCGTTAACGTATGCATGGCCAAAAGCTTCCTCTTCAACCTGGTAGGAGTGACCACACTCGCAGGAGTATTCAGTGATACCATGCTCAGTGCAAGTGGTAGCGCGAATAACCTTAGTAGCGTAGTTGTGGGTGTGAGGAGCTACGGGCTCGGTAGGAGCGGGCTCAGTGGGAGCGGGCTCTTCTTCCTTGACCAGCTTGTCAGTCCAGTTGTCCTGGAAGGTGTTACCACAAGACTTACAGGTGTGGATGTCGTAGCCCTCTGCCTCGTAGGTAGGAGCAACGGTCTCAACCATGTAGTCGTGGCCAGTAGCCTTGGTCTCAGCATCATTGAAGCTGTGGCCGCAGGAACAAGTGTTGACAGTGTAACCGTCGGTAGTGCAGGTAGCTGCTACGACCTTCTGGGTGTACTCGTGGTCAACAGTAGCGATTTCCTTGGTGTAGGATTCGCCGCAGGAGCAGTTGTAGGTCTCAACACCAGTCTCGGTGCAAGTGGCTGCCTTGGTAACCTTTGCAGTGAAGTTGCAGGTGTGCTTAGGGGTAGTGGGCTGAGTGGAAGGCTGAGTGGGCTGAGTAGCAGGCTCGGTAGCGGGCTCGGTAGCTTCGGTAGCGGGCTCAGTGGTCTCGGTCTCTTCAGTTTCTTCAACAACAGTCTCTTCGGTAGCTTCAGTCTCAGAACCTTCGGTTTCTTCGACAACAGCTTCGGTAGATTCGACGGACTCGACTACGGGTGCAGTGGGCTGCTCGTCTGCGTATGCAACGTTGGCGGCTGCCTTGGTCTGACCGATGGTCAGGAATGCGAAAATAGCGATTGCGATTGCGATGATGATAACGGTGATGGTTCTTTTCTTAGCTCTAGTCATTTGTATTTCCTCCTAAAATTTGTTTAAAAAATCAGGAGCATTATAAATTTTACTCCTGTTTAATAAAATGACACCAACAAGATAGAACAAAAAAGAAAAAAAAGAAGAAGAAAAACTCTTACGAGTTTCTCTTCTTAAATTTCGTTACAATATGATAGCCTAAGCATCCGCAAACAACGGTCAGTGAACACATCGTAACAATCATTGCGATGTTCATAATCAAAACATCCTGTTCTTGACTTGCTTCGGCTTCCTCGTCCACAGTTTCAATATTTTTAATATATTGTTTCGTATCAATCTCAACACTGTATTCTTGTGGATTTAAATATTCAGAATAATTTTCATAAACTCCGATGCAGTATTTACCGTTGGGGAGTTTTGGCAGAGTCAAAAGTCCGCCATCGTATTTAAATGGATTTCCATCTATTTTTACCAAATATCCATCCTCATCAAAAACACCAATAGAACAGTTGTTGACAGTTTGGAAATTATTTGTTGTAAGAGACACGTTGATGCGCTCATTTTTAGACTCCAATGAAAGGACCATTTTCTCTTTCGGTTTTACAACCTCCACAGGATTCAACATATTTTTATACTCAGCTATATATTTATCCTTGTTCTCCATCCAATCGGTAACAGAATATGTATCAACAAGCTGAGCCTCAATAACAACATTTTTATACTGCCACTCTCCCCTGCCACATGTAAATATATAAAGCATGGTACTATCAATTTCCATATTATTCACATAAATGTCAGAGCACTTTTGTCTCCACTCAGAGAAGACATCATTAACTCGGTAGAAAAACACATTTCCCTTTTGAGTTAACAAAATATAGTCATCTGGCTTTAACTTTTCCTGAGCGTAACTAATTCTAACAGTTTTATTTGTTGGATTGTGAGCATAAATACAATAATGTGTTGCACCAAGGATGTAATCTGAACGTCCAGTCACTGTTAACCAGCAGCTTAAATCATGTTCTATTTGTCGTGGAGTACCGCTAAAAACAGTCTGTCTCAATTCCAAAGCTGGAATTTCCAAGACAGAGTCTACGTAACCCCAAGCATTGCTTTCGGGTAAATTTTTGTAAATATAATTATCGTCATAATCCAAATCGGATGGCATCGACTCAACAGGTTCGCTAGGGTCTGTCTCTTCAACCTCAGGCTCTTCTTTTTGAGCAACGTTGATAAGATATTCCTCAGCAATCAACTGACTTATTTTTTCCTGTTCTTCCATCTCTTTGGTTTCTTGTGTTTTAACATAAAACAAACCAAAAACAGATGCTGACAGAAGCAGCATTGGTATCATTATCAATATAATAAACCTTTTCATAAAAGACCTCTTCACTGATTATTTGCTTATAATATAGAACTTCGTGGAAAGAGAAAAGCTCCTGATTTCTCAGGAGCTTTTTGGGTTTTAGATGCAAATGAGGCGGCCAGCAGCGTTCTCGATGCGGATGCGCTCATCCAGCTCGAAATTCTGAGCCACTTCGGTCATCGCATTAACAACACCCCAACGAGTTGCGCCGTAGCGAACCTGGGACAGCTCGATAACCTTCTTGGCATCCTCTTCGGAAACCTTGGACAGACGACGGATATCGTTCATCATCTTTTCAAAGACCTTCTCATCCTTGAAATCAATCTTCTCGGTACGAGCAGCTTTGATGATGTCCTCGGAGCGGGTAATCAGCTGAGGGATGGTCTTAATGCGGGAAACCATTTCAGTCTCAACCTCGATGGGAGAGATACCCATATGTCTCTGGTGGTACAGAACACCGCCAACCTTGCTGATGCACAGGCCATTGGTGCAAACCTTCTTCCAGATACCGAAAGAGATATGCAGAGCAGTGCGGCCGACATCGGAGGAGTCGATGAAGATGCCAGGATACAGGTCCTCGTCATCAACATTGAGCAGCTCGTCACGAATCAGACGCAGGTGCATTCTCTCATCGGAGACATAGGAGCCGACAACATGGTAGTCGTCAACATTGATAGTCTTGCGGACAACGTCCAGAATCTTGGTAGTATCGAAAGCGGTATAGTTGGAAGAAAGAATACCGTCGATGCCGCCCTTGTAGGAACGAACCAGATAATCGGTAGTCTTTCTGCGCTTATTGCCGTTCTGCTCAGTCAGCCAGGTGTTGACATTCTCAGCAGCCAGGTCGGGATGACCACGCTCGATACACTTTTCTGCATAACCAGAAGGCATGCCCAGCTTAACGCTCAGCTGAGACAGGGCCCAGCTAGATGCCTTCATGTTTTCGACCTCGGGGCCATCGGCAGAATCATGCTGGAAAGAGATACTACCATCGACGGGGTCCATCCACAGGTTGGTTGCCACGTCGTTGACGTAGAAGTCGGCGCGCTCCGCCTCAATATCGGCGGCCTTATCGAAGATATCGTTGAAACGAACATTTGCCTTGTCGAGCTTTTCCTTAATCATTACAGTTGCCATTTTTTAATTTCTCCTTTTGAATCTTTATTTCAATTGGAGTTTATCCTCCAATATGTAAAAATAACATAGTCGACTAAGACGATAAAATACAAAAACGGGCCCGAAGGCCCGTTTAATTGATAGAAAAATTACACAAAGGAATTGTTCAGTTCCTCGTATACAGCAATAATGCACTGCATGAGTCTCTCATCACCACCACGGTCAGGGTGATGCTGCTTAGCAAGCTGACGATATCTGCTCTTAAGAACCTGCTTGTCGGTCATAAAACCATCAAACAGCTTTCTTGCTTCATCCATCATCGGGTCAGAATTAACAGTCTCGCACTCAGGCAGGCCATAACGATAAGAATCGTAGCCTCTCTTCCACTGAGAATACTGAGCCTTTGCTGCCTCTTCCTCTTCGGCTTCCATCTTTTCAACCTTTTCCTTCATTCGCTTTTTAGTTTTCATAAAGCGAAGAGGTCTAATGATTGTTGACCAAACATAGAAAGGAAGCATTGCGATACCAAACAACAGATTGACATAGTCAGGCATCACAAACAAAGAGATTACTAAAAACGTAGCCATCACACCATAAAAGATGTATCCAGCAACGCTATGAGCATCATACTCTTTCATTGCAAAGATATAGAAGCATGCAGTGAAGATTCCCAAAATGCTAATTGCCAGAGAAAGAGCCGAGAGAAACTGAGCTCTTGCGAAGAACAGAACGGCCAGGGCAATAATACCGCCGACCAGACCATGTCTAAAGCCATGGATAGCCCATTCCTTTTCAGACACGTAGTAAGCGTTTTCTACGAAGAAATCCTCATGACGAACATCATAGTCTTCATCGCACCAACGCTTGACATATTCATTAATAACCATAACGATACCTCATTTCTTAGTCGGTGCAGGACAAATCAATTGCCTCAGTCCAAATCATTTCAGTATCTCTGTATGCATTCTTCTTAGGAGTGCGAATCTGGTGAATGCCATCATAAGAAGTAAACACATCGAGCTTACTCATGACCTTCTTGGGATTGTCCTTGTCATAGAATAGATGCAGAGCATTTTTTAGATTCAAAAGAACCATATCTGCACTCATCTCATCCATTCGTTCATCTTTCGGAACTTCATATGCCATTTCATAGGTTACAAAATATCTCTTGCCGTCAACAACATACATATACTCTGCATGATAGTTTTCGGGCCCCTTAAATCCGTGGATAGTAAGACAAGTCATCTTACCAACAGTCACAGAATTATCCTTTTGTGCCTTGACAATGAAGTCCATTTTCTTTCGTGGGTTAGTAATTACGTTCGCGACGACAGTTGAAACAACCATCACGAGAACGATTGCTGCGAAAATGACGTAGACCTTCCCCAAAAAGCCTCCGCTCCACAGCGAAATCAAAGTTTTAAACATACCTTTCACCTTTTCTCAAATTAGATTCTAACCATACTATAGAAAAAATGGGACACATAGGTGGGGCGCAAATAGAAATATTTTTGTGCATTATGACTGATATCCAAAAGAAATGACGCCAGTGTTTAAGCTGGCGTCATCTTTTTCTTATACTGCTTCGAGGACGGGCTCAAAGCCGTAATCCTCTACCATCTTCTGCTTGGCAGTATCATCACGGCGCTTGTTGCCGCGAGATGTGCCGAAGGAGTGGTGATTGTTTGCAGCAGCGATATCAGAAGACTGATGACCGCGGAGAGCACCGCGAACAGCATCGATATGGGCTGCGTCGACATCAATCTTAGACTGAAGCACATTCAGTCGAGCCTGGGACTTGTAGTAGGTCTTCTTGCGACGTGCGGATGCGCGTTCCTTGGAAGACTTCTTGCGGCCCTTGGTCTGCTTGGTTTCGACGATGACGTCGTCCTGCTTACCTTCATCCCAACCTTCCATGTACATGTCCAGAATGCTTGCGCCCATAGTGATAGTGTTATTCTTCATAATATAGTCTCCTTTTTTTATACGAGAACTCTTGCTCCCGTTTGATGTTAATAAAATAGAACAAGAAAGAAAAAATCCGCTCAAAAATGAGCGGATTAAAAATAATCATTAGATTTCAAAGAAGTGGTCGATAGCAACACGAGTTTGTTCGTTTGTGGAAATCTTCTCGATAGTCTTCTTCTTATAGATAATATAATAAAGAATTCTTAGAGCGAATACGACCACAATCAGCAGAATAATTAGAATTGGTGCCCACACAGTAGTCAGCATGCCAAGCAGCTTACCAGCCTGACTAACCTTGAACATGTACTTACCAACAATTGCAGAAGTTGGGAAAGCTTCATCTTCTACTGCATTATTAATACCCTTGGTAATAACGTATCCATCGCCAATCTGTTGGACCTCGTGGACAATCAAAATTGTCTCACCAGAAGAGCCATCAGTCTTTTGATAAACGATAACATCTTGCGGCTTAACGTTTTCAGATTCTACTGAACGATAGAAAATTAAATCATTTTCATAGAGCATAGGCTCCATACTTCTAGATGCCACAACAGCTTCACCAATTCCGAAGAATCCAGTGTATCCACCAGGATTGAAAAACTGTTGATATAGATTGCTAGCGCAAAGCAGCAGCAATAAGCTTCCTATAATCCAAACCAAAGATGTAACAGCTGTCGATACAATCTTTTTTATCAGCCTCTGTCTTTCAAACTTTGTTTTCTTCTGTTTAATAAAAGCTTCTCTTACAGCCTCTTCGTCTTCCTCTTATTCCTCTTCAACAAGTTCCTTTTCTGGAACTATTGTGTTAATTGGGGCTTCTTGTTCATCAACAGCCTCAATCGCAACACTGTCCTGTTCAATGCTTGTATTGGTATTTTCTTCGGCAATTTGCTCGTCTTGATTTACCTCTACAGCGTTTTCTTGCTCGTTTTCAACATCATTAGACTGTTCATCTGCATTTACGTCGGCAGTCTCATCGATAGCTTCAACCTGAACAACATCAGATTGTTCATCGCCAACTTCCTCCACAATTGCGTCTTCTGATTCAACAGAGCTCTCTTCTTCAATCTCGTCTTTATTAATGACGGGCTTTATTTCTTCTTCTGTAACGTTTTCTACGTTTACATCCTGGGCCAGTTCGGTATCAGGCATTGAGATGCTCCTTTCTGTTGATTAATCTACAATTGTAAAAACGTTGGTTCTACCTTCGCCCATTGCCACCAGGTCGTTGATAGCCTGCTTTGCTTCTGACTCAGAGCGATATTTACGAGCTTGTTCCTTATCAGGAGTATTTACGAAATGGTTCTTTGCATGACGAATCATTTGCACATAACCAGTTTCGCCGCTATAAACATTTTCCCATTTAATATACTTAACAGTTTTCATTTTTATACCGTGGATGACTCCACTTTCCTTTCTTAATTGATTACCTCTACAATTGTTTGCGTTTTAACAGAGTTTACAATCCAAGCAAAAATTCTCATAGAGTCTTTTGCTGAGTAATGCAAACCATCGCTCGAATCGAAGCCTGTCTCAGTCAAATATGTGTATTGGTCCAATACTTGCCATCTTTCGCTCAATCCCTTAGTCACAGTCTCGTTAAACTTTTCCAATGATGAATTTGGGATGCCATCGTAAAGTTCACTGTTAACAGGGCCCAAGTTCACATAAACAAAAATCTTTTCAGGGTACTTGTCAGCAAAAGCATTCAAGTCTGCGATGTATTGTTCAGCATTGCGGATATCATTAATGCCAAGTGCAACAATACAAATATTAACGTCGTCTTTGATTTTATCAAATTCAACTGATGCTGTCTCGTTGAACCAATCTAGACCCATTGATGACTTTGCAATAAACTTAGCCTTAGAAACAACAGATGTTTCCATAGCATAAGTTCTACTATCACCAATAAGGCACATTTGAGATTCTTGATACGTTACAACAGTTTCAACAACCTTCGTCTCTGTATTAACTTCAAACTCGGCCTCAATTGTAGGCTGAGTGGCATTAACAACTTCATCAGTGGCTGCGGGGGTATTATTTTTCCAAAAAGCCATTTCGCGATTTAAACTTGCTGTTGGAATTATCTGAGACGCAAATAAAACACATGCTAAAACGCCCAATGTAACGGCTACTTCTGTAAACCAATTAGGAAAAACTCTTTTTACAGTTTTAAAAAGCTTCTCAAGCTTAGACATATCTTTTTCATTCTTATTCTCATCCATAAAGTCGATTTGCGAAGCTAATCTTCTCCCCTTTCATTTTTTATGTTTTTATGTAAACGCTTACAAATAAGCATTTATCCACATTCAATATAGAATATGTGGAACGCAACTAAAGGGCGGAATGTACCAAAATGCGCATAAATAAACAACAAAGGCCGCTTTCGCGGCCTTGTTTTTTAGTCTCTGTCTCTACCCTGGTCATCCAAACCTTCTTGTTCATGGAACGAAATTCCGCGAGGGAATTCTTCAAGCTTGGAGTGCAGATAGCGAAGCTGCTTGATGAGAGGATGCTCGGCAACGTCCTGCTCAGTCTTTTCGACGACAGGCTCCTCCTGAACCTGAGACTGGTCATCGTTACCACTAAACTCCTTGGAGATAGTGTCCAACTCAAAGCTGGTGATAATACGAGCCTCTTCCTTCAGGCCAAGCTCTTCCCTATCAATGTTACCACGTACAAACACAGTGTCAGCTTCCTTCATATCATGAGTGATTTCGCCGTTGTATCGAGCATATGCTTCGAAAACATCGTACATGCTAGGCACGCAGTTGTTTCCAGAAATCTCGATTTCGGACATGACCTCGCCCATGACACGAGGATTAACAGTGTTGCGGATTGTAGCATCGATATTAATAGTCAAATCAAGCCATCTGAACTGGTCGTTTTCGACGTCATAAACCACAGGAACAGTATTAGTGCCATCGGAGTTCAAGGTGATGCAGTTTTCAAGCTGTGCAGGCTCAAAAACCTCACCCATGAAGATAGGACTGCCATCTCTACCCATGGAAATCAAATCGTTTGCCTGTTCAAAACCTCTGCCATATCTGTCGTATCTGTCACGGCTCTTAGCAGTCTGACGGAAATTATCAAAAGAGCCTTCCTTCTCTTCATACACAAAACGGCAGTTCTGTGCATCGCGGAAAGACTTGATACTGTAGCAGTGAACTTCTGCAACAGCGTACTTGACGCCCATTTCACGAAGTCTCTGCTTATCCACAACGATTGCTTCTAGAGCATGACCAGACTCAGGGATGTGAGTATAGTCTCCGCTGAATACAGCAGCTGGATGCTTCATATCTCCGTAGTAGATATGACCCATGCGCTCATAATCCTTGCCATAGAAACTCACAGCAACGTCAACGTCACAATGTCCAGGCTTACCATCGGGGCTTGTCCAACGAATACCAAAGACCATGAGGTTCTTGTTAGGGGTGCCATTGATGCGGCTGTAAGGAGTCAAAACAGACCCGCCAGACGCACTGCGCATTTCTCTACCAGGAGCCTTAACATCACGAAGAGATTCGTCAATGTAAGTCTTACCCATAGTTTGATAGCCGCGAACCATCTCAGACGCAGTCTCAGCTAATGTCGCCTTCATAAGAGCTGCCTCATGGCTGGCAAGAGTGCTACCCTTATAGCCTTCCACCCACTTCTTGCCCTTAACCTTGAAAATGCGGACAGATTCCTGATTTTCATTGGTCATCTTGTCGAGAGCGTCAATATCCTTCTGAACTCTGTTTGCAACAGTCAGGAGGTCCTTCATTGCAATTTTATCACTTGCAGAGCAGTGTCTAATTGCAGCGATAGTCTTCTCTCTATATTCGGGTACAGTGTGTTCAACAGAGGAAATATAGGAACGCATAAAATCACCAGGACGCATCTGTACAAGCTTTACGAGCTTGGAATCATCACCAGTGCGATTCAACTCCTTAATTGCCTCAGGAATCAACTTGTTAGGGTTAAAAATAGGCTCGCCACGTTCATTGAGCTTCTTATTAGAAGCCAAGTTGTCGAATGCCTTAGCAACACGAGGAGAACAACCATCCTTCTCAGTAGTACCGAGACGATTCATGAGCATCTTGAAGTACTTTTCCTTCTTCCAAATGTCCTCATACAAACCCTTGCAATTGTGCAGCAGGTTTCGAATCAATCTCTTCTCATCCTTGTGAAGCTTAAAAGCAATATCCTGCTTACCAAGAGGCTTTAACTCAACATTGTTCTGAGTCACTCCATTCTCCTTGGACAGCATAGCTGCAAAACGCAGAATATCGACACCGTCTCTCAGGAGGTTCTTGATTTCGCTGTCACGATGTTCTTTATGCAGCATCATAGCCAACTTAACCTGAGTTTCCTTACTCTGGAATGGTGTGTCGCTGGCAAGCATTTCGTTGAATTCCTTCTTGTAAACAACAGAGAAAGCCTTCAGCTCTTCGAACTGACTTTCACTCATGTTCAGAGAATGGATGCGTGCGTCCATCATCTTCAACAGGTCCTTCTCGGTACCCTTGTTTACAACTTTCATCTCGCGAGGGAATTGCTCAAGTAAAGGCAGTCTATCTGTCTTTTCCTGAGAAACGAAATTGCGGATTTCATCTGCAATTGCCAGGCTAAGCTTATCGTTTGTCTGGGAGAAAGTGTAATAGAACAAAGAGTTCAGATACATTTCAGCTTCAGACAGGTCCATAACTTCCTCAGGGAAGTTGCGATAAAACAGCTCGCCTCTGAAATCTTCGGCACCAGTAACTTCTTCAACAATGGACTTCATTTCTGCCCAAGTCTTGGACATTTCCATCGCAGTCTGTGTGCTGAGAGCTCTAATCGCAGAAGCATCAAGGGACATACCATAAGCCTGCAGATTTCTGTTTACCGTTAACGCCAAAAGCACGTTATCAGGATTAGACAGGGAGCCCTCTTCGATAACGTACTTTCTGGTATTTGCAAACAAAATCTTCTTCATTTCACGATTCATCTTTGACATACAAAATACCTCCATATATATAAATAATATTTTTTAACAAAAAATAAAGGGCATGGAGTGCATTCCATACCCAATAAGAACTCATGTGACCAACCCAATCACATTATTTGCGCACAGCTACCAACTAGTAAATAATACTATTAAGGCCTAAGCCTCCTATCATTTTTTGTTCATACAAAAATAGAAGTAAGCTGGTAAAATCGCGCATATTCATTATTGGGGCCAGTGTGTCGGTAGTGCCAAACTTGAATTATCGAGTATTAACTCAATATCTTTTATTTGATAAAATATCTTCTGTACAATGTACTGTTTTAGAAGTAACCGACTTCTGTGCAATAAAACGCACACGGCAAAAAACGCCCTCGATAACAATAATGTTATCTGAATTCAATATAGATGAAAAAATTAAAAGTGGTGGGGTGAATTTGAACAAAAAGAAAAGACCTCAACTGCACGATTGAGGTCTAGGTGTTGTGTGTAGGGCCAGTCTGATGGTAATTTCCCAAATTTGTAAAATTTGTTATGATAGAAATTTTTCATTATCTTTAATAGAAGTAACCATCTTTGTTTTTTACGGCAGGAGGAGGAACCATAAAAAACGGGAAAACGCCCAAAAGTCGCCGATGTGTGCAGGCGAACTGTACTCCTTAAATGTACATAATTATTATAGATGATAAAAATAAAAAAGGTGTGGAAAACAATCCACACCTTGTAAGTTTATTTAATCTTCATTTTCTTCGATTCTCACAGTAGAAATAATGTCCTGAAGATAACTGCAATTATCTGCGTCAAGCATAGGCATGTCATTGTCGACAACCCAGCTCTTCTTCTGAGCAAGAGGATTAACACCCTTGTGACAGCACGTGCCGTGTTTCATAACCGTAGGCATATCCTCCCAACTGACGCCCTTCTCTCTTACCATCTCAATGACTTCGTCATTACACTTACCAAGCAGCTCTGCTCTGGTATAATACTGTCTACCGAGAGACTGGATGGCATGACGACGATGGTCGAGCTGTTTCCAATAAATCATGTCAACAACTCTGTCTTCAGGGACATTGAAACAGTTGGCAGTGAATGTAGCACCAATGTCGATTGCTCTTTCATATGCCTCAATCAAACGGTCTTTATCCTCGGACTTAGAGTTTTCTTCGAAGTCTTCTACGGCCTCGATAAAATATCGAGCAAAAGCATCGGTTGCGATAGACGCTGCGGCGCTGCAGAGATTTGTCAAGTCATAATCAAACCATGCAGCACTATTCCATCTGCAGTAATCCGTTAAGACGAGTGTAATCTCATCCGAGGACGTGTATCCAAAAACACAACCCTGAGCAGCATCGCAAAGGAATCTCATCGTTTCCTGCATTGCCTTATTGAAAACAGAATCCATGGGGCGCTCAAAACCTTTTGTAAAGGTTTTAAAAGACCGTCCGTCAATCACAACGAAAACGGGCACCTTCTTCTGTAACTTGATTTTGTATTTGTTTGCATAACCTTCCAACTCGTCCTTGCGAGTCATCTTCTTTTCAAACTTTGCCATAAAAATTATCACATCGCATTCCCTGTGAATGCGTCCTTTCATATAAATGCAAACAGGTCATAAACACCTCAATGTGCGCTTACTCCCATTAGTGTTTATAAAATAGAACAACTGAATCAAAAAATGCATGTCTCTTAATTTGTTGAATTTTAATCACCAAAAACGATTAAAGAAGCGAATCGTCTATATTAAGAATACATTAACCAGGTATGTGGACGTGAGTTAATGACATAGCACAGCTTCAAATCAAAGTCTCATCTGTGGTTGTGCAAAAATCTATGAAAGAAAAGGTTGAATTTGTATGAATACTATGCTTAAAGCAGTTTGCATTTTTGTATTAATCGTTTGTGTCGGAGCATTAATCTGGAGCATCATTAATACAATTAGAACACAAAAGAAAAATAAAGCCACAGACGAAGCAAACAGAATGATTTTTATGTCAAAAATGAATCAGCTCAGAGAAGACGGTTCTCTGAACACACCAAAGCCTGTGCAAACAAGTTCAATGGTGCACCCACAAATCGTTCCAAGCAAACCTGTAAATTATGAGAAGCCAGTCGAGGAACAAGAGCCAGAAGTTGATATTTCGGGCATGAAGTTGAAGGATTTTTACGGTCCAAAGCAAGACTAATATATAAACAATAAGACCACTCTTGATTGAGTGGTCTTTCTTTTTATTACTTGGAACTCTTCTTTTGGCCGAAATGCAACAACCAATCCTCAATAGAATCAAGAATCAAATCATTGACATCAAAACGATTTTCAGGATTAATAGCAAATGAAATTACGGTCTTATCAGACAAGCCATAGTCATCGACATCGTCATATTCGTTTTCGTCTTCCGATTGAGACTCCAGATAGTCTCTCACCTTACTTTGGCATATCTGACCAATTTCTCTCCAAAACACATCATTATTAATATGCTTTTTAATCTTGGGATTTGCCATCAATTCTTCATCATATAAAACGTAATCTTTGCACAACTCTGCCATAGATGTAATCTGGCCATTATTCTTTTTAGTTGAACGCTTCACGTATATTACCTCACTAATTAATATTTCCAAAAGGATATAAATAAGTTAGACGAGTCAGAAAAGCCATATGAACAAAACAAAGACCTCTGCATAAGCAGAGGCCTTTTTATTTTGATTAAACTTTCTCAATCTTGACAATGGAACCGCTGTGGATAACATCACCATTGGTCATAGTCAGCTCGTAAGTTGCAGTGCTCTTCACCGCTTCGTACTGAGCCTCTGTGAGTTCTGCGACACTGATAGTAACGCCGCCATTAACCATATAATGGACAATGTACTTATCCTTTTTGACATTGCTCTGCATGCAGCATCCATCAGGGAGCTTCATTTCATCCCAATGGCCAGCCTTATTACAGTTTTCGCAATCATCGATACAACCACAAGCCTTTTTGTTCTCATCAGTGCACTTGCGGTTAATCATATTGGCAACGACCTCATCAAAGGCTTCGTCGCCAGGCTCATCGTGGTAACCGTCTCCGCAGCAACAAGAATTGTCGCCACAACCACAACAATGATGCTCATCGTTGGAGATGCTGCCAAGCCAATTATCACTGCAATCATCGTCTTCGCAGTCGGTCTCATCATACTCATCATCGTATCCGCATCTAGCGCATACCATTTCATCGAAATCGTTTTCGAAACCACACTCGGGACATTCCCAAGTATCGTGGCCATCATCAGAGTAAGTGCGACGCTGCACCTCATACTCATGATTGTCTCCATCATGGACAACCATATCCTGGTCGATACAAGAAGCAACGACCGTGATATTTGCGAAAATGCTCATCATAAACTGAGACTTCATAGCATCAGCATTGGCGTGGGTCATTCTCGCAATGTTATCGATGTGTGCGAAACAGGGCTCAGCTTCGGCAAGGACTGCACTCACCATATTGCGGAGAGCTTCATCAAGCTTGTCGTACACGCTGCGAGGAATAGTGAGCAGCATAATAGGATGTACAAACATCATACGGAACATGTTCACATACGGTTCATACTGGTAAGCCTCAAACTGGTTAGAGGAACCCATCATCTGGTAGAAAGAAACATCCTTCATGTTTTCGAAAGTGATTTCACGAGACGCAGGAATTACGGCAGGATGATAATATTTATTACCATCATTGTTTACCATCTCAACGCACCATACGTACATGGGCGGCTCGGAGGGAGCAACACCAAGTGCAGCGGCAAGAGACTGGTCGTTAAACAGGAGCTCCTTGAGCGCCTTTTTGAAATCGTCATTCTGCATGAGAATGTTAAGCATGTCCTTTTCGTTCATTTCATTTTCTCCTTCATAAGTAAAATTAGCAGGAACATATGCTCCTTACTGTAATAATAATATAGTGGAAAAACAGAATTTTGTAAGGGCAAATGAAAAAGAGCTGGGTGTTTCCCCAGCTCTAAATATCAATTATCTCTGCTTATAAAATTGGTGTCACGAGACATTTCCTGTACGTCATGATGGATATTAAATCCATTCATTTCGAATTGAACATCAGTGTGGTTAAACGCGTATGCTGTATGCTCAATGTTACGGCTGTTGCAGAAGTCTTCAAATTCTTTATTCATTGTTGTATCAACTTTGATACATGGTCCAATATTATCCACCTCTACGGCCTCAATTGTCGGCACACCATTGATATCCATGTTACATTTCATCATGCTAGCAATTTGTTCGGCCATTTCTGGACTATCCATCTGATATAAATTGTAATGCTTGTCCCAATCTGGCCTATCATAAGCCACTCCGCATCGTTGAAGCTCGTTGAGAACGTTTGGAGCTTGGTCAGCATTGACCATAAAATATGTTTGCTCTCCTAATTGGAATTGGAACGAGTGTCCACTTCTATCAGTATTCTTCAATATACTATCAGCATAATTTTCTTGACCTGGCTGAACCAATAATGTAACCCATGGGCTATCCTTACCATTACCTTGTGTCAAGGTCACCATTTCTTGCAGATAAGTCTTTGCGTCACCAGTGGCATTATACCTTTGAGCGCTATCAGAATAGAAATTTAATATCTGTTCTGCTGACGCTTCTCTAACAAAATCTGGCTTGACACTTTGGCCCCTAGGGTCTTGATAATGTTGGCCATCTTGTGAAAGCAATGCAACACTCTTTCTAAATGCACCATATCTAGCGCAGATACGACCTTGGATTTGAGCATCGCCTTGTGGACAAATGCTATTTTCGAACAACATTGATTTTAATTCAGGTGAAAAGTTGTTGATATTAAAATTTGGTGTAGGATAAATAGTAATTGCTTTACCAGCCTGAGACGATGTCATTTGATAGTCAAAAGTTTCAGGTTTGACAACTTTAAATGCAACCCCAGCTCTTTCAAATTCTGGCAAAGCCTTTTCCAATAGTTTTTCGTAATCTTCCAAGTTTCTTGCAGATATGTGAAATTTCCATCCTTGCAGTGGCAGTCTGTTGTATTCAAGGTTGCCTGACTGGCAGAACATCTGATTCTGGATTCCATGCTTTCCACTTGATGGTGCCATGACATGTTTTTGAACCAAGTTATTCATATCCTGAATTCTCTGAGCTGTTGTTTTCTGTTGTACATATGGTTGTTGATATTGAGCCTGTGCTTGTTGTCTATGTTGGAAATCTGGCAACTGATTCATAACCGTTGCCAATTGTCTGTAATCCATTCCCAAAACACGTTCAACATCCTTGTTCTGTTCAACAGCTCGTCCCATATACTCCATATCTTTCCAAGATGGGTATTGTTGTCCATCCATATAGTAAGGTGCAACCTTGTCCATAAAATAGTTAAACTGCTCTCTGTTCATTCTCTGTAATGAACTTACTACGTAATTAGCATATGGTTCCATGTCTTGATACGCTTTGTTTATTCTGTCGATTAAATCTTGTCTTGCCATATTTTTCACCTCAAAAAGAAAAGAGGATGCTATGCATCCCCTCTTCGAACAATTTGATAGTAATATAGAATAATAATCTAAAAATCAAAAACAAGTAGCTTTTCGTTTAGGTTTAACATCATCAGACTTTTCTTCAACAAACCAATCAAGGCTAGTATGATAATCAATTTTGCACTTAGGAATAATCTTACCAAAACGATTCTTTAAACATACAAGCTCAACTTTACGCAGGTCTTTTTCTTTTTCATCTGACAGCATCTTACGCTTCTTATCAACAGACGCACAGTTCATAAAAGAATCGCTCTCAATCAACTGATACTGCAATCCGAAGACAACGTCCGCATCATACTCCAAAGAACCAGATTCTTTGAATGATTCAAAATCAATTGGAGACAGATAGTTTGCTCTATTCAAAGCTGAAAGCACAAATAAAGTAAGCTTATGAGATTTTGAGATACCAACAAGCTTATTAGAAATATAAGACACAGAATCCTTCTTCACCATATTGTCAGTAGTACGAATCAGCTGCAAATAGTCAATCATAACAATAGGCTTAGCATTGTGTTCTTTAATATATTGGTCAATAGTAGATTCAATGTCCTCAATTGTAACAAAAGACTCAGATGTCACAGTTGCAAGATTTCCTGCATATTTTTTATAAGCAAGCATCGCATTACGAGCATCAGTATCACGTTCAGCTTTTATACGATTGAGACTTTTTGCTGTTAAGTCGTACTCAGGCTGCTCTAAGCTAAAGAACAAAACTTGGTTTCCATTCTTAGCAAAGTTATCAGCTAACTGTAAAGCAAAAGAAGTCTTACCAATAGAAGGTAGACCACCAATAAGGTAAACTCCCCTTCTAAGGTTCATATTGGAGTCTATAGTTTTAAAACCAGTCTTCATTGTATTTTTAGCAGTATAAAAAGCTTTATCTGCATCAAACTGCTTTTCAAGATATTCAAGCTTATTAACAAGATTCATATATACCAAAAGTCCTTTCTGAAAAAGAATAGCTGTTTAGATTTTTAATTCTACTCATACGCTGTAAGAGATAAATCATGTTTTTCTCGAAGAGAAATTTACATGAGGAATCCATGGGTAGGGCGCGAATAGAGACGCTTCTAAAATTACGGCAGAGCAATGTCTCTATGAGTGCCCTATTTTTATTTATATCTTATGTCTATCTACTGATATAGGGCGCGAATAGAGACGCCTATACAGTACCTACATAGACCTACGGTACTTACGTAAAATAAAGCTAATCCCGCAAACGATTGTGTGACAACACTTTGCGGCCATTTTAGGCTGTATTTATCGACCCCATTTCTGGGGTTTATTGACCATGGTTCTGGGGTTATTTTTCCCACTTCTGGGGTTTTATAAACCCACTTCTGGGGTTATGAAAAGGGCTGAAAAAATCGTCTTGTGACCACACTTCTGGGGTTGCAAAACATATGTTGCTTGACCACACTTCTGGGGTTACAAAACGATTGTTACTCCGATTACTGATTTATCTTTTTTAATCAACTCGAAGCCCTTAATATAACCAATTTCAACGAACCTTGTGAGGATAGTTTTAATCTGCTCTGTCAGCTTGACCTTACGCTTTCGCCACTGAGTACTGTTGGCATAGTTTTCTTCAAACAAACCTACTCTGGCAGCGAAACCACCCTTCTGCTCTCCCCTGTCCCACTCGTAAATAATCTTTGTGGTCTTGTACCGATTTTTCTCATTCTTCATAAGTTCAATCTCTTTAACGAGCTCTTGCTTAATCATGATAAAGTCGGTGTCCTCTCGGACGCCAGGAAGCGTCAGGACGCTAGAAGGAACGCTGACGATTCTACCCAGGTTTTCTGCATATTCGTAGAGCACAGGCTTTCTGTCGAGCTCATAAACGATTTTATCGCGTCTCTTAACAGGAGAGATAACATGATAGATTGTTAGTGGCATTAAATATCCATTTACAACAAATCTTTCATTATCTTTGATAGCCTTCTTCTCTCTCATGATATCCGTATAATCAATGTTTATACAAATTCTACGCAGCTTATTGATAGATGCCTGAATCTCTTGCAATTTCTTAGAGGTGTTCTTGTCCAGACTAACTTCTTTACCCGCGATAGTATTTGCGATTGCTTCAAGAGAAAATCTATTTACTCCATTTGTCAAGAGAGTATATACAGAATCCATAACCATCAAGTCAAAACGAGAAACATTCAGATTGAGTTCCTGGATATCATCTGCTTCTAGCGTAATAAGGCTTCGGACGTGTTCTTTTTTATCTCCGAGTTCTTTAACCTCAAAATAATCTTCAAGTTTACCTACACGAACCATCGTGTTGGCAACCTTGGAGTTGTTAAAATAGTTTTTTGTTTCCATTTAAAGTCTCCCTACTTATATTCCCAGTCTGCATTTATTGTAGAGAAAACTATACAATAATAAGCGGGCGATGTCAATAAAAATGGCGATGGCTTATTATGCCACCGCCTTCTTTTTGTGCATTTTAGCTTTAATTGCAGGCCCAACCTGTTTCCAGTAAATGAAAATTAAGTAGGCCAAAATTATTGGTAGCGTTAAATACAAGTACCAATAAGATGACGGGATGATAGCATAGAAGAGGTCAAACACTGGATTTTCAGGTTCGACAGAATACATATAGTTGACGCTACAATCACCGCCGAATGTGTTGATTGCCATGTTAATCATATGGACAATTGTATAGGTTGATAATGTTATCCCCAATGTTGATTTGATACAAGATGCATCTTTCTTCACCAATTTCAAGGAGAACATTAGAATAGGAATGCCAAATTCAAACACATGAGAAAAATAATATTTGAAGAACTTGATACTGATAATGTCATAATGTGCTTGCGAAGTATTAACTACAATCGCAGCTAATGCTCCAAGCGACCATAGCAGTAGCAAATTATTAACAGTCTTGTTACGAGATAAAATTGCTGCAGGAACAATCAATGCATTAATTTCACATAAATGCAAAGGGAGACCTTCAAGAATGTCGCCAGCATTAAACATACCATGTACGACATTAAAAATTCCAAACCCAGACAGGCATAACAGGGTTATTATTTGTGTTTTTGTTGAACGATGGCGCAGGATGAAGTGGAGAGAAACAATCATCACAAATGCCAGTATAATACTGACAATATGTGCTTTGCTTAAAAATCCCCACTCCATTTTAAGCCTTCAACTCTCCGTTTTTAATTTTGCTACATTTAATTACATACTTTCGATACGCGTCGTATGTTTTAAATGTTCTGTACTTCATACTACGAACATCAAGGCATCTCTCTCCGTGTGCCATCTCATATGAGTTCGCAGAAACAAGGATATAAATTTCTTTTCCTTGGTTGTTTGAATCCTCGAGAACCGTTTTAAATAACAGCTCTTTTACATCCAAAATATTATCAATGCTAAATCCACTATCGATTGCGTCAAGCAAAATCCACAATTCTTTTGCATTCGGATTCTTTGCTACAAAACTACCAACTTCTCTTGCAATGTTGCCAAGATTCATAACAATATTTTCTCCCTCAGAAGAACACATTGAAGTCGCAACAAACTCGAAATTGTTATAGAATGCCATTTTGCTTCTGGCATTACTACCTCCCTCAGACACGTTATCAAAAGAAATTGTAGGCACGTGTGCTATGGACAATTCTTCCTTGACATTGCGCATCAGAGTTGTTTTGCCATATCCATTACAGCCAACAAAAACTGTAACGCCAGGTTCAAACTCGAAAGACTTCTTTTTGAACATCTTGCCATATCCAAAAGGGTCTTGGTAAATATCAATTTTTCTACTCATTTCTACTCCTTGATGATGGGCTCTGGCTCTACATCATCGTCATCCTCTACAAAATATTCTACAACCGAAGCTGTTAGATTCTTTACGTTGGTCAAAGCCTCCTCTGGTGTTCTACCATAGGCTACAACAACACTTTCCATGCAATCATAGAAGATAGATGTGTACTCGGCGACCCACTCTTCATTTTCTGTGTGGTCTGGTTTGTGATTATGCGTTATCACATAGTTCTCTGAGGTGTTTGACCATGTGTGTACAATTCCATACAGCCAACCCTGAACCACCTTAATAACCTCTGGGTCCGTAGAGTTCATATCTTGGTCTGCAACCCAATCCTTGTGGTCCAAATTAACGTGGAATTCGTGGATATAGCCTATGCGCTTTCTCTCTTTACCATTAACGGGAAATTTCTTCATATGTCCTCCTTTATTTGTGATAGAATGCCCAGCATGGCTCGATAATAATTTTATCTTCAATTTCAGAATTATCAAGTCTCATGCGCCAGCCTGGATAACAAGAACCATCTCCGCCTGGCATAGGAATATCATGCATTGCTTTTTTGTATTTATCTGTTGCGAAATACAAGTCGATTAGTTTCCACAAGTACTGAACACTCTTGGAATTTTCCTTATCGATGTTGTTACGGCCATCTGCTGTAAAGTCATATAAAATAAACCGTCCATCATCTGTAAATTCAAATGACCCAGCTGTGAAATTGTAGCCATCTACAATCATCTGAACTACAGGACGCAACTGCTTTTCTGACAACTTAGTGTCACCTGTGATTACAAATTCCTGCAAACTAGAAAACATATTCTTCTCCTTATCTATGTCTTTTGAAGACTCTTGAGTAAAGTATGCACTTCGTTTTTTCTCTCAGAAGTTCATCCTCAATATCATCAAGAATCTCACTAATTTCTTTTTCATCCATAACAAGCGTTTCTGATGAATACGCCCAATATCCATGCTGTTTCAACGGTGTTGGAACGCCGTAGAACTCAATCGTTTCATAAATGTTGAATTCCTTTTTACATTTGTCAAGGTCTGACATCTCAACCCCATGTTTCAACAACCAAGCAATCAAATCATCGGTTGCTTCAACTAATGAGTCACTTACGTTCAGTCTTGGGCTTACATATTCATTATCATGTAAATAAACATATTCCTCATTGGACGATATGTTTTTAGCGAAGCCTCTTATTCTCCTGCCATCAGTTAATTCAATACGAGCTGTTGTACCAAAGCCATAAAAGTATTCAATCTTCTTTACTTCGGGCTTGAAGAAATAATAAGCTGTACTGTCATGAGACGGCCACTCTTCATCTTCTTCACTTATAGGCAACTTACCAAATGAATAACCGAATTTTGCCAGCTTCGGCATTAAATCATTTACCTCATAGCAAATTTTTGTTTTCATACAAATCACTCCTTGGTGTAAATACGTCTAGTGAAATATTTTGTTGGGACTTCATCAACACACCAAACGTCATTTTCACTTCTTCCGAATTTGTATCCGTCTTCAAACATCTTTTTTGCATTGATTTCTACAATAACAGGAGTTAACCCCCAACGCTCAGCCGATTGCCATGACTTGGCCATTGTTGATTGCAGTTGGACCGCATGTCTCTTCATTTTAGATAAAACGCCACTGTGTTCAATCTTGGAAAGAGCCTTGGTTGTGGTTCCATGGTAAAGGAACTCAGGCGGTTCTCCATATGCCAATTCAACCTCAATCCAAGGGATAGAATGGCCCTGACACGCCTTGATTTTTGTTTTGTTTTCGTTGAAAACATAACGTCCCTTATTGTCAGTTGCAACAATTTCTTCCAACTCGTTCATATCAATATGATACTTGCCAGTATTGTTGATACCACGAATTAAATCAGTAACGTTGACCCATCCGTGCTTATCCATATTCAATCCGACTTCTTCGGGCTTGTGTCTCAATAATAGACTAATAAAAATAGAAACATTCTTTGATTTTGACATGAAAAACGCACCTTTCCTTATATTTTCTCTGTCTAATATTATAGCGCAAGTTAAAAAATATAAGAGGGTGAAAAAGAAAAGACGACGCGAAAAAGCGTCGTCTTTCATATTAAGCTGGTTGCCAAAGAGTGATTGTGACGTTTTGCCAATTTTCATTACAGGTATACATTGCAATTCCACCTTCGTTCATATATGCAATATCATTACCTTCTAAATCTGTCAATGAACTTCCCGTGTTGTGTCCCTTGAAATTTGCCACACAAACATAGGCTTGCTTGTAAGAACCATAGTCGAGATATGCATATGAGCCAATAGCGGAGCCCTTCATTGCTGAGAACCCTTGATGTCTGTGGTCAGCAATAACATCTTGGTATCCATAGCTGAAGAATGCAGCACTATCAGATGCGTCAACATATGCTTGTAAATTGCTACTTGCCCAGAAACAAGCAACATTAACACCAACTGACGGTATTGTCAAACGGCAAGTAATGCCTCGCTTGTTGATTTCATCTTGAACAGATGAATATTTGCCGCCACTTGATTCGGGCTTTGGCTCTGGTACAGGGTCCTTGCTTAGATAGCTTGAAGACACATATAATGTCTTGCCATCATAGCTGATTTTGCTCCACCCATTATCTCCAATACCAATACGATGTAGTTTGGCGTTTTTACCTGCTGATGCAACCTTGGAATAAGAAGTGCCTGGGCCAGTTCTAATATTGAGCGAAGATGCGCTGACATATACATATTCATCAACCTCTGTGTAATTAACAACAGGTTCTTTTGGTTTTTCTGGCTCTGTTGGTGCAGGTTCTGTTGGAGCTGGCTCGGTAGGTTTTTGCTCTTCAACAGGCGGTGTTGTTTCTTCTGGTTTGGTTTCCTCTGGCTTAGGTTCTTCTGGTTGAGTTTCTTCCTGCTTTGGTTCAGTAGGATTTGTTTCCTCAACAACAGGTTTTTGCGGTTTAACTTCTTCCGTTTTGTCTTTCTTTGGAGGAGATTCTTTTTGTGGCTCTTTATCCTCAGGTTCGACATTAGGTTTCTTCTCAGGTTCAGTCGGAACAACTTCTTGTTCTTCCTCTTGTTCCATCACGTCTTCTTTGTCTTGAGGCTCGGTCGGCTCTGTGGTTTCCTGTGGTTCAGAACTCTCTTCTGTTGACTCAGTAGTGTCGTCTGTCACTATTCCATCAGAATCAGGCTCAGTAGGCTGTGCCTCGTCCTTCCCTGACAACTCGTCTGTGGGAGCCTCTGTTTCATTTCCCAAACTTGGGTTTAATTGTCCTTGCTCCAACAAGTCCTCTTCGTTATAATTAGCCTTAGCCATTATAGCCGAAAAGTCGCAGGCGCAAAGTGAAAAAACCACGACGAGAACAAAGGAAAGGAACAGAATGCGTTTTGCAAATTTGTGCATTGCTTGGGTCCTTTCTTGCACGTTTTTCACTACTACAATAGAAGATGAAAGATTAATTGCAAGTCCAATTTATGGGACCACTATAATTTAAGAATGCAAGAAAAAATGTTGAAATATAAAGGATTTTTTGAAATATTCGATTCTTGAAATTGCAACTATTAACAACAAAAAAACAGGACGCCGAGCGTCCTGTCGAATGATAAAAATTGTATTCCGTTAAACGATTTTACCGCTTGGGTAAGTCATCGCCATTAAGAATTTTGACCAGTCATTTTCCTTTAAGGCAAATTTAGTCCACTGATAATCCATTACGGAAATAAACTTCTTTTTCGTGGTCTTTTCTTCGAGGCCAATCTTAACAAGATATTCTTTTCTATCCTTAGGCTTCATGGATGCCCAAAGAGCCTCAATATCAGCTTCAACAAATTCGTCTGCATGACCAACCTTGTTGATAATTGGATAGAATGCAGCCTCACCAGAGCCATCCTTAACAGAGACGGTAACTCTGCCAATACACCCAGATTTTGCTCCTTCTACATACACAAGGTCGCCGACCTCATAATCGCCAGTATACCAATAAGAGCCAGACTCAAACTTTACCTTACACTTTTCCTTTGGAGGTTCATATGCCGCTGGGGACCCGCTTGCTGCAAAAACAATTGGGGCTTCATCGTAATCGCGGCCTCTCTTAATATGTAATTCAGGTGGACAATCATCATGAATTTCCTTACCTCTATCATAATGTTCATAGATAGCCCAACAAGAATCATCAATATCCTTTGAATTGCAGAAAATTTCACAATTAAGAAGAATAGATTTGTCCTTCATTGTCTTATCCCAATGGTCTCCATCTTGAACAGCTTCCAATTCTTCTTTTGTGAATGGCTTAGGGTCCTTCATAGCCGATGTGTATGCGCTAGTGCTCCATTTGCAAGCACCAAGGAACACAAGTTCGAAATCGTCTTCCGTTCCTTCTTCACTAATGTATTCCTTTTCCCATGAATACAGTGGCATCATGTCTACAAGGGCGTAGCATGCCCTCTGAGTGCCTTTAACCTTAATCTTGTATAAACAGATATTTGCCATAATTAACCCCTCACATCCTTAATAGAGCCGTCCTTAACAGCTTCGACAAAATCAGCCCAATTATCACCGTTCTTATATGCAAACAAAGTCCACTTGTAATCCATTAACGAATGATATTGCTTTTTAGTCATAGTCTCTTCCAAACCCATGGACGCAAGATATTCTTTTCTTGCTTTTGGTTTATAAGATGTCCAAATAGCCTCAATATCTTCTGCTACATACTCGGACGCATGGCCAACCTTTTTGTGAATTTTTTGCTTGCCATGTAAGAATGAATAATCATCAACGTGTATGATGCGGCCTAAGTTACCGCTATCCTTACCATCGGAATAAATAATATCACCGACTTCAAAATCGCCTTGATAGTAGTGACTCTCCTTGCGGAAGCGGACCTTACAAACCTTTCCGTGTGTTGGGCCATTATTTCCACCACCAACATCGAAAGCTACTACACCGTACGTGTCGTAGTCTCGACCTCTTTTAATGTGTAACTCCTTAGGGCACTCATCTCGGATTTCTACTCCCTTGTTGTAATGTTCGTAAGTTGCCCAAACAGGTTCATCAATATCCTTCGAATTGCAGAAGATTTCGCAATCCAATAATACGGACTTATCTTTCAAAGTCTTGTCCCAGTGGTCACCATCTTCAATCTTTTCGATTTCTTCTTTGGACCAGGGCTGAGGGTTGTCCATCTTTTCTGTATATGCGGACACACTCCACTTACAGTCGCCTCTCAGGACCAGCTCATAAGCATCATCGGTTCCCTCTTCAGATAAGATTTCCTTATCTGCATTGTAAGATGGCATCATGTCAATAAAAGCATAACAGGCTGCTTTAGTTCCCTTAACTTTAATCTTATAC
>JAEIGA010001711.1_pt1 | contig 34659 bp, 26 predicted proteins | sample 9270691 | NCBI WGS metagenome assembly JAEIGA01 (sample SAMN17057246, study PRJNA624740) | gut metagenome | biome: biome; isolation source: fecal sample | host: Bos grunniens | place: China: Xizang | collected 2019
GAGCTTCGCTTCGCTACGGTCCTCGCCATTATATGTCGGCCTACGCTGCGTCGCTTCGCTCCGTCGCTCCGGGCTCAATTTTCTTTTTTACGCTACCCCGGGGTTCCGCGGCTTCGCCGCTCCACCGCCGGGCTATTTTATGGCGCCCCTCCGGGGCTCAAATCTAGGCTCGCATACGCTCGCAAAAATTCCCCCACCTTCCCCCTCCAAATTCCGATTTATCGAGCAGTGCCAAATGATGCACCAATATCCTCCCCCTCCCACAAATGGGGAGAGCTCACAGCGAACACCCCCATGCGAAAAAAAACGCATGGGGGTGCTCTTAAAATCTACTCAACGCTGAGGATTAATACTCGATGGTGTAATCCTCCGGGTCACGGGGAGCCTCGGGCTCGCGCTCACAGGGAGGCAGCATGGAGTTGAGGTGACGGCGCTGGATGGTCTTCTTCATACCGGCGTCATTCTTCTCCGTGATTTCGCGGGACTTCTTGATGGCTTTGTCGCGCTTATCCTCGGCCTTCTTTACGGCCGAGTCGTAGTTTTCCATGCTGCGTTTCTGGCGATCAGTAGCGACACCCTGAAGGGCATCATCAGAAATATCAGCAGGCGTAATCTCAGGCGCTGCCTGTGCGGAGAAGCACATCACCGCAGCGGCAAAAACAGAAAGGATGGAAAGCGTTTTCATGGTTATAAGGACATTTCCAGTATACGTGATGAGTGGCGTATGTCAAGCTGTTTTTTCAGATTCATCCTTTTTTCTGCCGATAGGACAGATTTTACTGGAAAAGCATACTCATTTTCTATAGAATAGAGGCACAGGAGAAAGCTCACCACCTGATAGGAATCTATGATAACCACTTCAGCAAAACTGACAGCCATCTTGCTGGCCGGAACTATGGCGGCAACAGCGCAAGATGCAAAACCGGACTTCGGGAATTTGGTGCACCATTGGAATTTTGATGAAGGGCGCGACTGGCACGATATGCCCTTCCCCTTCGAGACAGATGCAGACAAAGCGGAGGACTCCGTGGGCAGCATCAAGCTCACCTTGCCCGGTCCGAATACGAACCGAGCTTGGGCGTCGGGGCGTCAATTTTCCGGAGTACTTTTACGCGGCGGATGGTTGCGAGCCCAAAAGAACATCGACACGCTGGCAGGCAGTGCCACCCTTTCCTTCTGGATTCGCACGAAAGATAGCGCCAAAGGCAAAGGCTCCATCATCGGCGACAAAGAGGGCGTGCAATGGGGCTGCATCGATGCAGACGGGCACATCGGCATCGGCATCAACGGCAAAGCAGCCGTTAAATCCCAAACAGCAGTAACGGATGACAAGTGGCACCATGTTGTACTGACCCGCCAAGCCAAGAGCGGTGAGCTCTGCGTGTATGTAGACGGCAAAAAGGAAGCCACCGCCACGGCTGCTACAGGTGCGCTCGGTAAGGAGTACAACCGATTCGGCGGCACACCGGAGCTGGGTAACTTTAAGGGCGTGCTTGACCAAGTTCACGTTTTCAACGCGCCTATTAACGAGGCAACAGTGGCAGCGTTGCTGGATAACCACGCCCCGAAGGTATACGACCAAGAGCATTTGGTAGACCGCAAGAAAGCGACCAAAACCGGCAGCATACTCCACCTGTACACGTACGACATGGAGTCCGACACACTTTCCGTAAGCCGCCATGGTCAAGGCAAATACGGCAAGGTGAAGCACAATGGTGACGGCACCTTCACCTATACCCCCGGCACCAAGTTCCGCGGGCAAGATTCCTTCACCATCACCGTAACGGATGGTCGCGGAGGCTATGATATGGCAAGCATGCGCGTGTTCGATGACCGCTATTTCCCCAAACAGGCGGTGGAGCAATTCAACTACTTCGGTGCCCTGCCCGCCCCTACGGAGGGCATCGGCAAAAAGCAAGATTTCCGCATTCCCATGGCCATTACAACCAAGGGCAAAGCGCCAGATTTGCTCGTGCAGGCGAACGCTCGCCTGTGGTACTACATCAATGAATCCAAGAAGGGCAAAATCCTTTTCAGTGAGCCCATTGAGCTCAAGACTACGGACGGCAAAGAGCTGGAGACGGACGGCGCAGCCGTGGTGAAAGGAAACCGCATCATCATCCGTCGCCCGAACGGCATGCTGGTGTACGCGGAAATTGTCGGTGAAGATGTGCCGCAAATCAAGCTCGGAGAGCCGGTGAAAGACGCCACCGGGGCGGATTTCAAGATGACAAGCCGTTTCTTTGTTGTGGAGGATTACAACAAAGACAAGAAAGACGACCTCATCGTCGGCCTGAATAACGGTCTGCACTTTTACGAGAACACCGGCAGCAAAGATGCCCCCGCCTTCAAAACGGAGGCGCAGGAGGTGTGGCTCGGCTCATACAACGTAGCCCCGGGGCTCGGCGACATCAACGGCGATGGGCGCACGGATTTGCTGCACGGCATCAACTGGGGTACTATGAGTTACTGGCTGAACGAACGCGGCAGCGCCACCATGATTGCCGATAGCGAGAAAAAGCAGATTCTGCTGGCCAACCCGCCGGATGAAAAGTTCATGCGCACGCTGAACGGCACGCACTTGGCAATAGAAGACTTTGACGGAGATGACACGCCGGATCTCATCATCGGTGGCAACTGGGGAGGATTCTTGGTAAGCGCCTTGGGTGACAACCCGGAGGCGGCAAAAAACAACCTCAAGCTCATCGAAAAAGAGCTGTACAACGGGCACGAAACAGAGGTAGGGCGCATGCTGGAAGAAAACGACCAAGCCGGGTTGAAACGCTACCGAGAGCTGATGAAAGCTTGGATTAAATGGGCAATCAGCCGCCCCACGCCCGCCGCTCGCCTTGCAGCGTACAACATGCTCAAAAAGCACGTCAAGAAGTACCCATTCCTGCAGCGCTCCTACCTGAAAGACGCTTGGGTTAAGAAGCAGGACGGCAAGGTGGTGGAGTATGGCCCCATGCACCATGTGCCGGGTATCTTTGCCCTCAACTGGGTGGTGCTCGACCAGCTCATGCCGGACTCTGCAGCACAGCGCAAGGATGTGGCGGATGCCCTCGGCATGAAAGGCAAAGACCGCGAATACTACCTCGCCTCCGGTATTCCGCTGGCAGACAACAACCACAGCACGGACGGCCAGCTGCAAGCCAATCAAGACCTCACCCGCATGCATCCGCGCGCGCTTTTCCCGGATGACCACATCTCCATCGACCGCAACTTCGGCGATGACCGCGATGCCATGTGCTACGTGTTCCGCTCCAACAAAAACACCTTCGGGTGCGATGTAGGCGGCTCCGTAAATGAAATGGACCGCGACATGGTACTCGCTACGGAAGAATGCTTGGATGGCAAGGGCGCCGCCAATGGCGACTACTACACCTTCGTGCTCGCTCACGAGGTGTGCCACTCGCTGGATGCATACGTGCGCCGCATTGCCAACCGCGACATTGACCGCCGCTGGGGCGATATGCTGGTGTACGCTGCTACCAATGCCGGGCAAAACAACATCCTCGGCGTGCGAGAAGACGGCAACTGGGACAACAAGCTCACGCAGGCGAAGTTCCAAGAGCTCGGGCTCTGGGATGGCAAGGCGGACTGGGTTGAAACCTGGAAGGCATACTGGAAGACGTGCCCCTACCGAGGCAAAACATTCATGCGCGGTGATATTGATTGGTTCCTCGGCTCCAAGCAAGAATCACTTGCCACGCAGGCCAACCACCACTGGGCTCGCTCCGAAGCCCGACTCATCGGCGCCATTCTCCGCTACGAGCTCGGATACAAGGCGAACATCAACGAGGTGCTGCACTACTTGGACATCCTCTCCACCGGCATGAACAAAATCCACATGTACCACACCCGCGCGTTCAAGGATCCCAACCGTGTGGAGTTCCACTCCGACCCCGCTTGGCTGGTGCGCAACGATAAAGGCTACATCACGGATGTCATCATCGGTGAGAGGACTTACAGCTTCGAGGTAGATGAGCAAGGCCGCGCCATCCGCGTCATTGCCCACCCCTTCCCCGAGAAAATCAAGAAGCTCGCGGACGAAATCCGTAAGCGCAAATAACGGACAGTTCACGTAACCCTCACCTTACGGAAAGCCCTTTCGTGCGTCATGCGGCACGAAAGGGCTTGATGTTTCAAACAAGCGCATGTAATATGCCGCGCATGTTCAAAAAGCTGGTACTCACGCTTGGAGCAGCAGTTGCCATGGTAGCACACGCTGCGGAGATAGAATGGATGACGGATTTGGAAGAAGCCGGGAAAAAGGCAGCCCAAGAGAATAAGCTGCTGCTGGTAGAGTTTACCGGGTCAGACTGGTGCCGTTACTGCATCCTGCAGAAAAAGAACGTATTGGACAAACCCGCCTTTGCGGAATGGGCTAACAAGCATTGCGTAGCGGTTGAGATTGATATTCCGCACGATGCATCACGCGTGGGTGGCGAAGCGAAAAAAGAGGCTAACAAACAAATATGTGAAGATTACGCCATCAGCAGCTTCCCGAGCCTGATGCTGATGACCCCGGAGCGTGTGCTTATCGGCGGCTATAACGGCGCACAAACAACACCGCAAGCAGCCATTGCTGCATTGGAAAAGCACTTTCCCTTGGCGAAAGAACTCCAAACAGCTATGCAGCAATCGGGGGCAGAGCGAGCCGTTGCGCTGAACGCCATCTACTCCCGACTGCCGGAGGACATACGCAAAGGCAATTTCCGCTTAATGGAGCTCATTGCCCTCGATGACCCGGAGAACTTGACCGGTATTCAGGACACATACCGCCCCATTAAACAAATGCGCGACCTCCATGCACAGCTTGCCCGGACTTCCGGCACGGAAGAGCGCTTAGCCATCCTTGATGCAGCATATCAAAAGGCAGCGGAGCAAAATAAAGCTACCATCATGCGCATGAAAGAAATTGAGCTGAACACTGCTGCCCACAAGCTCATGCGCAACCCCTCCTCCGTGGAGGACATTTACAAAGCCCGCGATTATTTCCTTTTATCTGCTGAATGCTCCGGCACCCCCGGACAAAAAGCGAAAGTCGAACAATACTTCGCGGAGCCCGAAAAACTCTACAAAGAGATTCTGAAGAAACGGAAAAAGTAAGCGCCACACTGTTATCAAAAAGCCGTCCCATCACTCGGGACGGCTTTTTTCCTTTTCGCTCTGTTTAAGTTTTTAGTTGATTGCCAACTGCTCGGTAAATCGGAAGTTGGCGAGCAACAAAATCTATCGGAGCGTGGGACTTTAGTCCCACAAATACGTGCGGGGCTAATCCATAAGAGGGACTAAAGTCCCTCGCTCCGAGTGAATGAATGTTACCCCCCCCTTCAACTTCCGATTTATCGAGCAGAGCAAATAGCGGCATCAACCATAAACTTTAACTGCGCCTTCCTTTTTATCCTTGTCATGGGGCTCTTCATATGCTAGCATGCTCGGGCACACCAGACTCCGCAATATGGCTAAAAAAAAGGAAGAGAAGATAGATTTTAAGGCAGGGGCGCCTGATAAAGAGCATACCGCTATGCCGCAGGCACCGGGTGTGGAGCAGAGCCTGCTGTCCATGATGACCATTGACCCTACCAATATCATCTCTCAATGTATTGCGGACGGCATAAACAGTGAGTATTTCTACATACCGGCTCACCGTATTCTGTGGGAAATCTTCCGCGAGCGCTATGAGAAAGGCATCGCCATCGATACCGTTTCCGTGGCGCAGGAACTGGCAGATTCCGGCAAACTGGAGGCAGTAGGTGGCAACGCCGGCTTGCTCAACATCTTCTCCTTTGCCACCACGACAGCACTTTACTCCGTTCACTTTGAGACACTCAAGGAGAAATACATACGCCGTAGCATCATCATGACGGCCAACCGCGCCACGGAGGCGGCGTTCACCTCAGAGGCAGAAATTGAAGAGCTGCTCGACCAGACGGAGCAAGAAGTGCTCAAAATTCGCCAAGACTCTGCAAAAGGCGAGGAATGGAGCCTTAAAGAGGACATCGACAAAGCCGTGACCAATCTGGAGCGCATGATGAGTACCTCCGGCGGTATTCTGGGTATCTCCACCGGTTACGAAAAGCTGGACACCATGATTAACGGCATGAAATCCGGCGAACTTTTCGTTATCGCAGCACGTCCGTCCATGGGTAAAACCTCATTCATGCTCAACATTGTGGAGCACGTGGTGCTTGACCTCAAGCTGCCCATGATGTGCTTCTCATGCGAAATGCCCAGCGAGCAGCTCGTTGAGCGTTTGCTCTACGCGCGCTCCGCCATCAGCAAGCAAGACTTGAAAGCCCGCCAGGGTAAACTCAACCCGGATGAACTCAAGCGATTCCGCTCCGCCATCACGGAGCTCAAAAACAGCAAGCTCATCATTGACGACACCGCCGGCATCTCCATCTCCGAGCTGCGCGCTAAAGCCCGCCGCCAAATCCGCAAATACCCGGACTTGGCAGCCATCGGCATTGACTACCTGCAGCTCATGCGCTCCCACACCAAACAGGCTCAAAACAGCCGTGAACGTGAGATTGCAGAAATTTCCGGCGGTCTGAAGGCGCTGGCGAAAGAGCTCAAAATCCCCATTGTGGTGCTGGCTCAGCTGAACCGTGGTCCGGAAAGTCGTACCGGTAAGAACAAGGGTACTCCCATGATGAGCGACCTCCGTGAATCCGGTGCTATCGAGCAGGACGCGGATATGATTGGCCTGCTCTGGCGCTCAAAATACTACGCGGAAGACGATGAAGAACGCGAACAGGTGGGCAATGATGCTAACCTCTTGCTCGCCAAGAACCGTAACGGTCCTACCGGTGACGTCCCCCTCTCCTTCCACGCGGAAATCATGCGATTCGTCACCCGAATCCCCGCTGCTGGCGACGACGAGGAATAATCCTCCACGCGAAACGACTGCATACAAAAACCCGTGCTCAGGGGCTTACCTCCAGCCACCGAGCACGGGTTTCGGCATGATGAGAAAGGCTTTACTTTTCTCCCGGAGCATGAACATCCGACCTTCGCGGCAGAGAGTCCGGCGCCATGAGCCCGGAATAAGGCTGGGGAGGAGCGCCCGGAGGCCCCACCGGAGCAACAATTCCGGAAGTCGCTTGGGGTAAGCGTTTCGGAGCATCTTGTTTTTCTGGCTGCGTGGGTGGAGGGGTGGGCGTTCTCCCCTCATCCGAACAGGAGCAACAAACCGCTGTAAGAGCAGCCACGGCAGGATAAGCAATGATTTTTTTAACGGTATTTGGCTGAATCTTCATAAGTAGACTATGTTCGCCAAGCATTCTATCCCTACGCCACTCATTCGTAAAGAAAAAAATCTCTCCACAACCACAAATTATGACTGAGCCGGAGCTTGTATTCCGGCGTCCGCAGCATTATACTCCCCCTCATGAAGCAAGACCGCAAAGAACTGGCCACCACCATCTCCAATGACCCCACAGCCTACAAGCTCTGTATGGTGTGTGGCTCCATTGTTGACAAAACAGCAGCCACCTGCCCGGATTGCTTTGCCTACCGCTTTGACGAAAACGCTGCAGCCGTTGCCAACGCTGCCCTCGACCTCGCCGTTAAGCCCCAAACGGCGGTTTCACACCTAGACCTCACCCCCGAGGCATAAAATAATTAGAATAATTCAAAAAATTTGCTAGATTTGGCAAATTCGCCTTGACAAAAACGGCAAAATCGGGTATTGTCCTAGGCAAGAGATAGCCTGTCACGGTGCCAAATGGTAGGCATGTCGCGCAGGCCCCTCAGGCGTGTTGAGCCCGCTCAACACGGCAACCCTGAATACAAGACATATTTTCATATGAGCGATACTACGACACAAGCAGCCTGCACACGCGAAGAGTGGCAGGGATTCAAGGGCGGCGTATGGACAGAATCCATCGACGTACGCGATTTCATTCAACAGAACTACACTCCTTATGAGGGTGACGAGAGTTTCCTCGCCGGCCCCACCAAGCGCACCGACGCACTGTGGGACAAGGTGAAGCTGCTCATGAAGCAGGAGATTGAAGCCGGTGGTGTGCTGGATGCCGATGAAGAGGTGGTATCCTCTATCGTATCTCACGCCGCAGGTTATATTGACAAGGATCTCGAGACCGTGGTCGGTCTGCAGACAGACGCTCCGCTGAAGCGCGCACTCATGCCCTTCGGCGGTCTTCGTATGGCTCAGCAGGCTCTGGAGAGCTACGGCTACCAGATGAGCGAGAAGACGCTCGACATGTTCAAGACCACCCGCAAGACCCACAACGAGGGCGTGTTCGACGCCTACACCACCGGCATTCGCGCTGCTCGCTCCGCCGGTATCGTGACCGGTCTTCCGGATGCCTACGGCCGTGGCCGTATCATAGGTGACTACCGCCGTGTGGCTCTTTACGGCACGGATCGCCTCATCGCTGAGCGCCGCAAGGACCTCCTTGCCCGCGAGAACCTTGTGCTGACGGATGACGTCATCCGCCTGCGTGAGGAAATGAACGAGCAGATTCGCGCCCTTGCCGAGCTGGCCCAGATGGGTCAGACCTACGGTTGCGACCTCACCCGCCCCGCAGCAAACTCCCGCGAGGCCGTGCAGTGGACCTACCTCGGCTACCTCGCTGCCGTGAAGGAGCAGAACGGCGCCGCCATGTCCCTGGGCCGTACCTCCACCTTCTTCGACATCTACTTCGAGCGCGACCTTGCCGCCGGCACCATCACCGAAGAGGAAATCCAGGAGATTATGGACCACTTCGTGATGAAGCTCCGCATGGTTCGCTTCATCCGCACGCCCGAGTACAACAACCTCTTCTCCGGCGACCCCACTTGGGTAACGGAGTCCATCGGCGGTATGGGTGAAGACGGCCGCACGCTGGTAACCCGCAGCTCCTTCCGCGTGCTGCAGACCCTGTACAACCTCGGGCCGGCTCCGGAGCCGAACTTGACCGTACTGTGGAGCACCGCTCTGCCGGAGGGCTTCAAGAAGTTCTGCGCCAAGGTTTCCATCGAGACCTCTTCCGTGCAGTACGAGAACGACGACCTCATGCGCCCGCACTGGGGTGATGACTACGGCATCGCCTGCTGTGTGTCCGCAATGCGCATCGGTAAGCAGATGCAGTTCTTCGGCGCCCGTGCTAACTTGGCCAAGGCTCTCCTCTACGCCCTCAACGGCGGTATGGACGAGGTGAAGGGCAAACAGGTAACGCCCCCCGCCCCGCGCTACGAGGGTGAGTACCTCGAGTACGACAAGGTGATGGAGCTCTTCGACAGCATGCAGGATTGGCTCGCCAAGACCTATGTGGACGCCCTGAACGTCATCCACTACATGCATGACAAGTACAGCTACGAGCGCATCGAGATGGCTCTGCACGACCCCGAGATTCTGCGCACCATGGCCTGCGGTATCGCCGGTCTGTCCGTGGCTGCTGACTCCCTGTCCGCCATCAAGTACGCCAAGGTGAAAGCCATCCGCAATGAGGAGGGTCTCATCGTTGACTTCGAGACCGAGGGTGAGTTCCCCTGCTACGGCAACAACGATCCCCGCGTGGACGAGATTGCTTGCGACCTCGTAAGCAACTTCATGAACAAGATTCGCAAGCTGCACACCTACCGCGACTCTCTGCCCACCCAGTCCGTGCTTACCATCACCTCCAACGTGGTGTACGGTAAGAAGACCGGTAACACCCCGGACGGTCGCCGCGCCGGTGAGCCCTTCGCCCCGGGTGCCAACCCCATGCACGGTCGTGACAAGAACGGTGCCGTGGCTTCCATGCTCTCCGTTGCCAAGTTGTCCTATGATGACTCCTTGGACGGCATCTCCTACACCTTCTCCATCGTGCCCGGCGCACTGGGTAAGGATGAGGTCGAGCGCCGCACCAAGCTGGCCTCCCTGCTGGACGCCTACTTCACCGCCACCGGTCACCACATCAACGTGAACGTGCTGGAGCGTGAGACGCTTGAGGACGCCATGGTGCACCCCGAGAAGTACCCGCAGCTTACCATCCGCGTATCCGGCTACGCCGTGAACTTCATCAAGCTCACTCCGGAGCAGCAGCGCGAGGTAATCTCCCGTACCTTCCACACCCGCGCCTGATAGCTGTTAGCTAAGCATTTCAACACCTCGCAAGGAACACGCTTCCCTGCGAGGTGTTTTTGTTTTCCGCAAAACGGGCTTGACTTCTGCAGAAAATCCGCTATATAGTAGAACCATGACTACACCTACTGATACAGACCAACCGGATTTACACGAAATCTTTAACATGGCATGGAGCTTACTTCATCATTCGTCTGGTGATGAAGACAAAACCGAAGCGGTCGAGCACATGATGCGCTTGGCGGAGTGGGAACACGCAGAAGCTCAGTTCGAACTGGCGCAGCTATACGAACAAGGCGACATTGTTCCCCAAGATGTCAAACAAGCCGCACATTGGTTTCAAGAATCTGCATTCAATGATCATGCGGAGGCAGCCATGCGTATAGGGCTCATGTATCTCAACGGAGAAGGTGTTGAGAAAAACATACAGCAAGCCATGACATGGTGGGATATTGCCGCTGATGGAGGGGTTGCCATGGCCTACTTCTTGCAAGGAACCGCATATTCGAATGGATGGCTACCGGAAATAGACCAACAAAAGGCAGTTGCTTATTATCGCAAAGCAGCAGAGGCGGGGATTTCCATTGCTCAATTTTACTACGCGCAAGCGCTGCGTGACGGTAACGGCATAGAAAAAAACACCAAGAAAGCAGCGACATGGTATCGCAAAGCAGCCTTACGAGGTGATGCTGAAGCACAATACTGCTTAGCATGCATGTACATGGAAGGCTGTGGCGTAATAAAAAATTACCCAAAAGCCATCTACTGGTTCAAAAAAGCAGCGAGGCAAGGACATGTATTATCCCAGTGCATCCTCGGGCTTTCTTACCTCAATGGAGTGGGCGTCAAACAAAACGAACAATTGGCACATCTGTGGCTCACTGAAGCTGCAGAAAAAGATTATCCGGAAGCGCAGTTCCGCTTGGGGCTCCTCTACCGCAACAGCAAACATTACCGGCAGCAGCCCGGCAAAGCGCTCTACTGGCTTCGCAGGGCTGCGTTCCAAGAATATCCTGACGCGCAATATTTATTAGCTCAATGTTGTAGAGAAGGATTCGCATTGACGCAACCAGACTTGAGAGGCGCTGCATATTGGTACGAGAAAGCTACAAACCACCGTCACATAGGCGCTATGTTCTATCTCGGTATAGCCTGTGAATACGGCTTCGGAATCGAGATAAATATGGAAAAAGCCATTATGCTCTACACCTACGCTGCAAACGAAGGCCACCCCGGGGCGCAGTATAATCTGGCCTTGTGCTATCACTATGGGCGAGGCGTAGAGGCAGACATGAAAGAGGCGCTCAAATACTACCGAATGGCAGCAGATGGCGGAGATGCAGCAGCCATGTTCAACCTGGCAGTCTGCTGCAAAGATGGCATTGGTATGGAGAAAAATGCGGAGGAAAGTATACGTCTATATACCGCAGCGGCAGAGCTCGGGTATGTGAAGGCTCAAGTCAACCTCGCCTCAAGCTATGAACGAGGTGACGGCGTACCGGCTGATAAAGAAAAAGCCCTATATTGGTACCAACAAGCAGCGAATCAAGGAGACGCCTTCGCTCAGCAAGCGCTTGATCAATTAGCGTAACAATCCGGCTGTGTCAGCAAGGGCGAAAACAAAATTATCGAAGCGTGGCTCTTTTGCCCCCACCATACGCACAGTTTCAGTTTTTAGTTGATTGCAACCTGCTCGATAAATCGGAAGTTGAAGGGCAACAAAATCTATCGGAGCGTGGGACTTTAGTCCCACAAATACGTGCGGGGCTAATCCATAAGAGGGACTAAAGTCCCTCGCTCCGAGTGAATGAATGTTACAAATCCCCCTCTTCAACTTCCGATTTATCGCTCAGATTAAATAGCGACTCCGCTATAAACCTTAACACGACCTTCCCCTATATGCATGCAGAGCGAATCCGGGGAGGGGTAATCATTAAACCAAAGGCGCCGCCTTCCCTATCCGGGGAAGGCGGCTTATGTAGGAGTGGGTGTGCTCTCTCCTTCACACCCACATTCGCGCATACATGAACAAATCTTACCGAAAAATCTTACTTACCGAGAGCGGCACCCCAAGTTTCAGCTTTGAAACCCGGTATTACCGTACCGGAGGCTGTTACCAGCAGAGGGCGCTTCACCAGCATGCCGTCAGAGGCCAATAGCTGCAGCTGCTCATCTTCGCTGAGCTCAGGCAGCTTTGCAGCCAAGTTCAGCTCACGGTACTTGGTACCGCATGTATTGAAGAATCGCTTCAGCGGCAAGCCACTTGCCTGCCACCAAGAGCGCAGCTCTTGCTCCGTAGGAGCGACCTCTGCTATGTGGCGATCTGTGAAACTTACCCCCTGCTCTTCCAACCACTTTTTGGCTTTCTTGCAGGTCGTGCATTTCGGATACTCGATGAATTGCGTGCTCATGACTTTTATATACCTTATTTCCTATGGCTTTGCAAGGATTATTTTCGACATTTTGGAATTTTTCTTAATTTTTTGGCAGAAAAAAGGATTTTTTTGCTGTTTAGAAGGCCATTTTTTGTCACGCGGTGAAAAAAACGGGCAAAATGTAGTAAGAAAAGGAGGGGGAGATAAGCAATTTTACCCAGCAAAAGCAGAAATGCGTCTTGTCTAACGTGTGTTTGTGTGGTAAGATAGGCGCGTAAGGTAATTTACTACACGCTTATGGCAACACAACTTGAGCAACTGAAGCAGTATACCACCGTCGTGGCAGACACCGGCGACTTCCGCCAGATGGAAGAGTTCACCCCGCAGGATGCCACCACCAACCCCTCACTTATTCTCGCAGCAGCCGCCAAGCCGGAGTACCGCAGCATTGTGGAGGAAGCAGTAGCCCCGTACAAGGGTCGCGAGCTGAGCCCCGCGCTCATGGATGAGATTGTCGACAAGGTCGTTGTCGCATTCGGTCTGGAGATTCTCAAGCGCGTACCCGGTCGCGTATCCAGCGAGGTGGACGCCCGACTTTCCTTCGATACGGAGGCCACGGTAACGCGCGCCCGCAGCATCATGGGCATGTATGAGGCAGCCGGCATTCCGCGCGAGCGCGTGCTCATCAAGATTGCCTCCACGTGGGAGGGTATTCAGGCCGCCCGCCAGCTGGAGCAAGAGGGCATTCACACCAACCTGACCCTGCTGTTCAGCTTGGTACAGGCTGTGGCATGTGCTGAGGCCGGTGTGCGCCTCATCTCTCCCTTCGTGGGCCGCATCCTTGACTGGTACAAGGCCAACACCAAGGAGGAGTACACTGCAGAGACGGATCCGGGCGTGGTTTCCGTACGCACGATTTACAATTACTACAAGAAGTTCGGTTACCCGGTACAGATTATGGGCGCCTCCTTCCGCAACAAGGGTGAGGTGCTGGCACTGGCCGGTTGCGACCTGCTGACCATCTCCCCGAACCTGCTGGCAGAGCTTGCTGCAAGCGAGGAGCCCGTATGCCCCTGCCTGAATGAGGAGGCAGCCAAGGCAAGCGACATTGAGCGCATTCCGGCTGATGAGAAGAGCTTCCGCTTCCTCTTCAACGAGGACGCCATGGCTACGGAGAAGACGGCAGACGGCATCCGCCGCTTTGCTGCCGACATCCGCAAGCTGGAGGCCATGCTGGCAGCCATGCTGTAAGATTTACAACCAACCAACACATCACAAACCATGAAAGTACTCGTTACCGGCGGTTGCGGCTACATCGGTTCTCACACCGTGCGCCAGCTCGTTAAGGCCGGGGCAGATGTAACCGTGCTCGACAGCATGGTGTACGGTCACCCCGCTGCCATCGTGGATAAAGAGGTGAAGCTCGTTAAGGGCGACCTGGGCGACCCCGCCATCGTCTACCCCCTGCTCATCAACGGCAAGTTCGACGCCGTGGTGCACTTTGCAGCATTCATTCAGGTGGGTGAGTCTGTGACGGATCCGCTCAAGTACTACGAAAACAACATCGCCAAGCCCCTCGTGCTGCTGCGCGCCATGATGCTCGGCGGTTGCAAGCGTTTCGTATTCTCTTCCACCTGCGCCACCTACGGCGTGCCCACTCAGGTACCCATCCCCGAGACGGAGAAGCAGGACCCCATCAACCCCTACGGTGCCTCCAAGTTCATGCTGGAGAAGGTATGCAAGGATTGCGAGCGAGCCTACGGTCTCAAGAGCGTGTTCCTGCGCTACTTCAACGCCTCCGGTTCCTCTGAGGACGGTCTCATCGGCGAAGACCACGAGCCGGAGTCTCACCTCATCCCCGTGATTCTGCAGGCTATTAAGGGTGAGCGCCCCGCCATCACCGTATTCGGCACGGACTACGACACCCCGGACGGCACCTGCATCCGCGACTACATCCATGTGGATGACCTTGCAGACGCCCACCTGCGCGCGCTGGATTACCTGATGAAGGGTGGCGACACCAACTGGTTCAACCTCGGCACCGGCAAGGGGCTCTCCGTGAAGGAGATTATCGACGCCGCTGAGAAGGTAACCGGCATGAAGGCCCCCGTGGAGTACGGCCCCCGCCGTGAGGGCGACCCGCCCCGCCTGATTGCAGACGCCCGCAAGGCTGCGGAGGTGCTCGGCTGGATTCCCAAGCACCAGGATGCCCTCCACATCGTTGAGACCGCGTGGAAGTGGTTCAACGGTCCCCGTGGCGGGCACTATTGAAGATAAAATCCCGCATTTTTACAAGCCACCCGCAGCAGCAACGCTTGCGGGTGGCTTTTTTATACGCCTCGGTTCAAGTTTATGCATGATGCCGATTTATCGAGCTATTTGAAATCATCTAAAAACCCAAACGGAGCAATTTTTAATAATAGAACCCTGTTTTTCACGCGGTGGCATAATTCGGGATTGACCGCGAGGGGATAAACTGGCATAATAACCTGCGTTATGAAGACACCTGTAACAGTAACCGTGACCGGCGCCGCCGGCAACATTGCATACTCCCTTCTGTTCCGCATCGCAGCCGGTGAAATGCTGGGTGCAGACCAGCCCGTAATCCTCAAGCTCCTTGAAATCACCCCCTGCCTTGAGAAGCTCAACGGCGTGGTAATGGAGCTGCAAGACTGCGCATTCCCGCTGGTGCAGGAGATCGTTGCAACGGACGATCCCGCAGTAGCCTTCAAGAATGCCGACTGGTGCATGCTGGTAGGTTCCGTCCCCCGCAAGGCCGGTATGGAGCGTAAGGACCTTCTTTCCATCAACGGCAAGGTATTCGTGGGCCAGGGTAAGGCCATTGCAGAGAACGCAGCTCCCGGCTGCAAGGTATTCGTGGTGGGCAACCCCTGCAACACGAACTGCCTGATTGCCATGCACAACGCCACGGGCATGCCCAAGGAGAACTTCTTCGCTATGACGATGCTTGATGAGTACCGCGCTAAGGCTCAGCTTGCTGCTAAGGCCGGTGTGCAGGTATCCGACGTAACGAACATGACCATCTGGGGCAACCACTCCGCCACCCAGTACCCGGACTACACCAACGCCAAGATTTGCGGCAAGCCCGTAACGGAGGTTATCTCCGACACGGAGTGGCTGCAGACGGACTTCATCAAGACGGTTCAGCAGCGCGGTGCTGCCATCATCCAGGCTCGCGGTCTTTCCTCCGCTGCCTCTGCTGCTAACGCAGCTCTGATGACCGTGAAGAACCTGACCACGCCGACCGCTGAGGGCGACTGGTACTCCGTAGCTCGCTACAGCGACGGCACCAAGTACGGTCTGCCGGAGGGCATCATCTGCTCCATGCCCAGCCGCACTGAGGCTGACGGCACGCTGACCGTTGTGGAGGGTCTCACCATCGATGAGTTCTCCCGCGGCAAGATCGACGCTTCCTGCAACGAGCTCCTTGAGGAGCGCGCTGAGGTGCTCGGCTAAAGCCGCGAGACGACAACAACAGTCTTATTCACTCAAAAATCCCTTGCAGAGGCATCTCTGCAAGGGATTTTTCGTACTCACCCAGGAAAAGGGGGAAATAGGGGCAAAAATAAAATAGCTCTGCACAAGTTTGTAGTTGATTTTAAACAGCTCGTTAAATCGAAAGTTGAAGAAAAGATTGCGAGCCGAATTCAGAGCCCCGGAGGGGCGACATATGGTAGCCCGGTGGTGGAGCCCCGTAAGGGGCGGAACCCCGGGAAACGGCCACAAAAATTAAATGCGAACCCCGGAGGGGTGGCATAAAGCGTGGCGCAAAAATGACGAATTGTTTCAAAATGCCGCAAACACCAAAATCACGCGCCCACAAAGGCTCGGAGCGTCGCTTCGCTCCCGGCTTCGCGTCTCGCTGCGCTCGCTTGCTACGCCGTGGCTCGCCGGTCCTCGCTCATATCTGTCGGCCTACGCTGCGTCGCTTCGCTCCGTCGCTCCGGGCTCCATTTCCTTTTTGTGTTGTACCGGTGGTTGCGCGGCTACGCCGCTCCACCACCGGCTCTTTCGCCCCGGTCGGGGCTTCAACTTCCGATTTATCACTCGGGGGAACCTGCGGCATCAACCATAAACTTTAATAGAGCCACTAAAATTATCGGGGCGAGGGACTAAAGCCCTCACCCCGATATACAAAAAACTCTGCCCGCCATTGGTTTGCAAATCCCCTTTTGACGGGAGGCAGGCGGATTAAGCGCGGTTGGACATCCAGCCTTTTAAGCGGGCGAAGCCGAGCACGGCGAGGCCGGCAATGAGGCAAGAGCCTGCAAACCAAAGGCCATGACCGCTCATGAATACCATGGGCGCAAAGGTCACGAGCGCAATCTCCACCGGGGCAATGAAGAGGTAGGCAAGCGCGTAGCTATCCAAGCAGCGGGAGCGCATGTCCGGGTCCACCACACGCAGCAGGGCAATGCCCATAGCCATGGTACCGGTGAACCAGCCCCACGTGAAAATGGACTTCTCGAACCAGCAGTCCTTCTGCATCAGCTTGCCGAGCACCAGCACATAAAACAGGGTGCACACCAAGCCCACCAGCAGCAGGATAACCAAGGGCTGCCAATAAGCCACCACCACGGAGAGCTTGATACTGGCAATGCCGAAAGCCACGAGGAAGTCCGTCATCATGCCACTCATGTGGCTGATAGTTTGCGGGCATGTGTACTGAATGGCACCCGTGCAGTCAAAAATCTTGCGCAGCACCACACCCACCACAAAGGCGCAGCTGAACACCGGCAGCTCCAGCCCGGGCACCCACATGCCCACCAGCTTGCTGAGGCCATAGCCACCAAGCGCAATGGCAGCCACCACCGTCAAGTTGAAGGTGAGGGAGTCAATGGAAATGGAGGAGCAAGTGTCCGTACCCAAGCGGGGGCGCTTCTCCTCCGGCACAAGCAAGCCGGTGCGCAACTCCACGGGCAGTTCATCATAATCCGTCAGGTAAGCCGTGTGATTCTTGCGCGTTGCCCACTTGATAAGCGGCAAACCGATGAATACAGAGGCCACGATACCGACCGTCGCGGCAGTCATGGCAAGAGTCAAGATATCCTCATTGCCCAGCTTTTTAAATGCCTCACCCACGGCTGCAGCGGTACCGTGACCACCGCAGAACCCACTGGGCATGGTAATGCCGAAGCCATCACCTATACCCGGCCACATGTAACGCAGCACCAGCAAGCCCAGCAAACCACCGAGAGCCCACTGCAACAACAAACCGGCTTGAGAATATGCCCACATGCGCCCGATAGAACCACCCTGCCCCTCACTACGCTGTGAAGTAAGAGCCAAGGAACCGAAAATAAAGGCAATGAGAATGCCGGCGTATGTGCCCGTTTGGGTGGAGAGGGGCAACACATCCGCCCCGCCCGGCCCCAAAGCCAAGCCGAGGAAGCCCGCAGCCAAGCTCGGCGGGATGAAAAACTTCTGCATCAGCTTCATCTTAACGCGCAGCCACTTACAGACAAGCAGCAAGCAAGAGATGACGCCGAGATCAACAAATAAGGTCCAAGGAGAGAATGCTTCCATAATTACGCGCGCGCATTATACACAGAAATATTGCAAAATCAAGCTTTTTCTGCCAGTTATTCAATGAAACGCGCCGTCGCGGGGTCACAACTATGAACCAACACCCCCAAATGAACAACAAAAACATCACCCGCTACACCTACGAAAACACCGATTTTCAGGGCTGGAGAGTCAGTATACAGCGCTGTGGGCGCATCATCACCCGCTATTTTTCGGACTTACAATGCGGTTCTGAAGAGGAATCGTACCGCCAAGCGGTGGACTACAGGGATGAAGTATTTGCCCAGATGGCGCAGCACCGCAATGACCTGCCGGACTACATGGACCACGAACTGGCACACCTGCAAGAACTACTGCGGCACAAGGAAAACAACCTTATTCCGGCTGCTCCTCATCGGGGCGGGAGGAGGAAGGGTTGAGCATCGGGTACAGCAACTCCCGCAGCGGCTCACAACCATAATACTCCGCCTGTTCAATGCGGGCCAAGTGGATGGTAATTTGCTGCAAATAGTTGATTAATCGCGTTTTGAGCTCCGGCGTATTTTCAATATGGCGCCAGAGCTCATTTGTCTCCATTTGGTCGTGCAATGAGTTCAGATAGCGGAAATTGTCCTGCAAAGTCCCAACAGCAGCCGCCGAGGAGGCAGCATCCGTCACCCCGGCCAAGATCTCTTGCTGCTTGCTCAGCCCCTCCGCCAAAGCAGAACACACGCTTTCCGGGGTAGCGGCAGCGGAGGCAACGCATACAGAGGCAAGACCTAACACAGAGTGAACGAAAAAGTGTTTCATGGCTTGAATTCTAATGGTCGAAGCGCCCGTTGTCAAGAGGAATGATAATGAAGCTGCGGAATATGCAGATTTTTCTTGGCAAAGCGAGTGCAAAAAGGTAAAATACGGCTAGGTACTTAACTAACACGCATTTGGCCATGTCTCAATCCATTCTCATCGTCATACCGGCGCGCTATGCTTCCACACGCCTGCCGGGTAAGCCTCTTGTAAAAATCGCCGGCAAGGAAATGATTCGCCGCGTTGCAGAAATTGCGGATTCCATCTGCCGCCATAATGAGGACTGCAGCTATGTTGTCGCAACGGATGACACCCGCATTCTCGACTTCTGCACCGGTGCAGGGATTCCCGCCGTAATGACGGCCGAGACCTGCCGCAGTGGCACGGAGCGCTGCTGGGATGCCGTGAGCCAGCAGGAAAAAGCCCCCGCTTTCATCATCAACCTGCAGGGCGACAACCCGCTGTGCCCGCCGTGGGTCATCCAGCAGCTCATCGACGCTTGGAAATCCGCCCCGGCAGATGTATTCACCCCTTGCATCCACTTGGATTGGAACGAATACGACCGCTTGGTGGAGAGCAAGAAAACCACCCCCTACAGCGGCACCACCGTGCTGGTGGACAAAGACGGCTACGCCATGGCCTTCTCCAAGAGCACCATTCCCGCCATCCGCAAACCGGAAAAAGCCCGCGCCGCGCTTGAGAAGAGCCCCGTACGCCGCCACGTGGGTCTGTACGCCTACACCCTCAGCGCCCTCAAGAACTACTTTGAACTGCCGGAATCCGATTACGAGATTGGCAGCGTAGAGGGCCTGGAGCAAATGCGTTTCCTCTACAACGGGCTGCGCGTCAAGATGGTGGAAGTGAACTACCGTGGACGCAAAACCACCAGTGGCGTAGACTCTCCTGAGGACATTGAGCGCGTAGAGGCCATCCTCGCAGAATACGGTGAATATGAGCTCTGATACCGCTACAGAAGCCCTGAAAATACCGCAGCACCTTGCCATCATCATGGATGGCAATGGTCGCTGGGCGGAGAAAAACAAAGTTTCGCGCTCCAAGGGGCACGAGACCGGCGGCCAATCCGTGCAGCGCATCATAGACCTCTGCATAGAGAAAGGCATACCGTGGCTCACGCTCTACGCCTTCTCCACGGAAAACTGGGGGCGCTCCAAGCTGGAGGTAAGCTACCTGATGAACATGCTGGCCAAGTTCCTCAAGGAGCGATTGCCTGAGCTCATGGCCAAAAATGTGCGACTGCATGCCATCGGTGAGCTGGATATGCTGCCGAAAAAATGTCGCAAACAGCTGGATGAATGCTTGGAGAAAACAGCAGGCAACACCGCAATGCACACCGTGCTGGCACTCTCTTACGGCTCCCGTCAGGAAATCACAGCCGCTGCCCGCAAGCTCGCAGAGCAAGTGCAGCAGGGGCTGCTGCGCCCGCAGGACATCACACCGGAGCTGCTCGGCCAAAACCTGTACACCGCCGGCATGCCGGATCCGGATTTGCTCATCCGCACCAGCGGTGAAATGCGCATCTCCAATTACCTGCTGTGGCAAATCAGCTATTCAGAGATATGGGTAACAGATGTGCTGTGGCCGGATTTCGGGCGTGAGGAGCTGGATGAAGCCTTGCGGGCCTACACTGCGCGCAACCGCCGATTCGGCAAACGCTGAAGCCACTTACAAGCACATTTTCAAACTCACCTTTTCCTTACCGCGCCCGCTCCGCAATCGCAGAGCGGGCGCATTGTCTCCCCTGCCCTGAAAAAAGCAGATAATAACAAACAAAAAAGCACCAATTTCAGAAAAGGATGATTGACGAGCCCCGAATTATGGTGTAGTATAGGGGACAGGCGCAGGACTCCGTTCATGTGCCGTAGCTTAATACTTCACCACCTCTCCGTCCCGTGTACTCAAACGAAAATTATCTCCTGGATCTTCTGGTAGAAGCCGGCGCGATAGACGCCGGAACGATTGATGGCATCAAGGCCGAGCTTTCACCGCTCGACAGCGCCATCGAGCACCTGATTAAGAACAATTACTTAACGGCAGAATACATTGCACAGGTTGCAGCGTACAACTCCGCCATGGAGTACGTGGACCTCACTACTTTTGAGGTAGAGCCGAACATCATTGCCGGCATCAACGGAGAGCTTGCTCGCCGCGTAGGTTTCCTGCCCATTGGGGATGACGGCTACTCCCTGCAAGTAGCCATTGCCGACCCCTTCGATATGGAGACACTGGACAGCCTGCCCCAGTTCCTCGGCAGAGAGGTCTCCTTCTTCGTCACCTCCGAGCCCGGGCTGAAGAAAGCCATCGACAAATACTATCCGGAGAAGAAGCAGTACGCCAAGGGTGACTCGGAAGCCCCTATCATTGAGCTAATTGACAACATGTTCAACGAAGCGCACGAGATGCGCGCCTCCGATATTCACATCGAGCCCATGGAAGACCGCATCCGCATGCGCTACCGCGTGGACGGCCGCTTGGTGGAGGTGGCCAACCACCCCAAAAAGCTCCTCGGCTCCATTGTAGCCCGCTTGAAGGTGATGAGCTCCAGCATGAGCATTGCGGAAAAGCGCGTACCGCAGGACGGTCGTATCGAAATGGATCTGCGTGATGGCGCCCACATCGACCTCCGTGTGAGCACCGTGCCCACCAACCACGGCGAGTCCGTGGTTATGCGTATTTTGGACAAATCCGCCCTTTCCCTCGGCTTGCCGCAGCTGGGTTTCCTGTCCGACGACGAGGCCACCTTCGACCGCTTGGTCACGCTGCCTGACGGCGTGATTTTGGTGACGGGCCCCACCGGTTCCGGTAAGACCACCACGCTGTACGCCTGCTTGAACCACCTGAACCGCCCGGACAAAAAGATCATCACCGCGGAAGACCCCGTGGAATACGAGATGGCGGGCATCAACCAAGTAATGATTCGCTCAGAAATCGGCATGACTTTCGCCGCGGCTCTGCGAGCCATGCTTCGTCAGGCCCCGAACATCATCATGGTGGGCGAAATTCGAGACGGGGAGACCGCCGGCATTGCCATTCAGGCAGCCATGACGGGTCACCTCGTGCTCTCCACCCTGCACACCAACGATGCACCCTCCTCCGTGGCGCGTCTTGCGGATATGGGCATCGACCGCTTCCTCATCGCCTCCGCCGTGCGTGCCATCATGGCACAGCGTCTGTGCCGCAGCCTGTGCTCCTGCCGCATCCCCGGGCAGCTCACGCCCAAGCAGGCGGAAACCCTCGGCATCGACATCAACCGTCAGGTCATGGTGCCCAACCCGAACGGCTGCGCTAAGTGCCGTGGCAAGGGCATGAAGGGCCGTATGGGTATCTTTGAAATCTTCCAAGTCACGGATGACGTTCGCGGGCTTATCAACTCGAACCTCACCTCCGCTCAGCTGCGCAAACGCGCTCGCGAGCTGGGCATGCGCACCCTGCGCGAGGACGGCATCCGCAAGGTATTGGCAGGCCGCACTACGGCAGATGAAATCATCCGCGTGACCACCGGCGACGCCAGCTGATAAACCTCACACTCCACACTTACTCACCGCACACTTTTCTTATTGATATGGATACTGATGTAACACTTGAGGTTTTCATCAACAACGGCATTATGGACAAAGCCTTGGCGCGCGACGTCAAGGAGGAAATGTCCAACAGCGGCAAAGAGCTTTGGGAAACGCTCGTCGACTTCGGCGTCATCGGTGGCCCGGAGGACTTCTGGCAAATCATCGCGACGGAGGTAGGCGCACAGTTCATCTCGCTGGAGGGCTTCATCCCCCCCGCAGAGGTGCTGGAAATGGTGCCGGCCGCCCAAGCCCGCATGCACGGCGCCCTGCCCATCGAATACCGCGATGGTGAGGGGCTTTACGTCTGCTTAGAGGACCCGCTGAACCCGCAAACGGTGGACGACCTGCGCATCGCCACCGGGCACGACATCTACCTGTACGTGGCGGCGGACTACGAGGTACGCGCCCGCATCTCAGAGTACTACGGTGGCGCAGAGGCCGCCATGGGCGACCTGATGGATGAGCTGGGCGGCATGAGCGTAGGCAGCCAAGACGGCACGGATGAAGCCAATGCAGCCCCCATTATCAAGTTCGTCAACCTCGTTATCACGCAAGCCATTAAAGAAAAGGCTTCCGATATTCACTTAGAGCCCTTTGAGCACGAGTTCAAGATTCGCTACCGTGTGGACGGAGCCTTGTACGAAATGCAAGCCCCGCCCCCCTCACTGGCGAACTCCGTGATTTCCCGCGTGAAGGTGATGGCAGGCATGAACATTGCCGAGCGCCGCGTGCCGCAAGACGGCCGTATCGTGATGAAAATCGGCAAGGGCGGTGTGGATATGCGTGTGAACTCCCTGCCCACCCAGTACGGTGAATCCGTGGTAATGCGTGTGCTGGACCGCAACAGCGTGAGCCTCAACCTTGACAACCTGAACCTCTCTCCCCGCCTGCATGAGTACATTATCGATACCGTCAACAAGCCCAACGGCATCTTCGTGGTGACCGGCCCCACCGGTTCCGGTAAAACCACCACGCTGTACGCAGCCCTGCGCGAAATCAACACCGAGGACACCAAAATCCTCACCGCGGAGGATCCGGTGGAATACGACATCGACGGCATTGTGCAGGTGCCTATCAACGAGGCCATCGGCGTGACATTCCCGCGCGTGCTGCGCGCCTTCCTGCGTCAGGACCCGGACCGCATTCTCGTGGGCGAAATTCGAGACAAGGACACGGCTCAGATTGCCATTCAGGCTGCTCTGACGGGTCACTTGGTGCTCTCCACCCTGCACACGAACGACGCCGCCGGCGCCGTGACGCGATTCATCGACATGGGCGTGCAGCCCTTCCTGCTCTCCGCCACCATCTTGGGAGTGCTGGCACAGCGATTGGTGCGTACCATTTGCCCCTACTGCAAGACGCCGTACACGCCGTCTAACACCCTGCTCAACCAGTTGGGCATCAACCCAGCCCTCATCGGCCAGCAGCAGTTCTTCACCGGAGCTCGCTGCGACAAATGCGCCAACACCGGCTACAAAGGCCGTAAGGGCATCCATGAGTTGCTGAACGCCTCGGACCCCATCCGTGAGCTCATTACGCAGAATGTACCCTCCATCGTACTCAAGCAAAAAGCCATAGAGCTGGGCATGAGCACGCTGCGCGAGGATGGCATCCAGAACATCTTTGAGGGTAATACCACCATCGAAGAGGTGCTTAAATACACCTAAAGGCTTGACGTCCCCCCTCACATCTGCTATCTTTTACAAGTAATCCACAATTTTCCATAACTTACACCAAACATTATGCCTAATTTCAAATATACAGCACTGGACCAAAACGGTGTGGAGAAGACCGGCATCATCACCGCTGACAGCAAAATGGCTGCAGCTGAGATGGTGCGCGCACAGGGTCTTTTGCTGCGCGATTGTGTGGAGGCCTCCAAGAGCGCCAAACCCACCGCCCCCAAAGAAGCCCGCAAGAAGGGCGAGAAGAAGAAGAAAACCTCCGGTGGCAAGGCAGGCGCATCCGTTAAGCAAAAGGAGCTCATGATTTTCACGCGTCAGCTTGCCACGCTGATTGACGCCGGTCTACCGCTGTTGCAAAGCCTTAACGTACTGCAAAAGCAGGAGCCGAACCCGAACCTGCGCGCCACCATTGCCGCCTTGGCAGAGTCCGTACAGGGTGGTTCCACCTTCTCGGAGGCTCTCTCCGCCTACCCGAAGCTCTTTGACCGCCTGTTCGTCAACATGGTGAAGGCCGGTGAAATCGGCGGTGTGCTCGAGGTAGTGCTCAAGCGCTTGGCTGAGTACCAGGAAAAGGCCAACAAGCTGCGCAGCAAGATTGTGTCCGCCATGGTGTACCCGACCATCATCATGGTCATTGCCGTGGGCATTCTCGTATTCTTGATGTTGGTGATTGTGCCGCAGTTCAAGGAGATGTTCGCCGGCCAGAACATGGAGCTGCCCGCACTCTCCGAGTTCGTGTTCAACTTCTCTGATAAGTGCATGGAGTGCACGGTACCGTACATTCCGAACGCCATCTTCCTGCTGTTGCTCATCTTTGCAGCGGTTGCAGGTATCTCCGCATGGAAGCGCACCGCTGCCGGTGCCCGCGCGGTGGACAAGATGATGCTCAAGGTGCCCAAGCTGGGTCACCTCACCCGCGTGAGCTCCGTGGCTCGCTTCTCCCGCACCTTCGGCACCCTCGTTTCCTCCGGCGTGCCGATTCTGCAGGCGCTCATGATTACGCGTGACACCGCCGGCAACGTTGTGGTGTCCGACTCCATCAACAAGATTCATGACGCTGTGCGCGAGGGTGAATCCATCGTTACGCCCATGAGTGCAGCCTCCTACATCTTCCCGCCCATGATGATTTCCATGGTGGACGTGGGTGAAGAGACCGGCCAGCTGCCGGACATGCTCATGAAGGTGGCTGAGGTGTACGATGAAGAGGTGGACAACAGCGTAACGGCACTCACCGCCATGCTTGAGCCGCTCATGATTGTCTTCTTGGCTCTCGTGGTAGGCAGTATCGTCATGGCTATGTTCATGCCGATGATGGAAATCATCAAGAACGTATAACACGCATGAAATACCGTAATCTCAGAACCGCTAAGGGCTTCACCCTCATCGAGATTTTGGTGGTCATCGCCATTCTCGCTGCCCTTTCGGCCACGGCATGGGTTGTCTTTGACAGCGTAACCGACAAACAGGACAAGTCCACCGCAGAAATGCAAATCGGCAAGCTTGCTGCCTGCATGACGGAGTTCATGTCCAACGCGGAGATGCATGACAAGGTGCTCTACGGTGAGGGTGATGAGAACAGCGCCTTTGCCCTCTACAAGATGCTCAACAGCGACTTCAACGGCGACGGCGAAAGCGACTCCGTGAAGGGAGTAGCGCTGCCCATCGCCTGCAAGGAGCTCACGTACTACGACCAGGGCTCGGGTGAAAAGCCGGAAGGCTTGCTCTACTCCAAAAATGAGGCCGGTCAGTTCGTCATCCTCGACCCCTGGGGCAGAGGCTACCGCTACCGCTTGGGCTACGGCCGCAAGGGCGTGCGCAGCTCCGCCGCCTCCAAAGGTGGCAAGGTGAAGCGAGCCAAAGATGCGGATAAGCCGCGTAAGGGGCCGGGTGTCAACGTGGATTTCGACATCTTCACGCTCGGTCCGGACGGCTTGGGTGACGGCCTGAGCAACAAGGGCGAAAATGAGGACAACGTGTCCAACATCAAGTTCCTGAAGGGCTGATAAAACTCACATTTTAACCTTTAACCAAAGTGCCCGTACCTTTGCAGCAAAGATACGGGCACTTTCACACCTGACACAGCATGAAAAAAATCACCGGAATCCTCATCTGCGCCGCAGCGGCCTTATCCGCCACCATGACCGTTGCCTGCAAAGAACCGGCAAGCGCCTCCGGCACCCAAAAGGAGCAAAAGGCAGCTGAGCCCAGCGCCACCCCCGCGGCGGATGCCCTTGTAAAGCGCCTTACGCCAAAATTCGCCAAAAAAGTAAAGTTCAAACTGAGCGAAAAAGCGGAGACGCCCATTATCAGCGGCGCCGGCAGCAGGCTGACCATCACGGCGGCGAATGAGCGTGAATGCATACGCGCCTACGGTTACTACCTGCGCAACATTGCACACGTGCACTTCTCATGGAATGGTGACAACAGCAGTGGCGCGCGTTTTGTGGTGCCCACCAAGAAGATAACCGTACCCGCCGCCCTGCCCTTTAACTACGCGTACAACTACTGCACGCTCAGCTACACCGGAGCACACTGGGACAAGAAGCGCTGGGAGCGCGAGCTGGATTTGCTGGCGCTGAGCGGCTACCGCTATGTGCTCGTGACATCCGGTTTGGAAAAGGTATGGCAGGAGTTCCTGCGCGAGCTGGAGTACCCGGAAGATAAGATTGCGCAGTTCATCCCGAACCCTGCCTTCTCCGCCTGGTGGAACATGGGCAACCTGGAGGGCGAGGGTGGCCCGCTCTCGCAAAAGCTCATTGACAGCGAGGCGGAGCTCGGGCGCTTCATCGTGCAGCGCCTCGGCGAGCTCGGCATGGAGCCCGTGCTGCAAGGCTACGTCGGTTTCTTGCCGCATGACTTCCCGCAAGCCGGGCTGAACGGCAAAATCCTGCACCAGGGCAAATGGTGCGGCTACAACCGCCCTGCTGTGCTGCAACCCACCTCCGAGGCATTCCCGGGCATTGCGGACCTGTGGTACAAGCACCTGCACCAAGTGTACGGCACCACCGCGAAAGCCTACGGTGGCGACCTCTTCCACGAGGGTGGCAACAAGGGTGATACCAACCTGACAGAAGCGGCAAAAATGGTACAAGCGTCCATGCTGAAGGCCTCACCGGAATCCGTATGGCTGCTGCAGGCTTGGGGGGGCAACCCCGACAAGCGACTGCTGGACGGCTGCGACCGCGAGCACACCATCATCCTCGCGCTCAACAAAAATCTCTCCGCCAAATCACCGCAGAAGTTCAACTACAACAACTTGCCCTACGTGTGGTGCGAGCTCGCCAACTTCGGCGGCAACACCGGCATGTACGGCGGTGTGGAGGTGCTGGAAAACCTCAGCTCCGAGCACACGGACACCATCGGCATCGGCCTCATCTCGGAAGGACTTGAGACAAACCCTCTGTACTATGCCTTGGTCACGGAGCGCATCAACAACCGTGGCATCATTAACCGCGAGAAGTTCCTCAAAAACTACGCAAAAGCTCGCTACGGCAGCACGCATGAGCAGCTGATGAGCTCCCTGAACCTCATCATGAACGGCATTTACAAGCCGGACGGCATCCGCGAAGGTTGCTTGGAGAGCATCCTCTGCGCGCGCCCGAACCTGAGCGCTACAAAGGCCTCCACTTGGTCCAACCCGAAGATGTACTACAACCCTGCCGAGGTAGAGCGAGCCGCCGTCGCCATGCTGCAGGCAGGTAAGGAGCTGGGCGCCCCCCTCACCAAGCTGGAGACCTACCGCTACGACCTCGCGGACCTGTGCCGCCAAGTGCTGGCGGACCGCGCCCGTGTGCAGCTGGCGCGCTGCAAGGCTGCGTACGACAAGAAAGACCGCGCCGCCTTTGCCAAGGAGAGCGCAGCCTTCCTGCAAATCATCCGCGACACGGCGGAGGTGCTGCGCTGCTCTCGCTTCTTCTTGCTGGGGGACTACCTTGCAGGCGCGGAGAATCGCGCCTCTACCCCTGAGGACAAGGCAACCATGAGCCGCTGTCTCAAGCAGCTGTTCACCACCTGGCGCACGGATGTGAGCGTGCTCAATGACTACGCGCACCGCCAGTATGCGGAGCTCATGCAGCACTATTACCTCGAGCGCTGGAAGGCTTACTTCGAGCTCTGCTCCAAGCAGCTGGATGGTACCGCCTCCGCGGCTGACATGGGAACGACCGAGAAACAAGTCACCACCAACAACGGCGAAGCCGTGGAATACGTCAAGGTGCGCAACCCCCGTCTGGACGCCATCGACACCGCCTTTGCCACCTCCAAAATACCCCTTCTCACCAAACCCTCCGGGGATATCATGAAGGTTGCGGAAAAAGTGCTCTCTGCCCCCAAGCAGTAAGCCTACACCATATCAGTGACTTCAATTTCACGCCCGCTCGGTACTCACCACCGAGCGGGCGTGTTGCATAAAATTTATCGAACATTATCGAATACAGGTATTTTACTTACTTTTTCTCTCCCTATTTAGCTCGTTTAGACTCTTTTATTATCTTTTTGCGCGTTTTTGCTTGACAGCCGGCATATAAACACATAGAATCAAAACGCAACCAGCAATGAAATGCGGTTCTTAACTAAACACAAACACAGGTATGGATACACAACAAACTCAAGAAGAGCAGCCTAAAAAGCCCTCTAACCTCAAGCCGATGCTGAAAAAATTAGGGATTGGATTAGTCAAATTACTCTGTTTAGTCTACGCATGGCCCTTTTGGAGAAAAAGTTTTGTTAGCTTGTTCAAAATAAGGGCAGCAGCTGAAGTTGCCGGTATAAGAAGCCAAGCAAATTCAGCATGGACCTTTGGAAATGAGTTAACTCCGGCCGAACGACAACAATTGAAGGAAACCGAGGGAAAGGGCGGATGCTTTACGGTGATTGCTCAATTATTATTTGTCCTTCCGTTCAACTTAATAATTGCACTCGCTCTCAGCTTGCCGACCTTCGGTCTAATTGCATTAATTGCATCCATTACAAAATAATCCGCATTCAAACTAAACAATTCATAAAATGGGGTAGCTGTAACTACCCCTCATTTTAATAAGTTATATATGAGCGAAAAAAAAGAAAAACCGGGGTTATATTACCTCGTTATTGTTGTATATCTGGCAATCTTAGTTCTTGCCGGTAAATGCATATATGAGGTAAGCCAAGTCTCAACCCCAAATGGGTGCGCAGCGGAAGAATGGAAAACCATACAAGGTGGTGGATATTGTTTTAATATACTGATAGTGTATGCACTGGGCGTGTATATATACTATCATGAAAAATTAAATTTCATCGAAAACACATCAAAAAAGATTGATTGTGTTCGCCTACTGATTCTCATGGTAGCGATTAGCTTTAACATCCTGTATGTAAACAGCTATATATTATACCATAATGCAGGCTTCGCCGAACTTCAAAGCGCGATGGGAAGCGTGGTGCTATTAACTATCATTTTCTGTCATTATTGCCATAACTATGAGAAGCATTTGGCAAAAACCGAATCGCTGCTCCAAAACGCAAGGGGAATAACGACTCGTTTTTTTGCAGACATCATTATCTGCACTATTTATATCCTGGTAATCCTCAACACATCAACGGTAGACGGTCTTAAGGCAGACTCTTTCATTTCGTTATTATTCTAATACAACCTGTAGCTATGAATCAACCTTCAATACATCAAACAAATACCGGCACAAGCCGCATTATATTTCTATCTTTATGGGGCGCTTTGCGCATTATCTTAACAGAAATCGGATTATTTGTATTTCATACCATAAAAGCGACCATCTGGCTGATACGAAAAGTATTTAGAATAGCTCAAACGGTTTCAAATACTTTTGATGATATACGTAGTGAGGCCAGCAGAAATGAATCTGGTAGCTCCTCATCATCGAGCAGCTCCTCAGGCTCGACAATCATTCCACCAATCGCGAACATAAAAGAAGATAGAGACAAGGGGTACATAGAGTGTTACGATATATACGGCAGCCTTTATAAAAAAATATATATAGCGGAAGAATTTATTTGGGCAGCCGTAAAAAGCGACTTAATAGTAGTGCATAAAGAGGATGGGACTTATGACATCTACGATCTGTACGGCCATTATGTTGAGAACAGAAGATATTGTCCTTGATATCCCGGTTGCGGTATGCGCCCCCGGTCAGGAAGGCTCAACCGGATACAGTAACCCATGCCCTGTAGCGCAACGCTACGGGGCTTTTTGCTAGGTACTTCCTGCCCATGCAAGGGTTGTAGTTATTTCGCGGAAGAAGGGGAAGCAGAGGCGCGGGAATCCCTGCCGGGGCGGGATTGGCGGGGGCGGCCGGGGCGGTGGCGTGGGCCGTGTGGGTTATCACGCATGCGCTGCAGGCGCTGGCGCAGGGCTTTGGTGCGCTCGTCATCATAATCCTGCAGGAGGGTTCGGATTTCCTCTTCTTGCTGGGAGCGACCTTGCTCATGCTGGGGATGCATGGCAACGAGCATCACCAAGCGCTCACGCACCTCCGGAGTAAAGTCCGCACGCTCAGTCAAGAAGGAAAGGATGGCCAAGGTGCGCTCATTCTCCAGAGCGGCTTGCTCAGACTTCCCCGCTGCAGCCAGTTGCAAGGCGTAGCGATCGCGCACGGTCAAGAAAAACATGATTGCCTCGCTTTCCGTCGGGTTATCCGCCAGCACGGCTTGAGCATAAGCGGCAGCTCGCACCATATCCACACCTTCCGCCGTATTACGGCCGGGCTGGGTTGCCAAGCGCAAGTACAGGCGCTTAGCCTGCTCTGAGTCCGGATGCGTTTTGAGAATATCGTCCAACAAAGCAACAGCACTTTTGCCTTCCGGGGATAATTGTTGGCGAAGAGAAGGCGGCAGCCATGAGGACAAAATCTCTACCCGGTACAGTTGAGCCTGCAAGTTCTCCGGTTTTTCCGCCAGCAGTCGCTGCAACAATGCCACCATGCGCTCCGCCAAGGCATTTCTACCACCGTCCGGAGTGGACGGCGGGGCTCCGACGGGGCGACTCAGAGGAGCGCCACCCGGACGGCGGCGGGCATGAAGGGGGCGGGCAGATATATTGCAAGCCAACTGCAAGGCGCGCACCAGTTGCAGGCGCGTCTCAAAATTCGCCCCTTGAGGCACGGTGGCTTCTAAGCCACGCAGCAGGCCGAGCGCCTCCTCATGGCGGCTTTGTTGACCTTGGGAATAAATGGCCAAGGCAAGGCCGATGGTAGACTCCACATGAGAAAGCGCACCTGGGGTAGAGGACTCCACAACGCGGCGGAAGTAGGTTTCAGAGGTTTCAAACTCAGCGGTTTGCAGGGCAATGGTCGCGAGAATGGCCGCGGCCTGAGCCACCTTGTCACTACCGTTTTCCGCACGGGAAACAAGCTGCTCATAGTAGGGCATGAGGTCCTGCAGCAAGCGGGCATCCGCCGGGGTGGGGCTAAGCAGGGAGTTTTCATCACCGGTGCGGGACACCATGGAAGAGAAGATGCGCTGCAAGCAAGCATCCGCAATCTGCGCATTGCGCTCCGCCAAGGCGCGCTGCTCGTTTTCATTGCGCAGGGCAACATCCGCGCGGCGGGCATTTTGTTCCGCCAGCAAGCGCTGCTCATTCTCGTTTTTCAATGAGCGACTGACACTGGCCAAGCCGATGGAAACGCTGGTGAAAAGCAGCACGACGGATACGGCAGCCACGTGACTCCACAGCGCCACGGCAGGGCGACGCTTCATCCACAACACATAGCGGCGCAGGTAAGAGGCAGCGCGGGCTTTCACGGGCTCACCGTTCAGGTAGCGTTGCAAATCATCCGCCATGTCCTGCATGGAGGCATAGCGATCCGCCGGTTCATAAGAAATGGCTTTATTGATAATGGCGCCGATTTCTCCGTAGCCCTTCAGCGGCAAGAGTGAGCCACTGCATATATTCTGCACGAGCTTGCCGGGCTCCGTCTCTTTGAAGACGGGGCGGCGAGCAATCAGCTCATACAGGGTCAAGCCCAAACTGTATTGGTCACCGGCGAAAGAGTTGATGCCCTTCATCAGGCGCTCCGGCGCCATGTAGCGCAGGGTGCCGTCATGGCTCTGGGTTACCAGCGGGGCGTCCTCACCCTCGTTCAGCACGGTTGCGAGACCGAAATCACTGACTTGCAGCACCCCTGAATTATCCAGCAAGAGGTTGCCGGGTTTCACATCACGGTGCACGACGCCATGCTTGTGAGCAAATGCCAATGCTCGCGCAGCCTGCAAACCGACACGGGCAATGGCTTTCTCATACGGCATGTTCGGGAAGGCGACGCCGATGCGCCCTGCGCTGACGCCCTGCCCGTTCACAAGCCCCATCACATAATATCTGTATGGGCCCTCCTGGCCCGCACCGAACACCTCTACAATGTTGGTATGGCGCAGCGCGGCAATCACGCGCGATTCATTCTCAAAAGCCTCACTGTGGCGAGGGTCAGAGCTCCACGAGGGAGCCAAAATCTTCACCGCTACCTCACGGTGCAAGGACTCTTGGCGGGCACGGAATACCGTACCCATACCACCACTACCGATGCGTGCCAGCAAGTGGTAATCACCCAAGCGCTCCGGGTAATGCGCCAAGGCCGGAGCAGGCGGCTGCGTGGTGCGGCCCAAGCCTTCCACATCCAGCATGACGGGGAGAATTTCACGCAAATCATCAGCGAGCTCAGCATGTTCCGCGGCAAACTCCTCCACAGACACGCGCTCGCCACTACGAACGCGCTCCAAAAAAGCATCTGCCAGCTCTGCCAGCAGCTCCTCCTTCTCCTCTTCCGTCATGAGCGGGGTGCGGTATATTAAAATTCTTCGTCCTTCAGCAAATCCTGGAAGCGTTTGAGAGCGCGCACGTAGCGGATACTGGCGGCTTTCGGGGCGATTTCCAGCACGGCAGCACATTCGTTATTGCTCAACTCCTCAAAATGGCGCAGCTCCAATATCTCACGGTCGGTAGCCGGGAGTTCCTGCAAAATGCGGCGGGCGAGAGCTTGGCGCTCCAAGCGCACCAAATGCGTACGCGGGCTGGAGATACTGTCCGCAAAGTTAGCCCAAGCATCAATGGAGGCATCATCCGCATCATCATCCCACGTGCTCTCCTTCATGGCATCACGCTTGCCGGCAGCCAAATGGCGACGCTCCAAGTCAGTCAGCGTTTGCAAGGCAATCTTGCGCAACTTGACGAACATGGGCACCTCCGGCTGATTTTGCAGGAAATCCAAGCGCTTGCCACAGGCCAAATAAGCCTCTTGCGCCACGTCATCCGCGCAGAGGCGACGCAACATCACTCGCGGCATGCGGGTCGCGAGCAGGCGCACCAAGCGGTCACGGTGCTCCAGCCATATTTCAGCCAACCACAGGTTTTGAGGTATTTCCGTCATGTTCAGAAGCTTCCTGAATGGTAGAACGAAAACCTGTGGCAGAATCTACAGGGAAAAAGGAGCTCAATCCGTGAGAGACTCCTCGCGCAAGTCGCGGCGCATCAGCTCCTCAAGGGCTTGCAGCGCAGGTTTACCGCAGTAAAGAATCTCATACATGGCATCTGTAATGGGGGTACGCACACCGAGCTTGCGCGCAAGCTGGTAAGTGGACAGCGTGTTGGGTATACCCTCCACCACCTGCCCGATGCGGGCTTGGCACTCCTCTACCGGCACCCCCTTGGCAATCAATCTGCCGGCAGTAAGATTGCGGCTGTGCTCGGAGTAGCAGGTTACCACCAAATCCCCCATACCGGAAAGCCCCATGAAGGTATCCATACGACCACCACGTGCCATGCCGATGCGGGTCATCTCCGCCAAGCCACGCGTGGCAAGAGCGGCGCGTGCATTGTCCCCCAAGCCAAGGCCGGCGCAAATACCACCGGCAAGGGCAAACACATTCTTAATGGCACCACCGAGCTGCATGCTCACCACATCCGTCGTGGTGTATATGCGCAAGTACGGCGTGCTCAGGCGGTGCTGCACGGCGCGGGCAATATCCAGATCCGCAAAGCCGATGAGCGTCAGGCTGGGCAGCTCAAGCACGATGTCTTCCGCATGGTTGGGGCCGGAAAGCGCACCGACGGGGCAGGAAAGCACGGACTCCAAAATCTCGGTCATGAGCAGGTTCGTATCCTTCTCTATACCCTTGGTGCAGCTCACCACGACGGCATTCTCCGCCAAACCAACGGCGGAAAGGCTCTGCGCCACACTGCGCATGGCAACACTGGGCACCACCACAATCACCAACTCTGCACCGGCAACATCTTCCCACTTGCTGGTCACCAGCACATTGGAGGGCAGCGGGCGGGCGCCCTTCACCCGGCACAAGCTGTGGCGGGTTTCTCGAATAATGGCGGCTTCCTCCTCGCGGTAGGTCCACAGCACGACCTCATCCCCGCTGTAGGAGGCAGTAAGAGCAAGGGCTGTACCCCATGCACCACCACCGATAATTGCAGTTTTTTTGTATTGGAAAGACATAAAATTCAGTGAGATTTTTTAGAAAAAGCTTTAGGTTCCGTGCCGTTGCAAAGGCGCACGATGTTGGTTCTGTGTTTCCAGACCACCAAGATGAAGATGAAGCCAAGCAAGCCCAGCACCATGGAATCCGCCGCACTCATAGCGCCGTCCACCATGTAAAAA
>JAEIGA010001712.1_pt1 | contig 34658 bp, 23 predicted proteins | sample 9270691 | NCBI WGS metagenome assembly JAEIGA01 (sample SAMN17057246, study PRJNA624740) | gut metagenome | biome: biome; isolation source: fecal sample | host: Bos grunniens | place: China: Xizang | collected 2019
ATGTTCTGTTCTTTTACGGATGAGACATTGATGCTCACGCCATTGTCAGAAGCTGTGAAGCCCTCTTCCTGAATCTCAAGAGGGAACTCATAATATGGGCTTTCCGGCTCTGTGACTTCATTCTCCGGTCCCTTTCCTTCGCAGGCTGCGAAAAGAATGGCTGCAAGAGTGATGAAGAAAATCTTGTTGAATCTTTTCATTTTGTTATTTCGTTTTATCTGATCTTTCCATAGTTCATTGTTCCTCCGTCGGCAGGGCAGATGGCCATGTTGTTGACCTTCCCGTCCTTGTCTATAGCGAGGATGGCGACAGACAGGTTCTCAAGTCTCCATTCCGGCTTCACCTCGAATGTAAAGGCCTTCTCTCCTTCCTTACCTGCTGCCAGGTTGCCGATCTTGTCACCTTTCACGCTTGATGACAGCATCTGGCGTACAACGTGACGGTGTGTGTAGTCCTGCTGCACCTCTCCTGTTCCGAGAGTCTGCTTGCCTATGATCTTGTCTTCAATCACGTAGGCTGCCATCCTGTATTCCATCTCCTTTCCCGAAAGAACCTTGCCTGTTACGGTGACGGTGCCATCAGCGGCCTTGTATGAAGATGAAACCGAGGCAGTGCAGAATGTGCTTTCCTCATAGAGGGACTTCTCGATTGTAGAACTGCATCCGCCTTCATTAAGAAGTCCGCAGTCTCTCATGTCGGTCACATATGCAGGGTAACCTCCCCATTTGAAAATATTCTGGAGTTCCTGCTCCTGAGGAATGCTGTACTCATCCTCATTATGGAAGGCGAGCGCGTAGGCCTTGTCCTTATATGCCTTGTTGGTGAGGTAGTTGAGTGTGGTTGCTCCTTCAGGGCACTGTGCGCACCAGGTGCCTGTGAACTCCATTACGCAGACGCGTCTTTCGAACTCTACCTTGAAGTCCTTCTCGTAGAGGTATGGGGACTCCTCTCCAAGACCGCATACATTGGAATTGTCGCAGACATAAGTGCTTCCGTCATCGCTTTTCAGGATGCTTACAACTACTCTCATATTCTGCGGATTCCACTCGGCAGTAAGGGAGAAGCTCTTCTGGGCCTTGTACTCTGTTCCGGGAACAAGGTTTCTGCCCTCATTTATCTTGCTTCCATAGATGTTGTCAGCGGACATTGCACGAAGGACATTGTCGTGTACATAGACAGATGGACCTTCATGACCGGCCTGGGCATATTCGATGCCGTCTTCTACAAGGAAGATATGATAGCGGCAGGTGAGCGCCTTGTCTGACTTGAACTTCGCTGTGACATCAAGTTTTCTGCTTGAAACATTGTAGGCTGTCTCGATGGACACACCGCAATCAGGCTTGTATCTGTTCAACTGCAGGTCAATCTCCGATGTGATCTTAGCGTATTCATTCACAATATGCTGTGAACTTTTCCTGAAGTCAAGAGCGAAGAGAGGAAGTCCTTCTCCGGTATTCACCTTCTCGTAAATCTTGTTGTTAAGCGGAAGGCTCATAGGGTCCTCGCCCATGCTGTTGTCGTGGAATGCGATGGTGGCAAGTCTTCCTGGATATGCCCACTGAACCTTCTCCAGGGCCTCTGCGAGGATAGGACAGTAGGTGCACCATAAAGACGTGAATTCCATAGCAAGCATCTTGTGGTACCAGCCTGATGAAGGCAGGGATTCAGGTTCCTTCGCTGTAACAGTGATCCTATTGGTGCTGTTGACTGTCTTGTCAGCGTCGGTGAATGTAGCGAAGATGCTGTATTCTCCTGGAGTGGTAGTGCTGAAGGTGTTCACGCCGGCACCCAGCTCCATGTTGCTGCCATATCCTTCTACGGCAAGACGGAGGTTCTGTGACTTCGATACATCTTCTCCGCCATATGTGGCAGTGAAGGTCACGGCATCTGTTCCGTCAGCATAGATGACTGTCTTGTCCGCACTGAGGCTGAGACCGTACTCGGACGGGTCCACATTGCCAGAACAGGCGAGGGCTGCGACAGCATAGGCTATGAATGCTAAAGTCTTTATTATTGTCTTCATCTTTAATTCAATGTATAGTCAATGCTGTTACCTGCCTTGAACTCGACAACGTTGTCGATCACTACCTTGGATCCGTTGTCCGAGAGGGTGAATAGCACAACACGGCAGTCGCTCACGTTGCCTTCGCCCTTCCAGCTTTTGCTTATAGTCTTTTCTGCACCAGCTCCAAGTTCGAAAGCATCGGTGGACATTGAAAAGTAGTTGCCTGATATTCCTACCACCACGTCATTATAGACAGATTCAAAGGCCTGGTTTGATGCCGGTTTGCAGTTATCCTTCAGAATGGCGATTCCAAGGTCGTATTTTCCTGCTGCGGAGGCCTGTACGGTGGCGTTCACGCTTATCTCGCTGCCATTTACAGTTGAACTTGCCTTGATGCCTGTCTTTGCGGGATTGTCGATCAGCTGCTTCTTCACAAGGTTCTGGATGTCAGTGATCTTTCTGTCACCGGAGCCCTCCGAAAGAGAGTATATGCAGTAAGGGAGCCCTCCATCTCCGAATCTTTTCTGCAGCGCACCAGCGAGGTCCATTGAAGCATTATATGCTATAGAGAACTCGTCGCCATTATGAAATTCAAGCACCACGCTGTGCTCCTTGGTGAAACCGTTCACTTTCTCAAGGGCTTCCGTCATGGACGGACAATACTGGCACCATGTGCCTGTAAGGCGGTATATGGCAACATTCTTCTTGAACTTCTCATACTTCGAGCGGTTCTTTGATGTTACTTTCACCGTGTTTGAGCAAGCCTTGCCGTCGAACATCGCATCAATGGTGTATGTGCCGTCAGCGATAGTTGTAAAATGGTTCGGCTGCGGGAGAACCATTCCTGAAAGGTATTCGTTGGTCTCGTTGATATGGAATGAGGTCTTCTTGATATACTGTGCCGAAGTAAGGTCAAGACCGTTGGCATCCTTGATCGTGAAGACCGCGGCATCCTTGCCGTCAGATTCGATACTGCTCTTGTCTACTGTCAGCGTAAAAGGCGCAACAGGTCCCTCTGTCTTGTTCTCATCAGGATCGATGTTGCCTGAGCAGGCAACAAGCGACAGTGCTGTCATATAGAGAGCAAATCTTTTGATATTCATATATTTATGCTTGTTTAGAATGATGTCGTGAGTGTGAAATTCGCTCCTGTGTAAGCCGGAATAGGACGGCAGACACCACCGGAGCAGATGTAGCCGCTTCTATATCGTCCATAGCCCAGGGACAGGCGGGTGCGCGACTTTACATAACTGACTCCACCGTTGTAGTAGTGCACCTTGCTCATTCCGTGGTTGTACATGTCGCTGACATATACGCTCCAATGAGGTGCGAAGCTTACCTCGAAAAGGGCAGCCATCCAGTCTTTCTGGTCCTCGTGCGTGATCAGATACTGAAGCTCCAGACGTGTTGACAGTAGGTCAGTGTATTTGTAGAGGAGGTCAGCGACAACGATGTTCGAAAGATAAGTAGTCTTGTTCGCACCGTATTTAGGACTGTACTCCTGCATCGACCAGAGGAGGGTGGATTTGAATTTGCGTGTCCACTGCTTCTCCAGATCTATGCTCATATCCTTGAAAAGAAGGTTGCCGGTCTTGAATGTGCCTTCCTGGGCGATTGTGTAGTAGGTGGAGAAGTTTCCATGAATCTTCATTCCTCTCTTTCCGCCTATGGCGGTGCCTCTGCGGAAGTTATAGAACACGTCGACCTGTCCGCCGATCTCTCCGCTGTTGACAAAGCCTGTCATAAGGTCGCCTGTGCGGGCTCCGTATGGGTGAAGGGTAGTCAGCATATATGTGTACTGAGTGCAGAGGGCGGGCACATAGTTGAGCATGTTCACTGCAGAGGAACTCTCATTGAGAACTTTCGATCCCATCCACTCGAGTCTGCGAAGATTCACGTTCACTCCAAGTCCGCGTCTGTTGTAACCTGTTTCTATAAGCTGAGCATTGCCCTTCTTGCGGTGATACATCTGACCTTCTCCGAAGTAACTGCTGTAGTAGAAATATTTCGTGCCGGCATCCACGTGCTCTGCCTTGAAGAAGAACCCGGCGCGCTCCATGCTTACTCGGGCCGACCATCCGGTATTGTTGGGCCTGCAGCCGTCAATTACCATGTCGTCGCTGATGGCCTCATATCTGTCCAGGACAGAAGCCTCAAGTGCAAAGTATGTCTTGTCCCATCCGGCGAGATTCGATAAAGCGAAACTCGCATCTGCTCCCTTCACCTGGGTATGTGAGTATTTCATGCCGAAGCGTGGCATGCCCCAGATTGCCTTTACAGCGAGGATGTCCTTGAAATTGTAGGTCACTTTCGCACCGGTAAGGGCGTTGTTAAGACCAAGGGCTCTGTCTTCCCAACTCCTGAAGAGCAGTCCGCTACCGAACTGATCATAGAAGGTACCGGCCGTAAGTGAGAAATCCTCGTCTGTCCAGCTGATGTAATAGTTGGTGAGAGCCGCACCTTCTAGATATGAAGGATAACCTACAAGAACAGGAGAGTATGCCTCCATCTGCACTCCTGCTGAAATCTTGTCGTTGTAGTAGTCTATCTTGAGGTAGTTGTTCGAACCGAAGTGACCATCCGGAACTGTGGCTGAGGATTTAGCATCTTCGACGTAAAGATTCGTGTTGCTCTCGAAACTGCCTGTGAGATAGCCTTTGTCCTTTTTGTCGTCATTGTCTGCAACAGAGATTGCGCTTCCGAGACTCAGAAGCGCAATCACGGCAGCAGTCATATGTCTGCAGATATTTCTCATGTTACTTTGTAAAATGGTTTGGAACCGGGAAGTACATAGGCTCGTAATAGTTACCGGCTTTGTCCTTGAGCATAACTATCACGTCATCAATGATATTGCCGGTATCATCCGGTCCTGTGGCCTCTCTCTGGATTACCTTGATAGCCTTACCGTCATTCTCGAAGATATATGGCTTGGCATCCTTGTAGTATGCGCTGTATGCTTCAAGATAAGCCTTTGCATTTCTTTCGACATACTCCTCGTTCTTCACGTTACGATGCTCTCTGAAATACCATTTCCAGTAATCAAGGCTGCAACGCTCTGATATCATCTGGAGGGCTCTTGTGTAGTGTGTACACTCTCCCTTCTCCCAACCGATGCAGTTGTCCTCGCCGTGTGATCCGGCAGCGAAATATGTAAAGAAACCTCTTGAAGGCACGCCGTGAACATAGAAATCACAGATGTTGAGCAGGAAGCCGCCATGTGTCTCACCCGCGTCGTCGATCCAGTCAGGCTCCTGAGTCATATTTCCGGCAGCATCGAAGGTCACGATAGATGAGTCGTATTTCCTCATCGCGAATTTCTCGATGTCAACCATCGCATCCTCTACAGTGAGGAAGTACTCAGGGTCATCATAATACTCCTTTGTCGAGCAGACCACATATGCTGTGAGATCTGAAGGGCAAGAGAAGTTGAATGCATATGCAGATGGCATATTGCTGTTCTCCGCCTTTTCGAAATCTTCCGGAATCCAATCTATCTTGATGCTTTCCTTGCCTGCATTCCATGTGTCTGTTCCAGTGCGGACGATGGTTCCGAGGTCTGCGGAAAGAGTGGTTACCATCTTATATCCTCCCTTAGAGTAAAGACCGCTTTCGTCCTTTGCGAGTACCATGAATACATAGTTTGTGTTCATGTTGAGGTCGTCGACCAGGAGGGTGCCATCCTGAGCGACCGCTCCATAACGGCTCATGCATTTAACGATGTTCTCATCCTCAGGGTAGCAGGCCATATACTGCTGTGCGGAATTCTTTGTCGCTCCGAGAAGTGATGAATTTGTCCAGAAATTCTCGTTAACTCGTCCTATCCAGTAGATGAACTCAGTAGCAGTTCCACCGCTTACCTCGATCTTGAAGGTAGCCTTTGAAGATGTCACCTCACCAGTAGTTACGCTGAGCGTGAGTTCGTTATAAGTAAGTTTCTCAGTTGTAGCGGATACGCGGTCAACTGTACCGTACTTGCCGTCCTTGTCAACAGCAACGGCATAAAGCCACATTGTTGTCGCTGGCTTGACTTTGTCGATGGTTGCAGTAATGCTGCTTCCCTTTACAACCTTGCAGTTCTTGTTGCTGAAGACAAGGTCTGCCTTTGTGTCGTTATCAAGGCTGCTGATACGGTCTCCGTCAGTCTTTGACATATAGGCATAGTAGATCATGCTCGCGTTTTCAGATGAAACAGGGACGCTGAGAGTTGTCCTGTCTGCGGCAGTCTCACCGAAATCTACCTTGAGCGATCCGCCTTTCACGACACTCTTGGTGGTGAACTCCTTATAGATGATGTCGTTCTCTGAGTATGTCTCCTTGTCCTCCTCGCATGGGAGTACCCATGTCACATATGTGCTTGCCGGAAGGAATTCTACATCCTCGTTGGCGTCTGCAGATGGGAAAGCTGAAGCTGCACCCTCATATGAAGGAATGACGTTGACAGGGTCGATGATGCCGTTGTTTACCTGATAGATGATGGTCTCGAAAAGATCGTCAGTCTTGAGGGATGTACCTGCGTACATGTTTCTTGCTCCTTCGATGCTGACTGTAAGATCTGCATCAAGAAGAGAAACTTCAGGGATGCTGATCTCCACAGAGACCGGTGCAAGGTTGTATGTGTAGAACATGCCTTCCTTGACATAGAAACCGGCGTCGTCGCCATTGCGGTAAAGTGCCGGGATAGCCCAGAATACATATGCTGTCTGTGAGTCGAGTTCGCTTCCGTAGATATCGGAATGCGCCTGCTGAATGCCGTTCTCTGCTATTGCAAAGCCCTTTGGAAGGTCACCGGTGCTTGTGAGGATTTCGCCGATCTTCTCGAGAAGAACCGCTTCATCGAACTCGTCTGCTTCAGTGATGCCGTAAACATATTTCTGGACACCTGTGTATGGCTCGATCGCAGCCTTTGTTCCTGTGATGTTGAATAGCTTGAAAGGGTCTGCAGAAAGGAAGATTCTTGAAACGGCAGCCTTTCCACCCTCCACTACAGAAACTACCTTGAGGTCTCCGAAAGATACAGCGGCACCTGCCATTACTGTAGAGGCAGCGGGTGCAGTGATTGCAAGATACTCCTCCTCAGTGTACTGGTCCCTCATCTCCCTTACTCTCCAGCCGTCTGGAACCTGCATTACGTAGTCGACTACACCGGCCTTCTCAAGAAGTATAGTCTGTGTAGAACCATAGTCGACATAGTACTCGGTAAGAACGCTTGATGAACCTGCTGCGTTGGCAAGTTTGAAGATGACGCCATTGTAACCGTCGACTGCAACTGTAATCTTCACGCCCTCACCGAAAGTGAATGACATCGCGTAGATGTTGCCTGTAGCGTCCTTGTGAGTCTCGCATGATGAGAATACCTGAACCATATCCTCAACATCGTATCCTGTCATGTATTTCTGACCGTCGATGACGAGGAAGTACTTGCCGTCTTCAACTGCTACCTCAACCTGGGTCCTGTAGTCTTCCTTAACCACAGGTACAGGCTTTCCGGATGGGTCTGTAAGCGCTGTGAGCACTCCGTTCACATATGTCGCCCAGCATTTTACTCCGTTTACTTCCATCACTGAGACAAGAGACGAGAATTCAGTTCCGTTCGGAAGAACAGTGAACTTCACTCCATTGGAAAGTGTCACGTCATATGAACCGTCGCTGTTCTTGTCGCACGAAGAGATCGTTGTTTTGCTGTCTATAAGCGAGTTCAGAGCCTGGAACTGTTTGTTAAGGCTGTTCTCGAGAGAATCAAGACGGTTTTCGATCTTGTCGAACTCGTCCCATATGGCTGTATCATCGTAGCACGATGTAAGCATAGGAAGCAGGACTGCAGAAGCGAGTAATGCTTTGAAAATCAGGTTAGTCAATTTTTTCATATTATGTGTTTTTATAATTTTCGCAACTCGCAAATATACTAAAAAATATGCATTATAAATACACTTTTCAGTAAAACTTACAGGTATGATGTTCAGTCCTTTGTGGTCTTGACATTCTGGTATTTGGGTACTCTTCTCAAGTGAGGTCATATCGCAAAAAAAAGTCCGCTGAAACTCATTGTTTCAGCGGACCGGAATTATATTCTGAAGCCCCTAGGCCTCATGGATTACTTAACGTAGTCAGCAATAGTAGCAGCCTTGTAAGGAGCGAAGCCGCTTACTGCATCCTCAGCTACATTGTAAGCAGAGAAGAGGAGGTAGTCATATGTATACCAGCTTGAAGTCTTCTTAGCGAATGTAACTGTTGCCTTGCCGTCAACTACATCACCCCAGATGTATGCTGAGTTGTTTGCAGCAACACCGTACTGGAGGAGATACTTCTCGAATGTAGAGTACTGAGCTGAAGTAGAGTAGTAGAGAGCTACCTTGTCAGCACCGGTTACATTGAGAACTGCAGTGTAAGTGTCATCAACGAGTGTAAGAGACTCGATGCTTACAGCGATGTTCTCGTCATAAGGGAGAGCAGGTGTAGAGAATGTCTCAGCCTGGATCTCACCGTACTTACCGTCAGTACCTACTGTAAGTGCTACGAGAACATATGAATTGCCAGGTGCAGCGCTGTACATGGTTGCAACACCACCCTCAGCATCGAAAGTATAGCCGTACTCTCTGAGTGTCTCGATGAGAGCAGCCTCATCCTCCTGAAGCTCAGCGTACTCCTCAACGCTATACCACTCGTAGTATACCTTCTCAGCGTTCTCGCTAGGAAGAACGTTTACAGACAGGTTCCAGTATCCGAGCTCATCTGCCTCGAACTCGACAGCAGCGTCACCGCCGGCAACGATGTCGTTAGTAGAGAACTCGAATACGTAAGGAAGGAAGTTTGCGTCGAAATCGTAGTCAGCGATAGTCATGTTGTCGAACATAGGCATTACCCATACCTTGTAAGTGTCACCGTAGTTGAGTGGATCTGGACCATACATACCGAAGTCGCTTACCTTGATAGCAGCGTCAACGAGATCCTCCTCTACGATAGTACCGAGATACTCGGTAGAGTATGAGAAGTACTCCCAGAGACCGTTGCGCATATAGTTCTCGAATCCGCTGTATCCGTAGTCGCTCTCAGCAACATAACCGATGATGTAAGAGTCAGCACCAACAGCGTTAACCTTGATGTTGATCTCGTTGTGAGTAGCGCTTACAAGCTCTGCATTTACATAGATGTAAGAGAAGTCAACATACTTCGCAGCCTCAACGATAGGGTTACCCTTTTCGTCAACCGGAGCTACCCATACAACTACCTTGCTGCCGTACTCGAGCTCTCTGTATGCACACCACTCGTAAAGCTCAGTAACATTTGCAGTAAGCTGGTCAATCTCGTATACACCTGGCTCATATGGACGGAACTCCATATTCCAGTTGTTGTAGAACATAGCGTATGGATCAGGGAAACCGTAGTTCTCAGCGTAAGAGCCGAAGTATGCCTCAGGATTCTCGTGGAATGTCTCAGGATCTGCGAAACCGATGAAGAAGTTTGTGAAGTTGAAGCCCATAGACTCGCCCCACATATTCATCTCTTCACCAGCATATGCGTTAGTGATGTTGATAGTGCCATCGTTGAGAACCTCGAGAGTAAGACCGTCGCCAGTGCTTACAGTGATCTTTGCAACCTTGCACTTGCCTGCCTCTGTAGTAGCGTGGATAAGGATCTCACCGTTGATCTCGGCAGCACCAAGCTCAGCAGTCTTTGCTGCAGGAGCGGTAACGATGAGAGTGTTCTCCTCGATAGTTGCCTTCCAACCGTCTGGCTTAGCCATCACATAATACTCGGCGATACCATCAGCAACAAGAGCAACCTCCTTAGTAGCACCGAACATAAGGAAGAAGTTGTCGTTGCCGGCAGCAAGAGTAGAGTTGTCCTCTACATACATAGGAAGTCTGAACTGAGCGGTACCGATGTTGAACTGCACGTAGTCATCACCTACAACCGGGTTAGAAACGAAGTGGTTGTTTGCGTCTGGGTTAACAACCTGAACACCAGTACCCTCATAGTCAGTACCGTTGTAAGAGATAAGGAGCTCTTTTGTCTCAGGATTAACCTTGAATGCAAGCTTGACATCAGGGTGACCAACCTCAACACCGAGGCTCTTAGCCTTACCGTCAGCACCTACTACTGCCCAGTAAGTCTTGCCGTTCTCAGTTACAGTTGTAATGAGGTTAGCATTGTTAGCGTTGTCAGTAGCAACTGTTACCTTCTCGCCGTTAGAGAGAGTAAGAACAACGTTACCGTTCTTCTCCTCAACGCCTGTTACAGCGATCTTGGCCTCGAGCTCGCTCTTTGCAGAAGCGATTGCTGCGTTGAGAGTGTTCACCTCGCTTGTGAGTTTGCTCTCGAGAGCAGCGATCTTCTGTGCGAGATCTGCTACCTGACCCTTAAGATCAGCGATGTCCTGCTTGATCTCTTTTGTACAAGACACTGTGCAAAGCGACATTGCGCATACACAGAAGGCCATAAAGCCTGCTAAAAATGTCTTTTTCATGATTTAATAGGGATTAGTTAATAAATAAAGTAATGTAAGTTTGTTTTGTAAACTTTTTCTAGAATGAAGCTGTTAAAGTGAGATTCGCTCCTGTGTATGAAGGAATCTCGCGGCATACGCCGCCCGAACATATGAATCCGGCTCTGTAACGTCCATAGCCGGCCGCTATCCTGAGGTGGTTCATCGCATAACTTACACCTCCGTTATAGTAGTGGCGTTTAGACTCTCCGTGGTTATACATATCGCTTGCGAATACGCTCCAGTGCGGTGCGAAGTTCACCTCGATAAGTCCTGCCATCCAGTCTTTCTGGTCATCCTTCGATGCCAGATACTGAAGTTCCATACGTGTCGAGAATTTTGATGTGAACTTGTAGAGGAGATCGGCTACCACGATATGTGACAGACCGATGTATACTCCATTGTTCTCATGTACCTTATTATACTCCTGCATTGAGTAGAGGAGGGTAGTCTTGAATTTTCTTGTCCACTGCTTCTCCACGTCGAAACTGAAGTCTCTGAAGAGAAGTTCACTTCCTGTTCCGTCGCTGCCCTTGAGAGAGTAATAGGTGGAGAAGTTGGCATGAACCTTCATTCCTCTCTTGCCGCCGATTGCTGTGCCGCGGCGGAAGTTATAGAATGCGTCTATCTGACCTCCTATCTCGCCGCTTCTGTATGCCTTATCGCCGATTTCCGGGCTGTAAGGGTTGAGCGTGGTAAGCATATAGGTGTACTGGGTAGACATTGCCGGTCTGTAGCAGAGAATGTTGTTGACAGGATTGTCAGAGCCTGTAAGGCTATATGTGCAGAGCCTCTGCACCATATGTTTCATCCTTCTTCCTGTTACGGTCACACCAAGTCCACGGCCGTTATATCCGAGTTCCAGCAACTGGGCATTTCCCTTTTCCGGCGCCATGAACGGGTTGACCATCTGCTTTCCTGCATCGACATGTTCTCCCTTGGCAAAGAAGCCGTCATATTCATAGTTGATGCGGCCTGACCATCCCAGCATGTTGGCGCTGTAGCCCTTTGCAGCCATTTCTTCGCTGACTTCCTCGTGCTTGTTGAGGACCGAACCCTCGATGGCAAGTGAGGCTGTCTCCATGCCGAAGATATCTGACAAGGATACGCTGAGGTCTGCTCCGGCTACATTGACCTTGGTGAGTCCAAGACCGAAGAATTTGCCGTTGTCATTGCCTGTACCCAGACGTGGGATGCCCCAGAGGACCTTGACTGCTGCATAATCCTTGAAATTGTATGTCGCTCTGGCTCCAAGAAGCGCATTGTTGAGTCCGAGGGTCCTGTCTTCCCAGCTGCGGAAAAGCAGACCGCTTCCGAACTGGTCATAGAAGGTTCCTACAGTCACCGAGTATGAGTCGTCTCTCCAGTTTGCGTAGAGATTGCTCAAGGCCATCTTCTTGAGATTTGAAGGGTAGCCCACCAGATATGGGAAGTATCCTTCCAACTGTGTACCTGCTGAGAATCTGCCTTTATAATAATCTACCTTCAGGTAATTGTTGCTGGCATAGATCCCGTCCTCTCCAAGCTGAGCCTGTGATGAAGGAATGAAACCGTTCTCCTTGTCTTCGACATAGATGTGGTTTGTCGATTCAAAGCTGGCAGATACATAGCCTTTCTCCTGTGCCATAGATACGACACAGGAGAAGAGCATTGATATAAATATAGTAATAGTCTTTTTCATCGGGTATGGTTCCCGGGCAGCCTTTACTTGCCCTGTGATTTCTTGACAGCCTCAAAAAGTTCAAGTTCATTGCCCGGAACATATGAGGTGTGCGAGTAGATGATCTTTCCTTTGCCGTCAACGACGAACACGTGGGGCACTACAGAAACGTTCATTGCCCTCATGAAATCCTGGTTCTTGTCAAAAAGCAGAGTATATTCCTCGCCCCAGCCGCGTCCTTCCGAGAAGGACTTTGCCTTTGCCATAAGTCTGCTGTCATCTGTAGACACGGCTACAACACGGAACTTGGCCTCTTCAAGCCAGTCAGGAAGTGCGTCGTAGATGGCGTCGAGCTCGCGGATGCAAGGCTTGCACGATGTTGACCAGAATGAAATGATCATAGGAGTGCCTTCCTTGAGGAGAGTCTTTGTGTTGAAAGCCTCGCCCTTGGCGTTCTCAACAGTAACTGATGGAACCTGCGCGGCAGCCGCTACTGAAATAAGAAGTGCCGCGAGACTGATGATGAATGTTCTCATATCTTCTGTATTTATTTATATTCGAATGGAGTTGGAGCGTCGACCGGACAGTCAATCACGTTGTTGACAGAGTACTTGCCCTTTTCATCTCCAGCTGCAACAAAGATGGCGATGTGCATGTTTTCTAGTTTCCAAGCCTTGTTGACCTTGAGAAGGAAGGTCTTCTCTGCTGTCTTTCCGGCTTCGATTCTTCCGAGGCTGTGTCCTATCCAGCTTGAACCGTTTCTGGAGTCAGCTACGCGTACACAATTGTCGTGTGTGTCGTAGTCGTGCTCAGGATCAAGATTCTTTATGCCCTGACCATCAGTCTGTTTGCCATAGATGTCGTCTTCCATAAGCCAGGCACCTACGGTATAGTCTCCTGCCTCGGCCGCCTTTACCTGCACTCTCACGAGAAGACAGTCGTCAAGGCCACCGACTGCGTTAGGGAGCACGCCCTGTACAAATGTAGGGTTGGCTGAAATACCGGCCTTGGCCTCTTCCGCATTGTATCTTGCGTTGAACACCTGGGTGAACTTCGCTGAGCTGGTATAGTCTCCGTATCCCACTGCCATATCAAGAGCGAGGTAAGGATAACCTGTGCCGCCGAAGTTGCCTGCGTTAGGTGATGAAATGTATGCAGGGTCATTGCTGTTGTATGCATGACAGGCAGCAAGTACATACTTGCCCTCAAGCTTGTTCTCCTTGAATGCTGTCTTCATGATGTAGACCATGCTTGGGCAGAAGCCGCATCCGGTACCGGTGAACTGGTTGATGAAGACCCTGCGCACGAAAGAAGTGCTGTTTGGCTTAGGGTCAGCAACGATGCCGGGGGCGCTTGCATTGATGGCTCTGATTGTGACCTGAGATGAGATCGCAGTCATATACGAAGCCCAGAAAGTGTACTCTCCGGCCTTGTCCGCAGTGAACTTGAAGTCCTTTATGTCAAGTTCATTGTCATTTGCATCATAGAATGTCACGCCACTCTTGATGACCTCTCCCTCGGCTGATTTCACAGTAAAGGTAGCAATGTCATTTCCGTCACATTTGATGACGTCTTTGTCAACGGTGAGGATGATACCTTCTGTCTTGATAGGATCGTTCTTCTCACCCCCACATGAAATGAGCATCACTGCTGCTGCGAGCAGTGATGCGATTGAAAATATCTTATTCATTAGTTGTTCTGATTTTTAAGCATCTCACCAAACTTGTCAAGTCTCTCCATTACGCTTGCCTCGGTAGCAACCTTGCCCTTGACAGTAGTCTTCTGTACAGGCTTGTCGAACCTTGTAAGAGACTTGTAACTGAACGAAGGTGCCTCTCCGGAAGGTTTACTGAATGACTTGGCCTGTGACTTGCCGACAGGAGCCTCGAACTTGACTGCATTCTCGTTCCAGCCTCTTGTAAGTACGATCTCCGATACAACCATTACATCTGTCACGTAACCGTAAGTTGTGGTGTCATATCCTACGAGGTTAGGGTACCATGTGTACTCCTTGCCGTCCATCTTATGCTTGATGGCTTTGATTGTCAAGGTATTCTTGTCAGCCGAGAGCTCTACAGGGAATGTGAGAGGGACATACTCGTCGTTAGTGTACTTCTCGTAGAAGAGAAGGTTTCCATCAGCAGCGCTTCTGTTAGGACAGTAACCTGCAAGGTAGTAAGGGATGGTTGTGTATGATACCGGTGGCATGTAGTACATGTCTCCAGTCATGCTGAGCACATCACCCTCGGAAATCTCAAGGTAGTTCTTAGGACCGAAATCCGAGAACATAGACTTCACGTCCACACCGCTGTACTCGCGGCTGATGAAGAGATCCCAAGGTGTAAAGTAATCGAGACGGTTGTATGTGTCCTTGTCAAGCCATCCTTCCATAAGAAGGCTGTTCTGGTACTCGAGTCTGTTCTTGTTGTAAAGTTCCGCCTGGTATTTGAACTCGTCGAACATTCCGTCTACCTCATTCCTCTCAAAATCAGACTCTTCCTTGTAGATTGCATAAACTGAATCAGGAAGTTCAGCAGGGTAGTGGAGATTCTCTGCAATGCCACCTGAAATGCTGATCTTGCTCACGTATGTGCTGTTGTCAGAAAGCTTTGCTGAAGCGGTCCAGTCACCCTTGAGCTCCTCAAAGAGGCTTGATGCCACATATGGCTTGTAGTCTCTGTACGGAGTTGTACAGTCAGCAACTGCAGGACACTCTGTGATGTCTCTGTAGTTGAAGTTGTTAGGGGTATTTTCGATGTTGTATCCGATAACTGCAAGACGTGTTGTCTCACCGTCGATTGAAGGAATCTTGATTGTGTATCCCTCCGCAGAGTTGATCAGGGCGATCTCCTCAGCATCGAAAGGCTGGCTCTCTGCGAGGTAGCTGTATGAAGAACCGCTCTTGTTTGCCGCGAGAATGAAGTCCTTCTTGTAGTTGGCGCCATAGTAGCACTTCTTTACAGGACCTCTTGTAGGGTCGTTGTATGTTGTACACTTGATGTTGAACGCGGCAAGGAACGGGCTGCTCTCGTCTTCAAGTGCTGTCACTACGATCTCCGGAGCCTCCATCACCTTCTGTGAAGTGTGGAATGTGAACTTGTTGAAGCTCTGTACAGATGCGTCGGACTTGCCCATCGCTGTAACCAATACATGGATGTCGCTGTCTGAAGGAACGCTCTTGAACAGGTCGTCAAGCACGATTTCAGTGACACCTGCGCTTACGCCGGTTCCGAATGTGTATGCTCCGAAGTATGAAGTGATAGCCCACTGGAAGAACTCCTCTCTACCGTCGCAAAGCTCTCTCATCACGTTGAGGGATGCGTCGTCGAAGATTCCGTATGCATACTGCTCCACGCCTTCCTCAGGAGTGAAGATCACGGTAGCATTCACTGGAGTGATGTCGGCGACCTCGATGTTGACCTTTGCGGTCATTGTCTCCGGCTTCTTGACAGTGAAGATCTTACGCTGGAATGCACCTGTCCAGAACGGGTCGATGTCAGTGTGTACTGTAGCATCGAATGTGTTCATTCCCTTGGTCACGCCATAATATCCCCAATATGCCTCAGAGTCGAGGAGAGGGAGGTAATAACCTGGATCCCATCCTGCAGGGAAATCGAAGCCGTTTACGCTGTAGTTCTTGTCCTTGTCCCAGTCAGCTGGCTCTTCCATCCAGCCGAACTCACCTGCAACGAATACTACAGGCTCACCTGGAGAAATAGGGTTCCATCTGATTGTGAGGTCGTCCTGATCAATGTCGCCGTCACCGTCGATGTCAAGGCCCGGAGCCTCCCAGTTCACCGCCTCGGAGTACTCGAGTGTGACATCCTCTCTTGTGAATGCACTTGCATTGTACAGGAGTGTGAAGTAGTCGTCGTTTCCGCCGTACTTAGGGTCTGTCTGATACTTGTACATCATCAGGTCACACTGATTGTAACGGATTGCGGTATTCTCTGTCTTGACGCTCTTCGGTACAGTGACCTGCATCTTGTAACCGTCATAATCTACACCGACTACTGTCAGGAGATTGGCAAAGGCAAAGTCCTCTGTGGTGAATTTGATTTCAAAGATTTCAGAATATTTCTCAGCGTTAAGTTTTGCAGCGACATAAAGAAAATACTCTGTGGTCTCCTGGATGTCTGCAGAGATTCTTACAGTCTCCTCCGCACCCATCTTCATCTTCTTGCCTGAAGCAAAAAGGATAGAAGGATTGCTGATGTTTCTTTGGGTTGTTCCGAGGCTGTATGCGGCGTCATATTCCTTCGCTGCAGTAACCTTGAGGTCCACATATCCGGGACCAGCCTCAATGAATGATACGCTGAATGAGTCGCCTGAAGTCTGTCCGGACTGCTGAGGGTCCTCGCAGCTTGTCATCGCTCCGAGCAAGAATGCCAGGATGGCAATGATCGGTAACTTGTTAATAATCTTCTTCATCTTATGTTTTTATTTATAAATGCAAATAAGGAAAATCGGGCGCAAAGATAATTTTTTTTGCAAGAAAAGCAATGTTATTTATGCAAGATACCTATGTTTATATAGGAAAATCCTTTCATGTGCGTCGGATCTCTGCTTTTAAAAAAGAGAAAGACGGGGCAGAGCCTCGTCTTTCCAGGTTTTCTCTTCTAATGTGTAAGTATATGCTAAAATCTCCATCCGAATGTGAGGAAAATCTTCCATAATGAAGCCTTGTTGACAAGTTCTGGAGTCGGTGCGGAAACATTGCCGTACTCATCATAAATGTAATCAGCATAAGGCATTATGTATTCATCCGGGAGCATTGTGCCTCGTACTGCGAAGTCTGCGAAGAATGACTGTTTCGAATTGTAACCGAGACCGAACGAGATGTTCTTTACCGCCTCGTTCTTCACCTCGTTTCCCCAATAGTCCATCTTCTCCGGTGAAGTCATCGCGTTGAAGCCGGCTCTTACCGCAAGAGTGCTTACAGGCCTTACCTCGACACCCGCTCTGAATGTGTGGCCCATTCCGAAAATGTCCCTGATGTCGTTGTTGATCTCATTGAAATAATCTCTGTCATTCGACGAGCCGTCGAATCTCATTCCCTTGTAGTTGCAGACCTCATAGTCGGCGCTGAAGACAGCGAGTGTTCCGAGTGTATAGGCCAATCCGAAGTTGGCCTTCATAGGGGAGCGGAGGTGATATGTGCTGCTTCCATATGGACTTGATGATGAGCCGTTTGCGCCTTTGTCCGAGAACTTGGTTGTAGCTGATATCCTCCACTCTTCATTGAGGGTTGTGACTGTCGGAGTCTGGAGGGCTCCGCCGATTCTCAGGCCTCCTGCAGGAGTCATGATGAAGCCGATTTTCGCAAAGACTCCGCTGCCTGAAACAGAGTATGAATAATCATATTTCATCTGCTCGAAATACATTGCCGAGCCGTCGTCGAAATTGATCTCGAAATCCGAAGGGTCGACTGCGCTTTCCTTGAAATACTCGCTGCTGCTATACTCAAGGGTATTGATGCCCAGGTTCGCTCCGAGATAAAGGAAGTCGGATATGTTCGCTCCGAAATTGAAGACATAGTCGTATTTGCTGCCTGTTGTTCTACGGCCGAATGACTGGTCGAGTGTGCCGCCAAGGGCGATTTCATCGATTCCGGTATCAGGATTTCCGAATATTACCTCGCTCGCTCCGACGAACTGGTCGTCATAGCCGCCAAAAGTCGATATCATGCCGCTCTGGTAGGCTGCGACTGCCTTCCAAGGCATGAAGTCGTACGCGTCATTTGCACCGAGGTCAGCTCCCAGGTAGCCGAGTTCCGTAGCTTCCGCCGCCATCTGTCCCATGAATGAGGTCGTATTGTTGCGTCCTTTTGCATAGAGGTCCTCGTCCCAACCGGCTGTCTTGTTGAGGATAAAACCGAAGGTCATGCTCTTAAGGCCAGTCTTTCTTCCTGTCTCCCAATCGTAAGTCATCGCAAGATTAGGAATGTTGAAGCGTGTCATGCTGTTCCTGGATGCATTCTCGAAATATGGAAGGCTTCCGTCATCGTATGGCGACACTCCCTGGAGGGTGTTGCTTGATATCGTGAAAGCAGGAGTGATGGATATCTGTGAGTATCCTGCCACCGCGCTACCGGCAGGGTTTATCGTGATGGAGCCGAGGTCGCCGCCGAGAGCGGTGAATGCGTTGCCCATCGCTGTTGATCTTGCTGTCCCCTCGTAATTGTTTTCGCTGAATCTCAGAGCGTCATAGGCGTTCTGAGCATATGCGGCAACTGAAGCCGCCATCAGCAAAAGTGTAATTGCCGTCTTTCTCATGGTGATCAATGTGTTAAGTGAGTTTTAATCCTGAGTTTCTATCTTCTGGCGCCGCCGCCACCGCCGCTGCGTGAGCTTCCGCCTCCGCTGAAGCCGCCTCCTCCGCTATAGCCGCCGGAACTTCTTCCCGCTGATGATGAGCCTGAAGAGAATCCGCCTGAACTGCTTCTGCTGTAGCCGGATGAGCTGCTTCTGCTGTAGCTTGATGAACTTCCTGAACTGCTGCTTCTGTCATAACTTGAGCCGCTTCTCGTAACTGCTGTGCTGCGGCTTGACGATGAAGACGAACTGCTGCCGCTTACGCCTGAGGCTGCCGGTCTGCGATAGTTGCTTCGGCTGGTCTGTACCGACGAGTTTCCGGAAGCGGTTGTCTGTGAACCTGTGCTTGCTGAACTCTTGACGGTAGTGCCTGTTCTTGAAGGTGCTGTCCTGACAGCGGACTGTGCTCTGCTTGGGGCTGCGGATACGCTGCTCTTGCTGCCGGAAGTCCTTGTCACGCGGCTTGTGCTGCTGCTTGTGCCGGTGCTGGCGCTCTTTGTCTGGACAGAAGAAATGTCGCGACGTGAGGATGATGATGAGCCGAGGCCCCCTCTGAGGCTTGTGCGGCTGGTGAACATCCTGTCTGATTCTGTGTTGTAGCGTCCGCCTCTCCAAGTGTCAACGTGCTGAACTCCATGGTGATGCATGTGGTGATGGCGCATATGGTGGCCATAATGCCAGTATGGATCCCAGCCTCCGTACCATCCTGCATAGTGAGGTCCCCAATATCCTCCGTACCATCCTGAATGATAGTAATGCCAAGGGTCGTGGAAACCTCCCCAGTACCCGCCGTAGAACCACGGGTCGTGCCAGCTGTACCAAGGGTCATACCAGCCGCCGTACCAGCTGTTGTACCAGCCTCCGTAACTCCAAGGGGAGTAAGCCCAGGCACTTCTGTACCAAGGGTCATAATGTCTGCTCCAGTACCATGAACTTCCTATGCTGTAAGGGGTATAGATAGACCATGGGCTGTCATAGCGCCAGTCGTATTCCGATACGGTCACGACTGTGCCGAGATCGCTGCTGAAACTGATTCTTGCCGCCATCTCTTTCGGAACATACACTGTGTCCTTCTTATCTCCGAAGAGATATATTGTCGACCCCTTGGTCTTCTCGGTAAGGGCCGCCGCTTCGGCCTGAGCGTTGCTCTTCTCCTCTTTCGATCTGAATGACGGAGCCTTCCCGTAGATTCCGTCCTGGAACTGGCTACCGGCGTCAGAAGGGCCGAGATTGGCCACTGCTCCGCACGATGAGAGCATGACTGCCGCTCCAAAAGCAAGTAGTAAACTCTTTTTCATCCTGTTCTTCTCTTATATAAATAATATTTTGTATCTTCGCATCCTGTTTTGTTATGCAATAACTGTACCGCCATGCGGCCTTGCAGAATGACGCATTCAAATACAATTATAAGGAGAAAAACAATAAAAAACAAAAATACAATGGCAAAAGAAGTAACCAAGAGGTCAGACAATTACTCGCAGTGGTATGATAATCTCGTCGTTAAGGCGGACCTGGCAGAGCGTTCAGCTGTCAGAGGTTGTATGGTGATCAAGCCTTATGGCTATGCAATATGGGAGAAGATGCAGGATGTACTTGACAAGATGTTCAAGGAAACAGGTGTTCAAAATGCATATTTCCCGCTTTTCATCCCTAAGTCATTCCTTAGCCGTGAGGCTGAGCATGTGGAGGGTTTCGCGAAGGAGTGTGCTGTAGTGACACACCACAGACTCATGGCGGATCCTAACGGTAACGGTGTCGTTGTTGACCCGTCTGCGAGACTCGAGGAGGAACTTATCGTAAGGCCTACTTCCGAGACCATCATCTGGAATACATACAAGAACTGGGTGACATCATGGAGAGATCTCCCTATCCTCTGCAACCAGTGGGCAAACGTTGTACGTTGGGAAATGCGTACCCGTCTTTTCCTCCGTACTGCAGAGTTCCTCTGGCAGGAGGGCCACACTGCTCATGCTACACGACAGGAGGCTGAGGCAGAGACAATGCAGATGGTGAACGTATATGCTGATTTCGCACGCAACTATATGGGCGTTCCTGTAGTGGTAGGACATAAGAGCCCTAACGAGCGTTTTGCAGGTGCTCTCGATACTCTTACAATCGAGGCTCTCATGCAGGACGGCAAGGCTCTCCAGGCTGGAACATCGCACTTCCTCGGCCAGAACTTCGCCAAGGCTTTCGATGTGACCTTTACAAACAAGGAGGGACAGCAGGAGTATGTATGGGCGACATCATGGGGCGTTTCTACTCGTCTTATGGGAGCTCTCATCATGGCACACGGTGACGATAACGGTCTCGTGCTTCCTCCGAAGCTCGCTCCTATCCAGGTCGTGATGGTTCCTATCACAGGAAAGGATGAGGCTGTGAACAACGCTATCCTCGACAAGATGGAGTCATTCAGAAAGGAACTCCTCGCTAAGGGAATTTCTGTGAAGATCGACAATCGTGACACACTCCGTCCTGGCTTCAAGTTCGCGGAGTGGGAGCTCAAGGGTGTTCCTGTGCGTCTTGCTATGGGTGCCCGTGACCTTGAGAACGGCACTGTGGAGCTCGCGCGTCGTGACACTTGTGAGAAGTCTTCTCACCAGCAGGAGGGCATAGCTGAGGTTATCGCGGCTCTTCTTGATGAAATTCAGGATAATATCTACGCAAAGGCTCTCAAGTTCCGTGATGACAACATCCGCAAGGTTGATACCTGGGAGGAGTTCAAGGAGGAGATCACTAAGGGAGGATTCCTTCTTTGCCATTGGGACGGAACTCCTGAGACTGAGGAGAAGATCAAGGAGGAGACAAAGGCTACCATCAGATGTATCCCTGTGGACAGCGCTGTATGTGTCGAGGAAGGCAAGTGTATCTACACAGGCAAGCCTTCAAGCCAGAGAGTCCTTTTCGCAATCTCATACTAAACGGACTGCTGATGAATATTTCAAGGATAATGATCACTGCTGCTCTCGCCGTGCTTTCTTTCAGCGCGGCGGCGCAGACAGATGCACACAAGGCCGCCGCAGAGGCTGCGAAGGCTTTGACTGAGGCTCCAAAGGTTGAGGAGAAGGTAAAGAAGCCAAGCTATTGGAAGGAGTCTCTGATGACAAACATAAATTTCGGACAGACAGGTCTTACAAACTGGGCTGCCGGTGGTGACAATACCGTGAGCCTCGCTGCATATGTGGATGCCAATGCCAACTATGCGAAGGGACAGCAGTACTGGAACAACCGTCTCCAGTTGGATTACGGTTTCCTCTATGCTTCGTCGAAACCTATCATTCAGAAGAGTTCGGACCGTATCTATCTTGAGAGCAAGTGGGGTCTCAAGATTCCTAAGGCAAAGAATCTTTCCTTCACCGTGAAGTATGACTTCAGGTCACAGTTCACAAAGGGTTATAACTACCTTACTCCGAAACTTCCTGATGGCCTCCCTGAGGGAACGAAGCTTGATGACCTCCCTAATAAGCAGCTGACTCAGTTGTGGAAGGATGCACGTCAGGTAAAGTCGGGACTTCTTGCTCCTGCATATACTAACCTCGCGGTCGGTATCGACGTGGTCCCTACCAAGTGGCTCACCCTCAATATAGCGCCTGTCACAGGATCGATCGTAATCGTCCGTGACGAACTTCTGAGGAAGAATTATGGTATGGCCATCCATAAGGATTGGGAAGGCGTGACAGAGGGCGTACCGACAGACGGATCTCAGTACAGAAGTGCAAGATTCGAGCTTGGTGCCCAGTTGACAGCCGACTTCAAGGTAAAGGTCAACAACAACTTCTCTTATACATCACAGTTGAAACTCTTCTCGAACTATCTCGACAAGCCGCTCAACATGCGTGTTAACTGGGATAACAGATTCGACTGGAAACTTGCGAAGTACTTCTCTCTCACAGTGACCACTAACCTCATCTACGATGATAAGGTAATGATCTTCAGCGAGAAAGATGGACTTTCGAGACAGAGAGTACAGTTCAAGGAGTCTATCGCGTTCGGATTTAGCTGGACTATTGCAAAATAATGATTACAAGACGTTTCAATAATATCTTGGATGAACTTGAGGGGCTGATCAAAGAAGAAATTTGGTCAGCCTCTCGTGAATTATCCTCTTCTGATGACTTCCCTCAAAGGGCCCTTGTGGCTGTGAGTGGAGGCATGGATTCCATGTGTCTTGCGGATCTGTACTGCAGCAGGATAGGATTCCATGATTTTGCAATCGCACATTGTAACTTCAACCTTCGTGGGGAGGAAAGCGACGGAGATCAGGAGATGGTGCGTCAATGGGCGGAGGCCAGGGGGATAAAGGTTTATTCCGCTTCATTCGATACCGCTGCATTTGCCCGTGAAAACGGGCTTAGCATAGAGATGGCCGCTCGAGAGCTGAGATACACATGGTTCGCGGACGTCTGCCGTAAATACGGATATGCTTATGTGGCTGTTGCGCATCACGCTGATGATAATGCAGAAACTATGATGCTTAATCTGGTCAGAGGTACGGGCATGAAGGGCCTTTCAGGCATGAAGACTGTTTCTCCGCTTCCTTATTCCAAGGATAGGGACAATCTCAGACTTGTCCGTCCGCTTCTGGGCTTTACCCGTAAGCAGCTGGAAGGATATGCATTGGGACACAAGGTACCTTACAGGAATGACAGTACCAATGATTCCGTAGAGTACAGACGTAACTCCATCCGTCACGAGGTCTTCCCTGTATTTGAACGAATGAATCCTTCCTATGTCAGGACCTTGAATAGGGAAATGCGTTATTTTGCTGATGCGGAGGAAATAGTCGACGCCTGGTGTGCGGTTGAGGCAGAAAGGATCGTTTCATATGATGATGCGGTCATGATTGATGTCGAAGCTCTGCTCGGATACTCTCAATGGAGATACCTTCTGTATTATATTCTTGAACCATATGGTTTCTCCTCTTCCGTTCTGACCTCATTGGAGGAACTTCTCCTTTCAGACAGGACGGTGTCGGGAAAGAAATTCTCGTCAGATGCCTATACCTTGATCACCGGACGCGGGAATTTGCGAGTTGTTTCGACTGAACAGTTGAAGGCGAAAGTCTCGCAGGATTCTGTTGTAGTGGAGGAGGCAGGTCTTTACAGAGTCGGAAACGTCAATTTCATAGTTGAACTCTGTCCATGGTCTCCGGAAAAATCACGGCGACAGCCAGCCGGAGTGCTGGCCTTTGATGCTGATGCTCTTAAGTTTCCATTTGTCTGCAGACAATGGAGGAAGGGTGACTGGATGGTCCCTTTCGGAATGAAGGGAAGAAAGAAGATAAGCGACATCTTCGCTGACCTCAAATGGAATGAACTTGAGAAAGGTGATGCAGTGATCATCACTGAGTCAGGGGAGGAAGATGCGCAGAGAAGACGTGTGGCCGGTCTTCTTGGTGTCAGGATGGATGAAAGATTCAGGATCGGTGCCGGCACAAAGATGATTATCAGAATCAGAAAACAATAACCATATTATGAGGAAGATTATACCTATGCTGCTTGCTGCGGCGCTCACTCTTTGCGGATGTGCAAGGACTTTCATTACCGATGATGCCTTTATGGCTGAGGTGACCGAGGATTTTCAGTCACGCTCCGAGATCCTTTCGGCTGCTGGCGTCGATCTGGACTCCATGGATCTGAATAAGGCGGAAAGACAGGCTATGGAATTCCTGTATGCCTATATGCCGTTGGGAGATATCGTCAATATGTCTCCGGAGTACTATCTCAGACATTATGATCTTACAATGAAGGCTATGGCTGAAATGCCTTGGGGCAAGATGGTGCCTGAGCGTGAACTCAGACATTTCGTCCTTCCTGTCAGGGTCAACAATGAGAATCTTGATGAGTCACGTGAGGTCTTCTATGCTGAACTTGCGCCGAGAATCAAAGGCCTGTCAATGTATGATGCAGTCCTTGAGGTGAATCATTGGTGCCATGAGAAGGCGGTCTACATGCCGTCTGACCGTCGTACAAGCTCTCCTCTGGCCACTATAAAGACAGCCTATGGCCGTTGTGGTGAGGAATCTACCCTTCTTGTGGCGGCTCTCCGTTCTGTGGGTATTCCGGCACGTCAGGTCTATACTCCAAGATGGGCTCATACCGACAGCAACCACGCCTGGGTCGAGGCCTGGGTCGAGGGCAGGTGGTACTTCCTGGGAGCATGTGAGCCTGAACCGGTGCTCGATCTCGGATGGTTTAATGCTCCTGCAAGTCGTGGAATGTTGATGCATACCAATGTTTTCGGAAAGTATGATGGACCTGAGGATGTGGTCAACAGGACTCCTAACTATACGGAAATCAATGTCATAGAGAATTATGCCCCTGAATCGGCCGCTCTTGAGGTGCAGGTTGTGGACAAGGAAGGAAAGCCGGTCGAGGGTGCAAAGGTTGAGTTCAAGATCTATAACTATTCGAACTTCGATACAGTGGCAAGCAAGTACAGTGATGCTGAGGGTAAGAGCTCGCTCACAGCCGGTATAGGCGATATGCTGGTTCATGTTTCGAAGGACGGGCTTTTCGGTTTCAGGAAGGTGCGTTATGGTCAGGAGAGCAGTGTGGCCATCGCTCTTGAGTATGAAGAAGGCTCGGATATACCTCATATGGAACTTGAGGTCGTGCCGCCGGTTGAGAATGCTCAGATCCCGCCGGTAACCGAGGAGCAGGCAAAGGCAAATGTATGCCGTCTTGCATACGAGGATTCATTGCGTAATGCCTATGTGGCAACATTCTATACAAAGGAGCGTGCGGAGGCATTTGCTCAGCAGAAGGGCCTTGACAGGGAGTCTGCTTCATATGTGCTTGTGGCTTCGAGAGGCAACCACGAGGAGATAGAGGCTTTCCTTGAGGAAGCGGTGCAGAAGGGCGTGGGAGCCAGGGCACTCGATCTTCTCAAGTCCATAGCGGAGAAGGATCTCAGGGATACTCCTAAGGTGATTCTTGATGATCATCTCTACAGCACCGCAGATGATGCGTCTGTGGCAAATGTCCTTTGTCCGAGAGTGGAGACGGAACTTCTTACCCCATACAGGTCATACCTGCAGGAGGTGGTTCCTTCTTCTCTTGTCGATACTATACGTCAGGACCCGGCTCTTTTCGTTACCTGGTGCCGTGAGAACCTCAGACTTCACGATAAGATCAGCCTAAGATATGTGCAGCTTGCTCCGGCTAGAGTGTGGGATACTAGATTGGCTGACAAGATTTCACGAGAGATCTTCTTTGTCGCAATGTGCAGGACTTTCGGCGTTCCGGCCTGGAGAGATACTGTAACGGGTGCAGTGAAGTATGAGAAGGACGCTCTTGTATATGATGTCGATTTTGATGCGGAAGAGCAGTCTGTGGCTCCACAGGGAAAGCTGCAGTTACGTTTCAAGGAGATCCCTCTTCTTGATGACCCTAAATATAAGACGCATTTCAGCATAGCGAAATACGTTGACGGAACCTTCCAGTTATTGAACTTCGGTGGTTCGTGGAAGACTCTCTTCAGCCAGCCAAGACCTATGGACTGCGGTTATTATATGATTACCAGCGGCTCACGTATGTCAGGCGGTAATGTCTGCGCAGATATGGCTTTCTTCACGATAGAGGAGGGACGCACGACTGTCGCAGATCTTGTGATGAGGGATGATGCGGACCAGTTGAGGGTAATCGGAAGTTTTGATTCAGAAGGCAAGTATACGACTCCTGAGGGAGTGCACAAGTCAGTCTTGGCTACGACAGGTCGAGGTTATTTCGCTGTCGCTCTTGTGGATTATGGAACGGAGCCTACCAACCACGCCTTTATGGACATTTCCGCTGTTGCATCTGAGCTTGAGGCATGGGGAAGACCTCTTCTTGTCATCTTTGCATCTGAGGATGATTACAGGAAGTTCCGTGCTGAGCAGTTCAGACTTCCTTCGACAGTATGCTTCGGAATAGATGCAGACGGAAGCATGAGAAAACATATAGCCAAGGAGATGAAATTAGGCGGTGAAGGCAGCCTGCCTCTCATTCTTGTGGCGGATACCTTCAACCGCGTGGTATTCTTCTCTCAGGGCTACAGCATAGGCCTTGGCGAGCGTCTTGTGAAGACATCCAAGGCTCTTTAATCAGAAGGCCGGATTGCAGTTCTCAGATGGCTGCAATCTGGCCGATGGTGGCGGCCACCTTCCTGGCAGTTGTGGCAACGGTTCCGTAAGGATCATCTTCGCTGCCCATCGCCACCTCAGGATTTCTGAATATCATACCGCTTTCTACAGACTCTCTGGCTGAGAAATGAAACTCTCTCGCGCCGGAGAGTCTTGCTGTTTCCGCTATATTGCCTTCGCGGATGCCGCAGCCCGGCATGATTATGATGCGGTCTTCTGCCTTTTTCACTAGTTCGGCAAGCAGTGCCGCTCCTTCAAGGGCTGTAGGTCTGCAGCCGGATGTGAGTATGCGTACGCAGCCGAGGCTTATGATGTCCTCGAGAGCCTTGTGCGGGTCTGAACTATGGTCGAAAGCCCTATGGAAGGTCACAGGCGTGTCTCCGGCAGCCTCCATAAGCGTTTTCATTGCCTCCATATCGACATTCCCGTCAGGGCGAAGACAACCGAAAACAAGACCGTCCGCTCCCAGTTCCTTGGCCATCTTTATGTCGTAGACCATTTCCCTGAGTTCCTCCTCTGTATAAAGGAAGTCGCCGCCTCGAGGGCGTATGATGACGTTCAGTCCAATGCTGATGCTTTCCCTTGCGCTTTTAATCATTCCATATGAAGGGGTAGTGCCGCCCTCCGGGATGCCGGCGCATAATTCCACTCTGTCGGCACCGCCTTCCTGGGCGGCGATGCAGCTTGCCACGGAATTCGCGCATATCTCAAACTTATAAGGGATGCCCTCGAGCATCCCTTTCTTATTGCTGTCCATTACTTTATGATGATTTCGTAAGGTATTCTTGCATATGCTTTGCCGCTCTCGGCGCTTGCAAGGTCTCTGAATGCAGCCTCGATGTTCTCAAGAGCAGTACCTTTAAAGACTGCTTCTGTTCCTGTGAGCTCCTCGAGAAGCATGTCGAACGTTCCCATAGGCTTCGGATATTCCACGATCTGCACATCCTCAAGTCCGTCGACGCCTTCAATTGAGATTGCGGCGTAATTGATGGCATCCTCAAGGGTTCCTATCTTGTCCACAAGGCCGATGCCGATGGCTTCGGCACCTGTCCATACTCGACCCTGTGCAATCGCGTCCACATCTTCCACAGTCATGTCTCTGCCGTTGGCAACGAGTTCTGTGAACTTTCCGTAGATCTTCTCCACAGAGGCCTGCATATAGTCGATTTCATTCTGATCGAGCGGTCTCATCAGACCATACATATCTGCGTGCTTGTTGGAATTTACAGGAGTGACGTTCACGTGAAGTTTATCCTTGACGGTCTTGCTCATGTCAGGAATCATGCTGAACACTCCGATAGAACCGGTGAGTGTGGTTGCATTCGAGAAGATGTAGTCTGTGTTCGCTGAAATCCAGTATCCGCCTGATGCAGCGTAACCTCCATATGAGGCAATGACAGGAACCTCTTCTCTGAGGAGGTCAAGTTCGGCTTTGATTTTCTCGGATGCAAACACACTTCCTCCCGGTGAATTCACTCGGAGAACCACAGCCTTGACTGTGCTGTCCTTTCTGATCTTCGCGATGATGTTTGCGAATCTGTCACCGGCTATATTGGTCTTGTCGTTGCCGTCGACGATGTCGCCGTTGGCATATACGATGGCGATCTTGTCCTTCGCCTTGTAGTTCACGATGTTCTTGAGTTTGGAGTAGTCGCTGAGGGAGATGCTTTTGACGTTCTCATAACTATCTGTGACATAGAGGTCTGTGAGTTTGTTCTCGAGCTCTTCCCGGCTGAGGAGTTCGTCAACGAGTCCCTTTTCAAGGAAGTCCTCAGGGAAATTGAGTTCCAGGTTGTCGAGCATTGAGTTAAGTTCCTCTGTGCTGATGTTGCGGGACTGTGCTATCTCGCTTGAAAGGCTGTTCCACAATGACTTCACCATTGCAGTGTTCTGCTCCATGTTTTCAGGGCTTGAAGCGTTTCTGACAAACATCTCGCCGGCTGATTTATATTTGCCGTGACGGATCAGCTGCACATTCACGCCGATTTTGTCAAGGATGTCCTTGAGGAAGATCATCTGCGATGAAATACCTGCGAAGTTGTTCATTGCTCCGTCATACGGCGGCATGTAGATCTTGTCCGCTACAGATGCAAGGTAGTAGTTTCCATTGCCCGGATTCTGCATATATGCAACGATAGGCTTTCCGCTTCTGAGGCGGAAGGCTGACAAGGCACTTCTGAATTCCTCCACCTGCGCATAATGTCCTGAAAGACCGTCCGGTTTGAGGTAGATGAACTTGATTGCGGGGTCGATAGCCGCTGCATTGATTGCATTTACCGCATCCCAGATGCCGAGGGGCTTCGGCGCTGTGCCTCCTGACTGAAGGGCTACGAATGGGTCGGCTTCAACCGTCTGTTCGCTGAGAACGATCTTGGACATATCGATTGTCAGGATGCCCTGTCTTGGCATTACCGGCTGGCCTTCGCCCAATGCTGCAACTGAACCGGCCAATCCTATCATCATGAAGAGGGCAAGGAAGCCGAAAATGAAAAGACCCGCGATGGTCGCAAGGGTCATTTTGACGAAATCTTTCATAACTCAATAATTTGTTCGTTTTATGACACATGTCACACAAAAATAGCAATTATTGTGGGCAGTAGCAAATGAATGACTACACCTTAGGCCTAAAATGACCAAAACTAGCCTAAGCGGTGCAGAAAAAGTTGATTTTTGTGTCAGGATTTGCTCCTTGGCAGTCGCAGTTCCTGTACCGCTGCCGCGGGGGCACCAGGATTTGCTCCTTGGCAGTCGCAGTTCCTGTACCGCTGCCGCGGGGGCACTTACAACTGATTGGTCATTGCTTCGCAATTGGTTAAAAGTATAAAAGCCTCAGCCTTCAAAAGCGAGCTTTTGGGCTGGGGCTTTTATGCTTTTAACGGAAGGCTTGCGCCTTCCGTCAATCAGTTGTGTTGAGATACCAGGATTCGAACCTGGACAGAGGGAACCAAAATCCCTAGTGCTACCGTTACACCATACCTCAATTCCGACTGCAAAGATATCATTAATTTTGCTTTTCTCCAATTCTGAATGGTATTCCGATCAAATCATATGGTCATATTCCCGCTTTACTCAAATAATTTATAACTTTACATCCGCCCTGTTTTAAAGTAACCCGGAGTGGAAATTTGAAAAATAACCAGAATCTATACCATCATGAAAAAGTTGTCCTTAATCCTCTTTGCAGTTTTATCTGCATGTCTGTTTTCTGCTGAAGGAAGATCAAAGGTGAAGGCTGTCACTGTCGATGATATGCTTCCGGCAGGTAATATAATTGTAGAGAAGGTGACGGCGGATACGGTTTTCGTAAGACCTGATCTGAGAGATACCGGTGAATTCTGGTTCTATTGGGCTATGAGAGTGCGCGGAGCAGAGGGTAAGACCCTAGTGTTCCGGTTTAACAGAAGTTGTGTAGGGGCGAGAGGTCCTGTCGTCTCGACGGATCAGGGCAGGACTTTCCGTTACAGCGAAGGAAAGCATGGACGCGAATTTACCTATACCTTCGGCCCGAAGGAGAAGGAAGTGTGGTTCTATGAGTGCCATCCTTATCTTCCAGCCGATTGGAATGATTTTACAAAAGGCCTTAAGAAGAAGTACTATACAAAAGACGTCCTCTGCAAGAGCCGTTTTGGAAATGATGTTCCTATGGCTGTTTTCGGCAATCTCGGAGGCAATGCAAAATATAATGTTGTGATGACAGGCCGTCACCACGCTTCGGAGTCTATCGCGAACTTTGCGATTGAGGGCATAGTAGAGAAGTTCTGTGCAGAAGATGAACTTGGAAAATGGCTTCGCGACAATGTCGAGCTCACAGTTGTGCCTTTCGTTGATTATGATGGTGTCATAAATGGCGATCAGGGTAAGTCAAGGAAGCCTCACGATCACAACAGGGATTATACTGAATTCCTTTATCCGGAGACCAAGGCGGTTTCAGAACTATATGCAGACAGGGACCCGGTGGTGATTCTGGATATGCACTGCCCTTGGATTGCAGGAGAGGAGGCTGAACTGGTGCATTGTCCTATGCTGGATCCGGCAAGAGTACCGGACAATGAGGCTGAGGCCCTGTTCTCTGAAATAGTGGAGAAGAACGCATCAGGCCTGCCTTATACTGTGAAGAACAACCTTGAGTTTGGAGTCAGCTGGAACACAAGTTCAAATTATTCAGACGGACTCTCGTGTCGGAAGTGGGCTGTGATGAATGTCAAGAACCTGCGCCTTTGCCGTTGCTTTGAAATCCCGTTCGCCAATGCACAGGGTGTCGAGGTCAATCCTGAATCTACCCGTGAATTCGGAAGGAGCCTCGCTGTCAGTCTCGCGGAATTCCTTCAGAGCCTGTAGAACGGCGCTTCGTGCCGTTCCTATGAGCCTATAAAAGACTGTGGACTGAATCAGAACAAGCCGTAGAAGAGGTTCCATACCAGGAATCTGGCGAACTTGCCGATAAGGAGCAGGACCATTGTCCACATGGGACGTGTCCTGTAGAATCCCAGGGCTATGGCTATTACGTCGCCTATGAAGGGTATCCAGGCTGTCAAGGCAAGCCAGACGCCGTAGCGGTCTATCTTTTCCTTCTGTTTCTGGAGTGTTTCCGGCTTGACCTTGAACCATTTTTCTATCCATTCCCATTTGCCGGCCCAGCCCAGCCAGTATGTGGCCACGCTGCCCAGCCAGTTGCCCAATGTGCCGACAAGAAGGCAGCCCGCAGGGTTTCCTGTGGCTGCAAGCACGGCCAGGTACAGTGCGTCAGAACTGAAAGGGAAGATCGTTGCCGCGAGAAATGTTCCGATGAATAGTCCGGTCAGACCAAGTCCTTCAAGTCCGCCCATATCAGCCGCGTTTCTGTTTGAAGAAGTCGCTCACCAAGGTGCCGCATTCATCGGCTAGTATGCCTGAGACTATCTCTGTCTTAGGATGCATCAGGGAAGGGGAGAATTTCGAGAAACCTCGCTTAGGGTCGGATGCGCCATATACGACCTTGCCTATCTGAGACCAGGCCAGGGCTCCCGCACACATTGGGCAGGGCTCCACAGTCACATACAGTGCGCAGTCGTTCAGGTATTTGCCTCCCATCGCTTCTGTTGCCGCTGTTATCGCTATCATTTCCGCGTGGGCGGTAGGGTCATTCAGACGCTCCGTCATATTGTGTCCCTTCGCGATGATCCTGCCTCTGCATACGATGACCGCACCGATGGGGACTTCGTCCTCCGAACCTGCGCAGATTGCCTCCCTGAGGGCTTCTCTCATGTATTTTTCGTTTTCTTCCATAGACTTACAAAGATACGCAATATATCATCAAAAATGATTAATTTTGTAAAAACTGACAAAGATGAAAAAGACCATAGTTCATTTTATTGCGGCCGCTATGCTCATATGCGGCTGTACTGCCGAAAGGGGCTTCGTGCGTGTGGAGAACGGACAGTTCGTGCGCGACGGTGAGAAGATTAATTTCGTGGGAACGAATTTCTGGTATGGACCTATACTCGGCTCTGAGGGTCGTGGAGGAAACAGGGCGAGACTCGAAAAGGAACTGGACCTGCTTGATGAACTCGGAGTCAGGAATCTCAGGATTCTTGTGGGTTCGGATGGTCCCGAAGGAGTGGCATATAAGGTGGAACCTGTGCTTCAGAAGGAGCCCGGAGTATATAATGATACCTTGCTGAGAGGACTTGACTATCTTCTTGCAGAAATGGCCGAGAGGGATATGCACGCAGTCCTGTATTTCAACAACTCCTGGGAATGGTCAGGTGGCTATGGCCAGTATCTTGAGTGGGCCGGTGACGGCAAGGCCCAGTTGCCGTCAGTCGATGGATATGACAAATATGTGGAGCATGTGCAGCGCTTTGTGAAGAACGATAAGGCAAAGCAGTACTATTATGACCACGTAAGGCACATTGTAACAAGGGTCAATACTGTTACAGGAAAGCCATATACCGAGGATCCTGTCATCTTTTCATGGCAGATAGGAAACGAGCCGAGAGCCTTTGCTCGTGACAGTGTCACAAAGGCGGCTTTTGCGGACTGGATGAGCACTTCTGCCGCTCTGATCAAGTCGCTTGATCAGAATCATATGGTCTCGACCGGCAGCGAGGGCCTTTATGGCTGCGAAGTAGATATGGACCTGTTTGAAAAGATCCATTCGGACGAGAATTTCGATTATCTGAATGTCCATATATGGCCTTTGGTATGGCGCTGGGTGAACAAGGATACCTTCGCTGACAGCGTGAATGTGGCTACGGCGATGACGGAGAAATATCTGACCGCTCATTTCCCTGTCGCACAGAGGCTGAACAAACCTATAGTCCTTGAAGAATTCGGCTATCCAAGAGATGGAGGCAAGGCCATAGAGGGAGACGGAAACAACTTCTGGGACGGAGTGTCCTTATCCAAGGATTCGGCGACAACTGCGCGTGACCATTATTATGGCTGGGTCTTCGACAGACTTGTGGAGTCCTGCTCGAAAGGGGAACCGCTTGCAGGCCTTAACTTCTGGGGCTGGGGAGGCTATGCGAGCCAGTCTGAGGTGAATGAGTTCTGGAGACCGGGAGATGATTATTGCGGTGATCCTGCTCAGGAACCCCAGGGCCTCTTCTCGGTTTACGCAAGTGATTCGGGAACATTGAAACTTATCCGTGAACTTTCTGAAAAGTTGAAATAACACTAAAACAAATAATCGATGAAACGTCTTGTTCTGATTTTAGCGGCTCTTGTTGCCGCGACAAATGCCTTTTCTTGGGGCAAACTCGGTCATGATGCCATAGTCTATATCGCTGAGCAGAATCTCACTCCTAAGGCAAAGAGAGAGGTCGCCAAGATCTTCAATGACACAAGCATGGTCTATTTCTCGGTCTGGATGGACGAGTACAGAGCCACTCCTATGTATAAGCATACCACAACCTGGCATTCCTTCAATGTGAACAAGGACAATGAACTTATCTACAATGCAGTGCCTAAGGGAAGAGAGTCTTATAGAGGAGATGCCGTCTATGAACTGAACAAGATTCTTGACAGGATGAAGGACTATAAGCATATGGACGATTCTACTGCATCTGTAAACCTCAAAATGATCATCCATATGGTAGCCGACATTCATTGTCCGACGCACGTGCTTTACGAAGGATTAAAGGGCTATAAGGTGACGCATATGGGAAAATATGTCTCATATCACAGCGTCTTCGACTCCGGAGTGCTTGCGAACACTCATGAGTGGAATTTCACGGAGTACAATCACGTTCTCGGAACCCTCAGCAAGAAACAGGCGAAGGAGATTTCCAAGGGCACCATTGATGATTGGGCGAGGGAGACTGCGGACCGAAGCCAGGTCATCTATACATGGGCTCAGCCGGATGATCAGATAGGCAAGAATTTCAACCTTCAGGCCAGGCCTCTGGTCCATTCGCAGGTCCAGAAGGCGGCATATCGCTTAGCGAAGACTCTTAACGAATTGTTCAAATAAGAATGAGGCCGACAGACAGTCGGCCTCATTCTTATTATATACGCAGTATTTAGTTCTTGAAACTGTGGATAGGTGCAGGGATGCGTCCCACTCTTGAGATGAATGCCTCGCAACCGTATCTGTTGACCGGCATTACCGGAGCATGGCCCAGCAGTCCGCCGAATTCCACATTGTCGCCCACTGTCTTTCCTATTACCGGGATGATCCTGACTGCAGTAGTCTTCTGGTTGATCATTCCGATTGCAGCCTCGTCTGCGATGATGCCTGAAATAGTGCTTGCAGGCGTGTCGCCAGGGATCGCTATCATATCAAGTCCTACGGAACATACGCAGGTCATGGCCTCGAGTTTCTCGATTGTAAGCGCGCCGCACTCTGCAGCCTCGATCATGCCCTGGTCTTCGCTGACGGGGATGAAGGCGCCGCTGAGTCCGCCCACATATGAAGATGCCATTACTCCGCCTTTCTTGACCTGGTCGTTCAAGAGTGCAAGGGCAGCGGTGGTTCCAGGTGCACCGGCTTTCTCCACTCCGATCTCCTGAAGGATGTCAGCGACACTGTCTCCGATTGCTGGAGTAGGGGCAAGTGAGAGGTCGATGATTCCGAATGGCACTCCCAGTCTCTG
>JAEIGA010001713.1_pt1 | contig 34657 bp, 30 predicted proteins | sample 9270691 | NCBI WGS metagenome assembly JAEIGA01 (sample SAMN17057246, study PRJNA624740) | gut metagenome | biome: biome; isolation source: fecal sample | host: Bos grunniens | place: China: Xizang | collected 2019
AAATCTTTAATGAAAAAAAGATGCCTATTCCCCATATTACGCGGTATTAGACGGAATTTCTTCCGCTTATCCCCCTGCAACGGGCAGGTTGCATACGTGTTACTCACCCGTGCGCCGGTCGCCGGCGGTTATAGCAAGCTATAACCCCGATGCCCCTCGACTTGCATGTGTTAAGCCTGTCGCTAGCGTTCATCCTGAGCCAGGATCAAACTCTTCGTTGTTAATATCTTTTTTATTCTTTTTTTCTAAAAATAAATTAGATTAAATATTGTATTCTTTAATCTGTTTTAACAAGATTGAGTAAACCTTAGCCGGATTATTTGCTTGGCTTTGAAATTGACAGAGATGTTTTCTACTTTTCAGTAGAACCCTTTCTCTTGTACTACTTCGTCTTATTGTAATTTTTTCAATGTTCGTCTGCTTCTGACACTCGATTTTTCGCGAGCCGAAATCTTTACAAAGATACAACCATTTTTTGATTCCACAAAATTTTGTCAAAAAAATTAACAGGTTTTAACCTGTCCCCTTCGCTTCCCCACCACCGTGGGCTTCGTTCTCAAAAGCGAGTGCAAAGTTACACCTTTTACTCTTATCCTCCAAATATTTTTATAACTATTTTTGGGGTATTTTTACCCATTTTTACATCAACCACCTGCGTCTCAATAACTTAACTATTGAAAAAATTTATGTTATAAAACATGTTTTTAGCTTTCTTTTACGTAAAAAACCTATACTTGGCACAATATTCAAAAAAATGGTCACAACTTTATAGCTGCAACCATTTTTCACTCATTATTATATAAAGGAATATATTAAAAAATACTACAATCTTACACTTTGTGTTTCTTATTATTTATTCCCCTAATCTAAAAACTATTCTTTGCACCCCATCTTGATAACGCGAACTTGAAATGCGAAAGCGTCCTATCTGAGAAGTTCGCTCAACATGAGTTCCCACACAAGGACACGCATCATAATCTCCAATATGAACAATTCGCAACATTTCTGACACATCATTAGGCAATCGCTCTAAATCATAAATTTCCGCAGCCTTGCCTGCAGGAATAAATTCAAAAGAAACTTGAAGATCTTGAGCAATTACACCATTAATTGTGTTTTCAATCTCTTGAAGTTGTTCAGGAGTGAGCGGTTGAGCAAGTGGATAATCACATTTTGACTTTTTGCGTTCAATATGAGCATTACGCGAACGCTTACACCCAACCATCTTAACCATAGTTCCGTTCAATAAATGCTCGGCAGTGTGCATAGGAGGGTATTCTTGCTTGTTATGAGCGTTGAGTTGAATTTCTTGTTTCATTTTTTTCTCAATAGATTCTGTGATGGAGTCAATTACTTTTATCAGCAAATCGAACGATGCCAACTTTCATTTCTTTCAATGCCATTTCATAGGCAAAGTTGTGAGCCTTTTCAAATCGTTCTAATCTCATAGCAATTCTGCATATAGTTATGGGAATTTCTATAAATTCCACGAATGAGTTAAACATTTGTTGTCGGGAACAGCTTTTTTGTGTGCTTTATGATTTTCTTTGGCATCTTTTTCCCTTTGTTCCAATCGCATAGCTCGCCATGCTCATTCTACAAAAAACAAAAATCTGCTCAAATAAAATTCATAAATCTTCACAATGCAATTTATAAAAGTTCCCTTATTTTATTTCAATAGGTTCGCCAAGGAAATGAGGTCTCTTGTTCATAATAACCTCGCCCACCGCTTTCACTCGAGCCAATATTTCACGAAATTCCATTTTTATGCACCATTTACGGAATAGGGTGTTTCGCACATTATAGCCAATAGCATCTATATCATATTGACGAGCAATATACACTGCACGTCGGTTATGGAAATCTTGCGAAATAACCACAAATTCCGACAACCCAAACACCTTTTTAGCTCTCACCATTGAGTCATAAGTTGAGAATCCTGCATAATCAAGATATATTACACTATCTGGAATACCTGCTGCTTCCAAATCGTTCTTCATAGCATCGGGTTCGCTATATGTAGATTTAGAGTTGTCTCCACTTATGAGTATACAATCGATTTTGCCGTGTTGGAATAATTTCACTGCTGCGTCGATGCGATGTTTGTAGAAGTAGTTCATTTTCCCTGTTTTTGTTTTAGGATTTGTGCCTAACAGCACCGCTACTCGCTTGTGGGGTACAGTTTCTACGTTATCATACAATCGACCACAACACGAGCCTAACACCCAAACATTACATGCAGCCACAACTGCGATTAATAACCCTACGCCTATCAGAAGCATATCGTTTATTCTCCTAATGCTATTTTTTTAATCTTCTTAGGTACATCGGTATTATCATGAACACCCATAAACTCATAAGCACCACGACCGATAGCGAACAATGGGACAGGATCACCGGTGTGTCCGGTTGCAATCCAACCAAAACCCGACTTTTCATTTATAATCTTAAATACTTCAACAGAAAACTCATTGAATGAGTTATATAAAGTTTTTTGGTCGGCAGAGTTTCGCATATTAAACGTATTTTCGAATTTCTCAATCAAAATTCTTTCTTGAGCATCTGAAATTTGAATCTTATCCCAAAATCCGAAACGAGCTTTTAGTTCAACTTTCATATCGTCCCATGTGTAGATGCGACGAGAATTAAGAATTGCTTTTGTATAACTCCCAAATTCATCTTTCGACATGCGTTGACAATCTACAAGCGATATATCTCCGAAACGCACTGCCAGTCCTCCTGTGTTGTGGTCGGCGGTTACCACAATAAGTGTTTCATCGGGGTGTTCAAGATAAAAATCGTATGCAATTTTTATGGCTTGATTGAAGTTCAAAATCTCTTTCACAACAGCTCCACCATCATTTGAGTGTGCAGCATAGTCAATATTCCCCCCCTCAACCATCATAAAGAATTGTTCTGAAGAATGTTTCAAAAGATGGTCAAGGCAAGCTTGTGTCATTCCCGGAAGATTTAGCACCCCTTTTATTGAATCGATTGTGTAACCACAATTACTATCAGTTGAATCAGGATTTAGCAACACAACTTTTCTTGAATCGGTGCCTTTTAACGCATCAAAACCTTTTACAACTGATACATTATTTCTTGCAAAGTGAGAATAAATATCAGTTGGCTTACCTTCTTTATCTTTTGTGCCACGAAGTTTTGACCCTGCAACAAATTCATAACCCGAAGTAGCCATTTGTTTATCGATTTCATACGCCATTGAACGACTTGGTTGATGAGCATAGAATGCTCCTGGTGTTGCATCGTCGGGAGCAACTGTAGTAACAACACCGATACCCCAGCCTGCGTTTTTGAGATAACGAGCCACCGATGTTACGGGGACTGAATCAGGTGTTACACCAAGCATTCCATTATTAGTTTTGTATCCGGTAGATAGAGCTGTCCCTGCAGCAGCAGAATCAGTTACTCGCCCTGAGGCAGAATAGGTAGTAACCATTGACACCACCGGGAATTGCATCATAAGTATAGACTCATTATTTTTGAGTGCTTCTCTATTATATGATTGGGCAGCCATTACATGACCCATGCCCATTCCATCGCCAATAAAATAAAACACATACTTGGGTGACGCAGCATTAACTACACTTGCAATTGCCAATAGCACTAATAACGTAACAAATCTGTGATTCATAATATATTTCGTCTTTTTAATTTTTAATTCTATTTGATTTTATATTCAATTGAGCAAATAGCCATAGCAACAAATTCAGTCCAACGAACGAAAGCAATGCCCCCATCTTATTTTTAATCCTTACATGAGGATTGAGTATCATTTTAATGCGTAGTTGTTTAATATTTTCCCAACATCGAGCAATTATCTTTTCATCTCTAATCCCATTTCCACGCATCAAATAAAGAATATTCATATTTGCACTAAACTTGCGAGAACGTGCGGCATCAACAATTGATGGATATTGTTGCTCCATATATTTTACCAAGTCGTCCACTACATCAAGCACATCGTAGCGTCGGAGTGAAAAGTGACCTAATATACTCGTTGAACGCTTGCGATAGAAATACATTGGAGTGCTGGCTACTACTACTCTTTTTGCATTTAGTATCACATAAGGAATTGTAGCAAGATCTTCATATAATAAACCTAACGGGAAACGATAATTTTCAAATAATCTAGTCTTAAACAACTTCCCACATGCCGAATTATCAATATTTCGCTGTTGATATAACATTGATTTAACAGCTTCGTTCCCATCTTCAAATATCTTTATTGGCGACAAAGATTTTTTTTTAGGAATATTTTCGTCATCGACAAAAGAGCGTAACGAACTAGTTGAAATATCAGCACTCGTGTTTACCAATAAATTATACAATGTTATTATATATTCCTCACAAATCAAATCATCAGAATCAACAAACGAGACATATTCTCCTACCATAATATCAATTCCTGAATTTCGAGCAGCACTCAATCCTCCGTTTTGTTGATGCACAACTTTTATATTACTATATCGTAGAGCATAATCATCACAAATTTTTCCACTGCTATCGGTCGAGCCATCATCAACCAATATTATCTCAACGTTTTTATACGTTTGATTCAGTATTGAGTCAATACAAGCTCCCACATATTTTTCTACATTATATACCGGAACGACTATTGATATAAGTGGATCACAATTCATGATTAATTTAATTTTAACATTGAATCAATAAATTGACGATTATTGGCAAGTCGTGGCACCTTTCGTTGCCCTCCAAGTTTTCCTGTCGAACGAAGCCAATCATCAAACAATCTATCTCGAGCCACAACCACCGTCAACTCATCAAGGAATATGCTTTTATATCTTTTTGCTTGATAATCTGAGTTTTCTTGTTGCAACAATTCATCAAGACGTGTAGCAAACTTCGCCATATCATAAGGTTTTATAGCAAATTCAATCAACCATTCGTGACGTCCCTTTGAGTTGTCGGCTGCATATACTGGTGCTGCCGTATAATTACTGATAGCACAGCCCATTTCAGTACACACTTTTGTGATTGCTGTTTCGGCATTATGCACCATCAATTCTTCCCCAAAAGCATTAATGAAATTTTTTGTGCGTCCGGCAATTGAAATTTTTACCGGATTAATACTTTCTATTCTTACCGTATCGCCAATAACATAACGCCACAATCCATTACAAGAAGAAATCACAAGACCATAAATTCGTCCTTGCTCAACTTCCCAAATAGGCAACAATTGAGGATTTGGGCTATCAAACTGGTCAAGAGGCATAAACTCATAAAATACCCCCCCCTCAAGAAGCAATAACATTGCTTTGTCATCAATGGCATTCTGCACTGCAAAGAATCCTTCTGAAGCATTATACGTTTCAAGATAATGCATCTTTGACACATCAGTTATAGCATTATATTGTTCTCGATAAGGCTCAAATGCTATCCCTCCATGAAAGAACACCTCTAAATTGGGCCACACTTCATGAATTGTCCTCGCCCCGGTTTTTTCGATTACCGTTTTAAGCACCGTAAGAAACCATGACGGCACACCCGATATATTTGTTATATTTTCTCTAATCGAAGCTTCAACAAGAACCGAAAGTTTCTTCTCCCAATCAGCCATCAATGCAATATCTTTCGATGGTATCCTAAAAAAATTCGCTGCCGATGGAATTAAATCAATAAGATGAGCCGACAAATCGCCCACACGAGCATCGCCACGCAAATTTGGAATTTCATTTGCAAAGCTCCCTCCAAGCACAAATCCCTTCCCCGAGAACATGCGACTTTCAGGATTAAGCGACAAATATTGAGCCACTGCATGGCTCGCACCTTTATAATGACACAATTTCAATGCCTCAGGTGTGATAGGAATATATTTGCTTTTCCCATTTGAAGTGCCACTTGATTGAGCGAAACGATTAATTCGTCCACGCCACAACACATCACATTTACCTTCAAGCTGACTCATAATCCATGGCGAAAGCTCTTCATAAGAACTTACCGGCACCTTTTGAGCAAACTCTTCATAGCACGAAATCGTGCTATATTGATATTTCTCCCCCCATTGAGTGTTACAAGCACTCTTTATGAGCCACGCAAGTTGATTGCGTTGCACCTGCTCAGAATTTCCCTCCCATCGCAGTGATTCTTTCACTCGACAAGAGAAAATTGGTCGTGCAAATGGCGTGAGATTTATCATTGATTAATTTGTAAATGTGTTGAAAGTGCAAAAATAATAAATACTTTTGTATATTTACTCAAATAAACATCTCCAAAACATGTCCTTTTTTCTAAAATTTTGCTAATATACATATAACAACCTCTAAACAACAGAGATTGTTCAATCATCACAAATCTTCATTCTAAAACCTAAAATTATAGCTATAACTTAAATAAAAATCGCATAAACTGTCTATTTTCAATTCAATTTATTATCTTTGTGAATCAAACATTGTGTAATTGAGAATTCATAATAATTATGGATACGCCCGAGAGCTCAACCAACAGCAAATGGACCGAAATAGAACTTCTACCTGAATGGGACGAGGAGTTTTATGATGTCTATACCGCCAAAAAGTTTGGCAAATGGTTAATGCTAAAAACCCTCAAACCTCAATATCGTGGCATAGAAAAATATGAAACGATGATTGAAAAAGAATTTGATGTGAGGTATAATCTTGCACATCCACATATTGTTATGATTAACGATTTTGAAAATGTGCCAGGCATAGGTCGTTGCATTATTACCGATGACGTTTACGGAGACTCTTTGCGTAAACTCATTGATGAAAAACGCATAAAACCTCATCATATCAAACAACTGCAACATCAACTTGTGAGTGCAATGGATTATATCGAATCTAATCACATTGTCCACCACCCCATTCGCCCTGAGCGTATCATATTTACCGAAAACATCGGCAACCTCAAACTTATTGACGTTGGCTTTGATCAAAAAGAACATCTTGAGCCTACTGATGCTGCCGAAGACATCTATAACTATGGGCTCGTATTAAAAGAAGTTCTTGATAGCATTGATGAGGATTATCCCAACCTTCGCAAAATTGCAGAACGATGCACCGATCCTAACCCATCTCGTCGTTATCACGATGTGCAAGATTTACATTTAGCTCTTGAACGTCGTAGTGGCAATAGGCTTTATTTATTTATAATAATATTTTTAATCTTGATGATACTGTTTTTGGCATGGATTATAATCAGCGAGCCACCCAAAATCGGTCAACTTTCATCAATTACGCCATTAATAAACTCACTTGAAACTAAATTCACATTATGTCAATCGTAGTAAAACCAATAAACCCAACAAAGAAAGAGCTAAAAAAATACATTCAAGTAGGGACCGACCTATACAAAGGAAATGACTATTTTGTGCCACCGTTAATTTTCGACGAAATCGACTCATTGCGTCCCGAAAAGAATCCTGCATTTGAGTTTTGCCGTGCTCAATCATTTATTGCCTATCGCGATGACAAACCGGTAGGACGCATTACCGCAATAATCAACGACATCGTTAATCAACGCACTGGTGAGAAGACTATGCGTTTTGGGTGGGTTGATTTTATTGACGATGCCGAAGTGGTTGACGCTCTATTTAAGACAGCTGAAGATTGGGGTCGCAAACAAGGCATGACCTCCATCGTTGGTCCCATGGGGTTTAGCGACATGGATCATGAAGGAATGCTTGTTGATGGGTTCAATGAACTCGGAACAATGGCAACAATATACAACCACCCATATTACCCAACCCACATGGAACGCATGGGATATACTAAAGATGCCGATTGGATTGAATTTCGCATCACAATTCCAGATGCTATTCCAGATAAACATCAACGCATCGCCGACATCGTGAGAAAGAAATACAATCTTCGCACAGTTAAATTCACATCTCGCAAAAAGCTTAAGGATACTTACGGTCAAGCTCTATTTGATTTAATTAATGATGCATACGATAAGCTATATGGTTATTCTCCATTAACTCAACGCCAAATAGATTACTATATAGGTTTATATCTTGGCATTTTGCGTCTTGAAGATGTGAGTGTAATCGTTGACGCCGACGATAAATTAGTAGGGGTGGGGATCTCCATGCCTTCATTCTCTCGTGCGTTGCAAAAAAGTGGGGGCAAATTATTTCCATTTGGGTGGTGGCACCTTTTGAAAGCATTACGAGGCAAAGTTGACACTGTTGACCTCATGCTCATTGCAATTTCCAAAGAATATCTTGGCAAAGGTGTTAACGCATTACTTTTTGCCGACTTAATTCCCGCATACGTTAAAAACGGGTATAAATGGGCAGAAAGTAATATTGAACTTGAGGACAACTCCAATGTTCAACTACAATGGCAATATTTTGATTACCGTCAACATCGTCGCCGTCGTGCTTTTAAGAAAGCATTATAATGGATTAAATACTCTTCATTCTAATATTTCCTATAAAGTCAGCCCCAAGATTTCAAAAACCTTGGGGCTAACTTTATAATCTTTTCAGTGTACTTATTTTACGACACACTATCGTTTATGTAAAACTCACAACTTGTCCGGCTTGATTTTCACTATCAGAAGTTTTGTCATTATTGACAACAATAGGAGTACCTTCATTCGATGCCTTTACACGAGCATTTAACATCTCGGTCGTTTCTTTATCACGATTATAGGTTGGCACTCTCTCAAGTGATTCTACAATTGAGTCATCATCCATCAATTCAGGAGTTAAAGCCACATAACGTTTAGTGTCTTTCTCTCGTTGAATGTTATCGATTTTCTCTGAACCGTATGTTTTACGCAAACGTTCATCGGCTTCTGGGTCTTCCTCCTCTTCTACCGGTTTCACATCGGGCTTAAATGTGATAATATCAGCTTTATCCTCATTATCTTCACGCAAAGTGACATCAAATCCGGCCGCAAGAATCGTAATTTTCACTTTATCGCCAAGCGAATCATCAACCGTCGCACCCCAAATCACATCAACTCCCGGATTAATGCTGGTAACAAACGACGCAATCTCTTTTGTTTCGTTCATTGTAAATGGATGTTCGGCTTTTTTTGCAAAATATATATTAAACAGAAGTTTTTTCGCTTTAAGAATGTCGCGATTTTTAAGCAACGGAGAATTAATTGCCGATTGGAATGCTTTTGACACACGATTTTCACCTTCACCATACCCACTTGAGATAATGGCAGCTCCACCATCACGCAATGTATTGTCAACATCATTGAAGTCAAGGTTAATATAACCTTCTTCGGTGATGATTTCAGAGATACTGCGAGCAGCAATAGTCAATGTATCATCAGCTTTACCAAACGCATTCAAGAAATCCAAATCGCCATAAATATCATTCAGACGTTCATTATTGATAACCAACAACGCATCAACATATTTACTCATTTCCTCAGCTCCATCAAGGGCTTTAAGGATTTTCTTTTTACCTTCAAACACAAAAGGTATTGTTACTATTCCGATAGTGAGCAATCCACGTTCCTTAGCAACTCGAGCTACTACCGGAGCTGCACCTGTTCCTGTTCCTCCACCCATGCCGGCAGTTACAAACACCATGTTTATACCCGGGGCAAACAAAGCGTCAATATCATCAACACTTTCTTCAGCCGCGGCACGTGCAAGTTGAGGTTTATTTCCTGCCCCAAGTCCACGTGTAGTCGTAGGACCTATCAACAACTTTGTTGGCACAGGTGAGTTGTCTAACGCCTGACGGTCGGTGTTACACACCACGAAATCAACACTTTTAATATTTTGCTTATACATGTTGTTGATAGCATTATTACCACCACCTCCAACACCTATAACCATTATTTCGGGAGCTTTCTCGCTTTTTATATCGAAACTCGCAGAGTTTTCTAATTCCTCTATACTCATAATTCCTTGTTTTATCTCGTTAAACCATCAGTCATTAATCATCATAGCCATCTTCTTTTAGATATTCACCAACATAAACCTTGATTTTACCTAAAAGTTGAGCTGCTTTACTTGGTTGTTTAGGTTGCTTTGGTTGTTTCACCTGTTTTTTTGGTGCTTCTTCAATATCATCATCTTCAATAATATCATCAACAAAGCCATCTTTTAATCGCGAATCATCAGCATCATCGTCATTACCATCATCGACAACTACAGGTTGAGGTTGGCGTTCTTGGACCGCACCTTCAAGACAATCAATTGCACCATTGCTCTTAGAAGCTGCAAGCAAAATAGCAATTACATCAAGAGCATCGCCGGGAAGCACACGACCGTCTGAGATATGCACCATTGCCGATATCATTCCATTTCGCACCTTTAGTGAGCTGTGAAACTCAAGTACCGCATTAAATCCATGTAGCTTTGCACCTTGACCAACGATTACAATTCCACCGGTGAGATCAGTTGGCTTAAATCCTGCTTGTTTGATTTGTGATGCTATATTAAATGCAATTTCACCGGCACGATATTGTACATAGTTATTAAACACTGCATCATCAACATTTTCAAGGATAGTAGATTTCCCTCCTTGACCGATAGTTTCTTGCGAGTTGGCATTAGCCGACTGTGATTTCAATCTTTCAGCTGACTCCTCAGTTATGCCAAGCGAAGTGAGGTCGCGAGTAATATTCCGAGAACCCATTGGAATTGTTACTAAACATTGCAACGCATCATTTTTATGAATTGACACAGTAGTTGTTTCGGCTCCAAAATCGACAAGCACACAACCGAGTTTTTTTTCTTCGCTACTCAAAACCAATTGAGATAAAGCGACTTGACGCACTTTATATCCATTTATATCAAGTTGTAAACGTTCTTCAATCACACGATTAATATTTTTTACAATTTGAGGTCGGCAAGCAATGATATTCAATGAAGCTTTAAGACTATGGCCATAAGTGCCGATAGGAATTTGATGAGCCATGTTATCAACACTAAATCCCATAGGCACAACATCTACGATTTCCTTATCTTCAAGCACTTCCAATTTCGATTCATCAAGCAATTTGTCAATTACTTCAGCTGTAATTTCGGTTTCTTCATCAAATGTCATTTCAATATCGCGTTTATATGACATCATTGAACGACCACCGAGAGCCACATAAACACCCTTAACCTTGCGAGGTGATACATTCGCACGTGATTCAAGAGCATAGATAATTTCAGCTACACAAGCCTTTACCTCCTCTACGTTTTGTATATTACCATGACGCACACAATCCACCAGATTGCGTTCTTCTATCGCACACACGTTAAGAATGCCTGATTCATCAATAGCTCCCACTGCTCCTTTTATTTTTGAGCTACCAATTTCGATTGCAACTAAATATTTGTGATCCATTTTAGTTTGTTTTATCTTGTTTATTTTCTTTTTCCAAAGATTTAGCTTCTGCACTATTTACATCGGCTGTTTTAATCGAGGTTGTTGTTGCTTGAGGCTCAACTCTAACATTCATTGTTTCAATTTCAACTTCTTCCTCATCAATAGAATCGGCAAATGTGGCAATTCTATCTATTTTGTGTTTTTTGCGACGAGTAGCCACAACTTGTCCATTCCATTTCACCGAAATTGTATCGTAATAATCCCACCCTTTTTCGGGGAAAACATCTTTATATATGGTTTTTATTCGAGCAAATTTATTTTCAATCATCGTAGTGTCGCCAAAGTTAATTACATGTCCCTTAATCATTGGCACTATTATTATATCATTATTATATGAATTTATCTTTATACTCGACACCAGGGAATTCCATGTAGAATCATTTTTAATATATGATAATAACGGTAAAATCGACAACTCCTTGAATTGTTCCTTAAATTTCCCCACAATAATAGGCACATCAACTTGATAGCGAGGATCGGCCATCATCTGTTTACCTTCTCGATTGATATAATAGGATTTCCCATTATTAAACACACGAGCTACCGGCACTAATGGCATCACATCAATTTTCAATCGAGAGTTATTATAAATCACACAATTCACTCGCTCAATCTTATCAATAGCATTGAGCTGATTTTCTAATTTGTGAGTATTTATATCACACACTTTCATTGTTAGATATTTATTGTTCTCGTTGCCTATTTCATGAACGATATCCTCAACCGTAACAAATTCCAGTCCCATATCGTCGTGAACATCAATATCCACTCCTTTGCATAGTTCCTGCTGTGCTTTATTTCCGGTAATTGTAAAAGCAATCACCATATAAACCACCAACAGCACCGATAATATGCACCACAAAAGCGATTTCTTATTCATTTTGCTTCACGATATTACAGATTTCCGGAAGATAATTACATATATCCCCGGCACCCACCGTTAACAATACCTCAAAGTTATTATTTTTTATCGTATCAATCAAATTTTCTTTGTCAATCAACACTTTATTCTCACAAGTGATGTCATCAAAAACAATTTGAGAAGTAACTCCTTCAATAGGTAATTCGCGAGCCGGATAAATATTGAGCAATATAACTGCATCGGCAAGCGAAAGAGCTTTTGCAAATTCTGGAGCAAAATCACGAGTGCGAGAATATAAATGTGGTTGAAATGCCACCGTGATTCTACGATTTGGATAAAGAGCTTTAACCGAATTGATTGATGCGGTTAATTCGTCGGGGTGGTGTGCATAATCATCAATAATCGCACGACCTTTTTCTCCCGATTCTTTTAACCAAAACTCAAAACGACGTTTTGGTCCCATAAATGATGCCATCGCTTCGGCAGCCTTATCAGCTTGCATATCACCGGTGAGGAAACACCCTGCCAATGACGCAATTGCATTATCAATATTAATTTCGACAGGAACGCCCAATTCGACATCTTTAATTATCGAGCCATCACAAGCCACAAAATCAAATGTTATTGTGCCATTGCCTCGGCGAATGTTTTGAGCATGAAAATCGCCTTTATCTCGTGAATAAGTATATATTTTCACTCCCGGTGCAACTCGTGGTTGCACTTTCAAGCCTTCATGCACTACCAATGCTCCATCTTCACGAATCAACTCGGTAAAGTGGGCAAAACTTTCAAGATAAGCTTCCTCCGTGCCATAAATGTCAAGATGGTCGGGATCTGTTGAGGTAATAACTGCAATATACGGCGTCAATTGATGGAATGAGCGGTCATATTCATCGGCTTCAATAACTGAATATGGCGATGTCTCGCTCAATAATAGATTACTGTTATAATTGCGAAGAATACCACCTAAAAAAGCATTACACCCCACTTCACAAGTGTTGAGAATATGTGCTGCCATTGATGATGTTGTAGTTTTTCCATGCGTGCCGGCAAAACACAATCCTTTTGAATCACGGGTAATCAACCCCAACACTGCCGCACGTTTCAGAATCTCAAATCCGCCATTGCGAAAGAAATTCAAGCCTTTGTGGTCGTTGGGAATAGCAGGTGTGTAAACGACTAATGTAGTATCGGGATTTTTGAATTTGTCGGGAATCAAATCTACGTCATCGTCATACACTATTTCCACACCTTCATCTTCAAGAGCCTTTGTTAAGGCTGTTGGAGTACGGTCATATCCTGCAACATTACACCCTCGAGAAAGAAAATAACGTTCAAGTGCAGCCATTCCAATACCTCCGGCTCCTACAAAATATATATTTGTTTTTTTATTATTCATAGTCATTCTTATTTATTCAAAATTTCATATATCTTATCTACAATCTTTTCATCAGCATCAACAAGAGCCATCTTTTTGATGTTTTGCGATAATTGTTCACGTTTTGCATCATCAGCGAGCAATTCCTTTGTGATTGCAGCAAGTTTTTCTTTACACTCTCCATCAAGAATCATTACTGCCGCATCTTTATCGACAAGAGCTTGAGCATTTTTTCGTTGATGGTCTTCAGCCACGTTAGGCGAAGGAACAAGAATCACAGGCATACCAAGCAATTGAAGTTCGGATATTGTACCAGCTCCGGCTCTCGACACTACCAAGTCGGCAGCTCGATAAGCAACATTCATATCAGAAATAAATGCTGTTGCCACAACTCCTGATTTGCCTTTTGCCTTTTCGCTACATTCTTGAGCATATATCTTGCCTGTTTGCCACATTACTTGAGCACCAGTAGCCAAGATTTCATCAAGAGCCAATGCCACACTGTCGTTAATTGTGCGAGCGCCAAGGCTTCCACCTACCACAAGCACCAATTTCTGCGACACATCAAACCCAAGTTGGGCTTTGGCTTGCTCTCTTGTTAATTCGCAATTCAATATGTTGGCTCTTACCGGATTTCCGGTAAGTACAATTTTTTCGGCAGGGAAAAAACGATTCATTCCTTCGTATGCCACGCAAATTGCCGATGCTTCTTTTGCCAATAATTTATTTGTAACTCCGGCGTATGAGTTTTGCTCTTGCAAAAGTGTAGGAATACCTTTCTTTTGCACCTCTTTTAGCATAGGTCCACTCGCATAACCTCCAACACCCACTGCAATATCGGGTTGGAAATCTTTTAACACTTTCCGGGCAATTCGCATACTTTTCCACAATTTGAAAAGGACCTTTACATTACGCCACAATCGTTTGCGATCAAACCCACACACGGGCAACCCCACTATTTTATATCCGGCAGCCGGGACTCGCTCCATCTCCATTCGATTTTCGGCTCCCACAAAAAGAATTTCAGTTTCGGAATTGCGACGTTTAAGTGCATTAGCTATCGATAGAGCAGGGAAAATATGCCCTCCGGTACCTCCTCCACTGACTAATACTTTATATATTCTTTTTTCTGACATTTTTATCTGCTACTATTAATTATAATAAACTCGGATTATCGGCTCGTGCATCTTCAGGCAAAGCACTAATCTCTTCTTTTTCTTCTTTCCTATCGTTATTCTTTTTTCGTATTGCAAACCTACTGACACTTAACATTACCCCCAAAGCGATAGATGTTACTAAAATTGACGAACCTCCTGCCGAAATCAAAGGTAAAGGTTGTCCTGACACCGGAAATAGTCCCGACACAATACCCATGTGGAATAACGCTTGGAATGTTATATATAATGCCATACCCATAACCAACAGCATTGGGAATGCTCGTTTACACTGCGACGCTATACCACTCGCTCGTGCCATCAGAAAGAGATATAGTACCAACAAAAACATTCCACCAAGCAATCCGATGTCCTCAATAACTATTGCAAAAATATAATCAGAGAATGCCAATGGAAGTCGTGCTGCCTCACGTGAATTACCTGGGAACACCCCAAACAATCCACCATTAGCTTGTGCTATATACGAATATTGTTCTTGATGATTATAACGATTTATTTCTTGTTCCCATTTACGTTCATCTCCATTCCACCAACGAATGAGTCGTGGGATAAATACATCGGTCAAACGGTCAACAGTTTCACCTTTTGCAATTTGTTCTGATGCCGACATCACAACCTCAGTCCGCAATTTGCCGTTTTCATCATATTTTTTATTATACTTGATTAACCCATAAGTTATCACACCTCCAATTAATGCCACTGCTGCAAAAAGCATTATTAATAAACGTTTTGCTTGCACTCCACCAAAAATCATCATTGAATAACTTATTGCACACAAAATTAGGGTGTTTGTTGTACCTTGCTTGATGAGCACTGCTGCCAATATACCTGTTACTATAATCGCAGCATAAAAGCCTCTATTAGAAACTCCTTTACCATCTTTTAATTGTGATTTTGACAGTATTAAAGCGAGAAGTGCTGCCGCTGAAAATTTTATAAACTCGGCAGGTTGCAATGACATTAAACCTAACACTTTCACACTTCGGCGGGCCCCATTAATAACATCACCCCAAAGCATCACATATATAGCAAACAACACGCTACCTATTGCCAACACAGGAATCCATTTAATAAATTTGGTATAAGGTATTTTTTGTACTACATAAATCACTCCAAAACCCAATAGCAAATGTCCGCAATGACGAATTAGTGGTCCAAAAATATTCGTTGATGAAACAACACGAGCCGAAGCACTATACTGCTCTATGATTGAAATAATACACAGCATAATGTATATAGCCCATATATATTTATCGGCAGGAGCTATAGATTTGTTTTTTTCATTAGGTTGTTTTACAACTTCAGTTTCTTCTGATTTCATAGTTGATTAAAAATAGATTTATTATTTGTTATTACTCATCGATTTCACAATAGTCTTAAATTGCTCTCCTCTATCTTCATAGCTCTTAAACAAGTCAAAGCTTGCACAACATGGCGATAAAAGCACAGTATCGCCCGCTTGAGCCAATCGTGCACATTCTTTTACAGCGTCCTCGATTGAATGAGTATCACTTATGTGAGCTACTTTTCCTCCAAAGAAATCAAGTAATTTAGTGTTGTCTTTACCCATACACACTATTGCTTTTACCTTTTTTTCTACAAGTGCTTCAATTTCGCTATAATCATTTCCTTTATCCTTGCCACCAAGTATAAGAATCGTATTTTGCGGCATACTTTCAAGAGCATACCAACATGAATTTACATTTGTGGCTTTTGAATCATTGATATAACGCACTCCATCAACAGTAGCTACATACTCCAATCGATGCTCCACTCCTTCAAAATTAGATAGAGCACGACGAATATCATCTTTTTTCACGTCAAGCAAACATGCCGACAATCCTGCAGCCATTGAGTTATACAAATTATGCAAGCCATTCAATGCTAAATCGGCACGTGGCATATTTAATGATGTGGTCGATGTGTTTATTATCATATTGTCCTCTGCATCGATATAGGCTTGAGTGTTCTCCTCTTGAGTTTCGGCAAATGGATACATTTGAGCTTGAGTTTCGATTTGTCGCAATTGAGCCTCAATAATAGGGTCGTTTTGCCAGAATATGAAAGCATCTTGCGATGTAAGATTTTGAAGTATTCGAAACTTTGCATTAACATAATTCTGCATTTCATAATCATAACGATCAAGATGATCGGGCGTGATATTCATCATCACTGCAATGTTTGCCTTGAAATTATACATGTTTTCAAGTTGAAAACTACTCAATTCCACAACATAAACATCATGCTGTTCGTGAGCAACTTGCAATGCCAAACTCTTACCAACATTCCCTGCCAATCCCACATTAACACCTGCGTCCTTGAGAATGTGATATGTAAGCATTGTGGTTGTTGTTTTGCCATTACTACCGGTAATACACACCATTTTCGCATCGGTATAACGACCTGCCAATTCTATCTCAGAGATGACCGGAATATTTTTAGATGCAATTTTTTGCATTAATGGTGCCGTAGGGGGAATGCCGGGACTTTTTACCACCTCATCTGCATCAAGAATCTTTGTTTCGGAGTGCTGCCCATCTTCCCATTCAACACCTGCTTCGTCGAGCATTGTGGCATATCGAGGTGCAATCTTTCCCATATCAGAAAGAAACACTTCCATTCCTTTTTCTTTAGCGAGAATTGCGGCTCCTACACCACTTTCTCCACCTCCAAGAACAACCAACTTTTTTGTTTTCATTATCTGATTTTTAATGTTGCAAATGTTATTACTGCTAAAAGTATCGCTATAATCCAAAAACGAATCACAATTTTTGACTCGGGGACAGGATTAATTGGTGTTTGAATCAATGCCTCAATTCCACTATTTCCAGGTTTTTGGAAATGATGATGAATAGGGGTCATCTTAAATATACGTTTCCCGGTTCCGGTCTTTTTGCGAGTTAATTTGAAATATGTTGTTTGAATTACCACCGAAAGATCCTCAAAATAGAATATAGCACACAAAATTGGCAACAACAATTCTTTATGAATCATAATAGCACACACAGCTATTATACCACCAATTGTCAGACTGCCGGTATCGCCCATAAATACTTGTGCCGGAGGTGCATTATACCACAAGAATCCTATCAATGCTCCAATAAATGCTGCCATAAACACGACAAGTTCTCCACTACCTGGCAAATACATAATATTGAGATATGATGAATATATCACATTGCCACCCAAATATGCAATTATTGCCAAAGCAATGGCTGCGACTGCCGAAGTGCCGGTTGCAAGACCATCAAGACCATCTGTGAGGTTAGCACCATTTGATGTTGCAGTAACCATAAAGATGGTAACGATGATAAACAATATCCATGCTGCAAGAGTTGCCCAATCGCCCATCCATTTTGTAAACCACGCGTAGTCGAGGTTATTGTTTTTCACAAATGGAATTGTTGTTTGCAAAGCTTTCACTTCTTGATTATCATAAACTACCTCTACTTGCGACTGATTGTCCCCTACATTCACTTCATGGTTCTCACGCATAACCATATCGGGACTAAGGTACATCGTAACACCCACAATCAAGCCTAAACCTACTTGTCCGGCAATTTTGAATTTACCTTTCAACCCATCTTTATCTTTGCGGGCAACCTTGATATAATCATCAAGAAAGCCAAGAGTTCCCAACCACAATGTTGAGCCTATCATTAATAACATATAGATATTTGATAGATTCCCAACCAATAAACATGGCACTAACGTGGCAATGATAATTATTATACCTCCCATTGTGGGAGTTCCGGTTTTCTTCATTTGACCTTCGAGCCCCAAATCACGAATTATCTCCCCGATTTGCATAAGTTGCAATCGCTCGATTATACGACGCCCGATAAAAATTGTTATCAACAATGACAACACCAACGCCACTCCCGAACGAAACGTGAGATAACTCATCAAACGTGCCCCCGGGAAACCTATCTCTTGTAGATAATCAAATAAATAATATAACATGTTATCTATGTTTTTGTATTTCTATTTTTCGCTTTTAAATATTTCAGCAACCACTTCGCGATCATCAAAATGATGCTTCACTCCTTTAATCTCTTGGTAATCTTCATGACCTTTGCCGGCAATAAGAATAACATCTCCTTTTTGTGCCAACATTGCCGCTGTGCGAATAGCTTCTCGGCGATCGGCAATACTCAATGTTTTGACTCGTCCTGAGTTATCTAATCCTGCCTCCATATCACGAAGAATATCTCCTGGCTCCTCATCTCGAGGATTATCCGAGGTGAGAATTACTCTTTCACTACGCAATGCAGCCTCTTTTGCCATGATAGGTCGTTTCCCTTTGTCGCGATTACCTCCGGCTCCAACCACCGTGATAATATTTCCACTATTTCCTATCACATCTCGAATCGCATTGAGCACATTTACCACTGCATCGGGGGTGTGTGCATAATCTACAATTGCAGTATATCCTTTGGGGGAGTGGAATGCTTGAAAACGACCGGCAACAGGCTCCAATCGGCTCATATTTATCAACACCTGCTCATTTTCCCAACCCAAAAGGATTGAAGTCGCATATACAGCGGTAAGATTGTAAGCATTAAACTTTCCGGTAAACAACACCTCTACTTCGCGAGTGTTGAATGTCATCAATGTTCCATCAAGACGACTTTCAATTACTCGACCGAGGAAATCGGCTTGAGCACGTAGTGAATATCTTTTTTTCAATGCTTTAGTGTTTTGAAGCATCACTTCTCCCACTTTATCATCTATATTTGTCAAAGCAAAAGCCTCTTGGGGGAGTGCATCAAAAAACATCTTTTTAGCTTCAAGATAAGCGTCAACCGTTTTGTGATAATCAAGATGATCGCGAGTGAGGTTTGAAAATACTCCTCCCACAAAATGCAAGCCTGCAATGCGATGTTGATGTGCCGCATGCGAACTTACCTCCATCACTGCATATTCGCAACCGGCATCAACCATGCGAGCTAACAACGCATTTAAGTTCAATGGATCGGGAGTAGTGTGTGTTGCCGGCACTGCAACATCATCAATATAATTACACACTGTTGATAATAGTCCTGCCTTATAACCCATCAATCGAGCCATCTCATAAATGAGTGTGGCTGTGGTAGTTTTTCCATTTGTCCCGGTAATTCCCACCAATTTCAATTTTTGGGAAGGGTTATCCCACCATTGCGATGCAAGTTGTCCCAATGCTATTGCCGAGTTTTCAACTTGCAAATACGTTATATTTTCATCAATTACATTTGGCAACTGCTCACACACAATGGCTGCCAATCCTTTCCCATTCAATGTGGGTATATATTGATGACCATCTACATTTACACCCCTAACGGCAACAAACATAGTTGATTGAGTAGCTTGGCGTGAATCACTCACGATAGCCGCAACCTCACGATTGACATTGCCAACCACGTTAACTACGTTTATCGATTTTATGAGTTGTGATAATTGTTTCATTGTTTGTCTATTAATTCGTTATTAGAATTCAGTCAATTTAAGTTTCACGCAACTACCTTGTGGAGCTATATCGCCAGCCACTGGTGTTTGGGCCACAACATATCCCATTCCGTCAAAATCGACATTATACCCGGCAGTTTCAAGTGCAACAATCGCTTCACGAAGTCCAAGACCTTTTACCGAGGGTACTCCTGATGTTTTTGTAACATCTGGTAAACGAGCAATCTTGCCCATAGATAGCCCCTCTTTCAAATTAGAATGCTTGCTTGACGACTGTGTTGCGTATAATATAGGACGAGAGGGAGCATTCTTTTCAGCACGGTAATCACTCTCATTTCCGAGCATACCTCGTGAATACATCTTCAATGCAATCTCTTTCAACACTACTCCACTTGATGCAGCTGCACCAACTCCATTTTTGGGGTGAAAAATCATCACAAAACATGAATATTGAGGATTTTCAACTGGGAAGAAACCACAAAACGATAAACGTTTTCGATCCTTATCATAGTGTCCGGGGGTTCCTTGTGGAATATCACGACCATAAATATCCTTTGTTATAAGTTGACCTGTTTCTTTGTCTTGTTTCAACTTTTCATAAGTTGCATAGCATGTACCTGTTTTACCGGCAATTTTAACTACATCGTTTCGCAACACTCTTCGAGCTGTTCCATGCTCACCCCAAACTACTCGTGTGAGCATTTCTTTTAAGATTTCTGCATTCTTTTCGCTACAAATGCGATCTTTCATGTACGAAACCGGAATTATTGAATCTACACCATTGCCTATGAGATTAGTTACAAATCGAGGTCGCACATATCTACCTCCATTAGCAATTGCATTATATATCGACAAAGTGTAAATGGGAGGGATTTGTGTTGTGTAACCGTATGTCATGCGAGACACGTCGATAAAGTCCCAATTTGAATTTCCCACATCTCGTATGCGAGGGATTCTTTCCCCGGCAATATGAAGATTCATTGGATCAAGAAATCCAATCTCTTTCAAATAGTGCTTAAACATGGCTGCACTATCAATATGTGGCATCATCAACTTTGTCATTGCCACATTTGATGACCGTTCGATTATTTCCCAGATAGGCATTGATGCTACGGGCGAGCAATCACTAATTGCCGGTCCATTAGCATATTTATATCTATTTCCCGAAACTATTATGTCGTTAGGATTTTTAACCCAACCCTTGTCAAGAGCTATCAACATAGATATAGGCTTCATTACCGAACCGGGTTCAAACCCCAAAATTGCACGGTTCATACCTTCGATATAGCCATTTCCTTGAGGATCCATTTCAAGATTAGATATTGCCCTAATATCTCCTGTAGCAACGTCCATAAGTATAGCTACCCCCCAATCGGCTTTAGTATCGGCAAGAACCTTGTTGAGTTCATTCTCAACAATATCTTGCATATTGATGTCGATTGTGGTTTTTATAGTATAACCATCAACTGCCGGCGTATCGGTCCAATTTAGAGTATTTCGATTTACGGGGACGATACGAGCCACCCCGGGCTTCCCATAAAGCAAAGAATCAAGATCGCGTTCAAGACCCCACACTCCATGAATCTCTCCTTTTTTATCCTCTCCAACAAGTCCTATACTTCGCAAAGCCATTTCTCCGTATGGATTACGACGACGCATTTTACTGTCAAGAACAAGTCCACATTTGTTACGATTTGGGATATTAAAAAATGGGAAAGTTCTCAATTTTTGATACTCAGTATATGAGATATTTCCTACTATCTTATAACATCGCGAACGTTTTTCTTTAGGTTTTTCCAATGGCTTTTTCAAATATTCCTTCCAATATTCTTTGGTTTTGCCAAAATATGTTGCCATACTATCTGACAAGCTATCCAACGCCATTTTATAGCGTTCTTCCATGAAACGTTGACTACGATAATCGACTCTAACCGTGTAATAAGTGATATTGGTTGCCAACACACTGCCATCACATGCAAGAATATCTCCACGAGTGGGATAAAGTATTTTTCGTTTCATCAATACCGAATCGGCCTTGTTGTCCCAATCTGCTTTGTGTGTAATTGTAGTACTAAACACTTCTTTCATGATAAAGAAAGAAAAGAAACCAATAATTACAACGAGAACAATATATCTCATCAAGTTGCGAAATTCATCTTTTGTGTTCATTTTGAATAAGAGATTTTGAAGGGTGGTTGATCTTGTTTTTTTAGATTCAAATGTAGAGTATCTACAAGTTCTTGCATTGCCGATTCACGTGTGCTTCCCATATATCGACTTCGCTCAGTGATACTTTGATTTTTTACTATTTCAAGTTCGGTTTTTAATTTATCAATAGCAACCATTCGTGTTTGACATTGGTATTTAGTAGAGATATACACAACCACCATACCCACTGCCACAAGAATCTTCCACCAATGGCGTTTGAAGAAATCCACCGTCAATAATTGACCATGAATTATTCGCCAAAAGATGTCTCTACGTTTTTTTTGTGTTGTTTTACTTTTTGCCATAGTATATTATTTTTTCATAGTTTTTGAGCTACTCTAAGTTTTGCACTACGCGAACGAGGATTTCGTTCTACTTCTTCATCTGATGGAACGATAGGTTTTGACGTAAGTAATTTTATCGGAGATTGATTACGCCCAAAAAAGTCTTTTTCTAATTCGCCACGTAAATTCCCTGTTCGCATAAAATTTTTCACCAATCTATCTTCAAGCGAATGATAAGTGATAATCGCCAAACGACCTCCGGGCTTTAGAGCATCTAATGCTTGTTGCAACATTTTTTTTAGCACATCGATTTCTCCATTTACTTCAATACGTAATGCTTGAAACAACATCGCAAGTTCTTTTTTCTCTTGACGCGGATTGATTAGAGGCTTTACAACCTCAAGTAATCGTTCTATGGTTTCGATTGGTGATTGACTTCTTGCTTTAACAATTACCGATGCCAATTTGCGTGCATTCTTCAATTCTCCATAAAGATAAAACATATCGGCAAGTTGTTCTTCGCTATAATTAGCAATAATCCATGCAGCTGTTCGCTTTGCTTTTTGATTCATTCGCATATCCAAAGCTCCTTCAAAGCGGAATGAAAAGCCTCGGTCCTTGTTGTCAAAGTGGTGGAACGACACTCCTAAATCGCCAAGCAATCCATCAATTGCCTTAACATTGTGATATTGCAAAAAATTTGATAGAAATCTGAAGTTGCTATATACAATCGTAAATCGAGGGTCAACAAAAGCTCGCTTAACAGCGTCTTCATCTTGATCAAATGAATACAAATGCCCCTTCTCATTTAGGCATTCCATAATAGCACGCGAATGACCTCCTCCCCCATAAGTAACATCAACATATATCCCTTCGGGATTAATATTTAACGCTTCTAATGTTTCAGGCAACAATGCTGGTATGTGATAAACCTCTTCCGACATAGAAAATACGCACTTCTTTAACTACGATTTTGTTATTATATAGCCTTTTCAAATTTAGGTTGTAAAGTTAGTCATTTTTACCGAAAATTTACAACTCAAAATTCATTTTTCCACACCCTCAACATCAAAAAGTTATCAACATTTTTCCACTTCCCTTTATTTATGCGAATTTCAAAAATAAACGCCGACACAAATGCCGACGTTTACGGTTGTAAATTTAGGAAGTTTAACATTTTAGTTTTAACTGATTAATCAACTCCCTAACCCCCTTAGTTGCCGGTAGAGCCAACACCTCAACTCCCAACGGCACTACAGCCGGTTTTGGATCGATATAATAAACAGGCGTACCCGGACGCACGTAACGCAACAATCCGGCTGCCGGATAAACATTCAACGATGTGCCTATAACAACAAATATATCAGCCTCTTGCACCCAATCTATTGCCAATTCGATATTTGGAACAGCTTCTTGAAAAAACACGATATGAGGTCGCACGGGGTCGCCATATTTATCGCGTGTTTCGGGCGATGTTTCAAGATTGTCTGACGTTAATTCATATACACGTGTTTCATCTTTCATTGACCTTATTTTCATTAATTCGCCATGAAGATGTAACACCCTGCTACTGCCTGCTCGCTCATGAAGATTATCAACGTTTTGCGTAATTATCCCAACGTCAAAATATTTTTCCAACTCCACCAACCCACGATGAGCATCATTGGGTTCTACCGTCAACAACTGTTTACGCCGAGCATTATAAAACTCATGCACCAAAGCCGGATTGCGTGCAAATCCATCGGCACTGGCAACATCCATAACCGGATATTGCTCCCACAAGCCATCGGCATCACGAAATGTTGAAATGCCACTCTCAGCACTGATTCCTGCCCCGGTGGAAATTATTAATCTCTTTTTCATAACCCCATGATTTTTTTGTTTGAATTAAAATTTTAACTATAACAAATTTACAACAAAGTCAACTAAATAGCAAGAATATTCGCTCAATTCAGAAAGATTGATTAATTTTGCATCATCAAATAACCTAATCGGTTATTCTTTATGTTTAACTAATATCAATTATTTTGGATATAGACCCCTTACCAGCCACAGCCTTTTTATTGCAAGTCGCACCTATCGAATTTGGCATTGCTCAGATTGTGGCACTATCAATTGCAATTGTCGGCCTTTTAATTTCAGGTTTTATTTCGGGAAGTGAAATAGCTTATTTCTCCCTTACTTCGGCTCAACTTGAAGAGATTGAAGATTCCCCTAAAGGCAACACCATCAAGACATTAATCGAAAATTCCGAACGATTGTTGGCAACAATCCTTATTGCTAACAACACAGTCAATGTAACAATAGTTATCTTATGCAACTTTGCATTGGGTCCGATATTCAGTGGCATGTCGGCTGTATTGAGTTTCATTTTGCAAACTATTATTCTCACATTCTTAATTTTATTATTTGGAGAGATATTACCTAAACTATATGCCAATAGTTACAATTTGAAATGGGCTAAGTTTTCTACCGGAGGTATCTCTTTCTTAATGCGGCTTTTCAAACCACTATCATCACTGCTGATGTGTAGTTCGGTAATTGTAAATAAAGTCGTTACAAAAAAGACCCAAAACATTTCAACCGATGAATTGAGTCAGGCTCTTAAAATCACAAATGTTGCCGCCGAAGAAGAAAAAGAGATTCTCGAAGGGATTTTGAAATTTGGAGATAAAACAGTTGAAGAGATAATGACTCCACGTGTCGATATTACCGACATAGACCTTGATTGTTCATTTGACGAAGTAATGGAAATCGTCATTTCGAGTGGATATTCCCGTCTTCCTGTTTATGAAGAAACCCAAGACAACATCAAAGGTATTTTATATAGTCGCGACCTATTACCATATATTGGCAAAGATGTTGAAAACTTCCAGTGGCAAACCCTCATTCGTGAGCCATATTTCGTTCCTGAATCACGAATGATCGACGATCTTCTCGAAGACTTCCGAAAACTAAAAATTCACTTGGCCATCGTGGTTGACGAATTTGGTGGTACACAAGGGATTGTAACTCTCGAAGATGTACTTGAAGAAATCGTAGGCGATATTAATGACGAATACGACGAAGAGGAGGTTAACTACCAACGACTTCCCGATGATACATATATTTTCGACGGCAAAACATTACTCACTGACTTCTTCAAAATAACCGAGCTTAATGAAGACGACTATGCAAAAATAACCGAAGATTCAGAAAGTCTTGCTGGTATGTTGCTCAACTTAAAAGGAGATTTCCCTAAGAAAAAAGAGCCGCTTGTATATGGTAGATGCCGATTCTTGATTCTTGACATCAGTCATCACCGCATCACAAGTGTGAGAGTGAAAGTGATGCCTGAAGAACAAGTTTAATCTACTACACAAATATGAGTTCCTCTCTTCACAAACACAGTTTCGTTACAGCTATTATGGCAATGCTGCCTATTTGGGTTATAGCATTCTTGACTGCCTTAGCTCTTTGCGAATGTTCAACCGACAACGCAAACACTCCTCGTCGCAAGGCTTACCCTCGCATTGATACACACGATTCAACGTTTACCTTAATTTCAAACTGCCCCATACATTTTGAGATTAGCGATATAGCAATAATCTCATTAGATTCTATCAACAATGATAACCATTGGATAAATATTTATTACAAGCCATATAACGCCACTATTTATTGCACTTTCACACCTGTCGATAAGCACACAATTGAAAATGTAATCGACAACCGCACTGAAAGAATGGCTCTAAATTCAGGCGACCACTCCTCTGAGCTTATTGAATTAACAAACGCAAACGGATTCAAATCTCAAATACTAATAACAGAGCAAAGCAAAGTTACTCCGGTGCAATTTTTATCTACCAACGAAAACAATTGGGTAGTATCAGGTGCTCTCTATTTCAACAACAGCAGCAATAGCCCCGACTCCATTCGGCCAATAATCAACATCTTAAAACGAGACATTATTCATGCAATGAAAACAATTGACTCCAATGAGAATTCTTAAATTTCACGACACACACATATATGTAAAAGAGTTGCCCTCCGATATCACTCCTTTACTTCATTTATGTGACACTGAAACACAAAAAAAAGTCAAAAATGTTTCTTCTCCTCGTCGCCAACGTGAGATTATTGCCTCACACCTTATGATTAAAGAGATTTTCAATGATAAAGCCACAATTAACCACGACGAATACGGAGCTCCAATAATTATTGGCATTGATGGTTATATTTCAACATCTCATAGTGCAACCGAAATCGTTATTGCATTCAATCCCAACCATCGCATCGGTATCGACATTGAAAATTGGCGTGAACAGCTCATAAAAGTAAGAAGCCGCTTCCTATCACAAAAAGAAATTGAGATATATACTTCTCCCCAACTCTTGTTACAAGCATGGACAATAAAAGAAGCTCTTTATAAGGTAGCACAGGCTCCCGGAATCTCCTTTGATAGTGACATATTGCTCCCTAACAGCCTAAATAGCAACATTTCCAAAGTGAATACCACAAAAGGCATTTGTACATTTTCATTTCATATCATTGAATCATCTCCCTCTCGTTGCATTACACTGGCTCAACCTTTATAAACAGTACTTTATGCAAAAACAACAAAAAAGATACCTATAATATCAATATTTTTCATAATTTTGCATCATTGAATAAAAAACATATTAATGGCTAACTATTTACAAGACCAACGCAAAGTTACCACTCATCGCCTCACAGAGATGAAACAACGTGGTGAAAAGATTGCAATGCTCACAGCCTACGACTATTCTATGGCAAAACTCATAGATGAAGCAGGCATGGACATAATTCTTGTGGGCGACTCTGCCTCAAATGTGATGGCAGGGAATATGACTACACTTCCTATCACTCTCGACCAAATGATTTATCATGCTAAGAGCGTCGTGAAAGCAGTGAAGCGTGCACTTGTAGTGTGCGACATTCCTTTTGGTAGCTATCAAGGGAATTCAAAAGAAGCTCTTGCATCGGCTGTTCGCATCATGAAGGAGAGCCATGCCGAAGCTGTAAAAATGGAAGGTGGCAGCGAAATTCGTGAATCAATCGAGCGTGTGCTTTGTGCAGGGATACCTGTAATGGGACACCTTGGTCTCACGCCTCAATCAATAAATAAATTTGGCACATACGCTGTTCGAGCCAAAGAAGAAGCTGAAGCCAACAAACTTATCGAAGATGCAAAAATGCTCGAAGAGATTGGCTGTTTCGCACTCGTACTCGAAAAAATTCCGGCAACTTTAGCCACTCAAGTCGCTAAAGAAGTAACCATTCCGGTTATTGGCATCGGTGCTGGAGGTGGAGTTGATGGACAAGTTCTTGTGATGCACGACATGTTAGGTATCAACAAAGGATTCTCTCCTCGTTTCCTTCGCCGTTATGCCGACCTTTCAACCGCCATCAACGACGCAGTAGCTCACTACATCGACGATGTAAAAACCAGCGACTTCCCCAACGAAAAAGAACAATATTAGTTGTAAATTATTGCAATAATAGCATCAAGCTCAATCGCGAATACGATTGAGCTTTCCTAATCATTGGAGTTTAAGGAAAGATTCTCACGTATCCAAGCATCTACCACATCTATATGCTCTGGCGATGATTGATCGAGCGAATTTACACAAAAATAAAGGCATCGAGAATCTCCCTTTATTTTCTTTAATACTATTTTAAGATTGTCTAAATCATACTCATAAGGAGACAATGTTACTCCCCTTTTCTTGTGCAATTTTCCATCTGCACGACCCTGTTTTATGGCCAGCAAATGATGTAATTCCGTCAAGCTATATTGTTCTTTATTACGAAAACGATAACTTACATTCTTTTCTAAATATTGAGGATTTATAGCATAAAAATCGCAGAATATACTTTTGAAGAAAGCATGAGGTGTGTGATCCAATCTCACAAATCGTTGTGCATTTGCTACTCGGGCTGCATTATTCATAAATTTCTTGTACGAGAGTAACGCATTTTTACCCGCTAAACGTCGCATAAGTGTTTGCAACACAAGTGTGATACGTGTTTCATATACAGAAATCCACCTACGCCCATAAAGCACTATTTTATTATTGAGATAAAAATCATTAGGTGATACTTGACGATGCAACATGAAATCATCATTGAAATATATAAACTTTTCATTCAATCCAGGAATACGCCACAACAATGTTTCAATAGAAATTGAATTAAATGTTGGCAAATATTTTTCATACCCCTTAAATATTACCTTGTGGTCAACAATTTCAATAGGTATTTTATTGTCAGGGAAATGCTTATTTATGAAGTCATCAACTTTTGGATCTTGGTTATCAGTAACAATATAAATCTTATTAATCCATGGAGCAAAACGCAAAATTGACGCAATACAATAATAGATTTCACCTACCTGATTGAAGCGAGTTTCACCTGCAACATCTTTACGAGCATCTTCTCTTTTATGAGTTAAATATTGAGCACGTTTGGCTTGATGCATCGGGTCATTACCATCTACCCATGTAATTACAGCATCTATCTTGTCTGTGGGATTCATTACATTCTATTACTTTCTAAATCTCATATTTTGATTTACGAGGAAATCTATTCTTAAATGCTTGATGTATCATGCTATGCAACATTGCATATCGCTCATCACTAATTTTAACATCATTGATGCAAATTAATTTACGCCGAGGACGTTCTATAGCACGACAGATTAATTTACATGGTGCAATTGCAATCGAAAAATGACGTTTTGATATGCGTTCATTTATGATTTTGCCTTGCAAATACATATAATTGACAAACATGTATTGCGTTACATTTTTTTCAGACCGTGTGCGTGAAAGTGTTGCAAATATCTCTTCTCGCATCAACTCATATATTCGTTCACATTCGCTACGCAACATTGGAGCACAGATATGTTGAGGGCGAAGAAACAAGCATGATTTGTTACGATTTAACGCCTTACGAGCCAACATGTCTGAATTGCGACAAATCTTCTTAAACATACCCGTAGCCAACATATGTCGGCTCACTCCTATTACACCCCTCCCTTGACGGAAAAAGTCTTCAGGTTCGCATTTGGCCACGGGAAATATGTCATCATTAAAATAGAGATACTCTTCATCAAGATTTGCAATACGATGAAGATGCATTTCGATTGTATTACTATTAAATGTAGGCAAGTATTCGACAGGAATAATATCCTTGTGTAACACCACGTTTACTGCCTCACGATTAACCCATTTAGGCACTTGAGAATCATGCGATACTACCAAGTGTACTTTTCTTATAAACGGCATATTCTCCTCTATGCCACGCATAAGATAAGGCAACAACCCCCAGTCTCGAAATCGTTTTTGCGAAATAGGAGCATTAGTAAATTGTTCATAATCTTTCTGCCACACAGGGTCAAGACCATCTACATATGTTATTACAACATCCATAGCCAACTTTATCTAATTTGCATTACAAAGATAGCATGTTTTTGTGAAAAGGTTTGTATAATCAATATAAATGTTCTTATTTTGCAAACAATTTAACCAATAATTAAAGTAGCAATATCACATGAGTAAAATTAGCGTTATAATTACGGTTCATAATGTTGAGAAATATTTGCACAAATGCGTAGAGTCAGTCATGCAACAAACCTTAACAGATATTGAAATAATATTGGTTGAAAACATGTCATCAGACTCCTCTTATGAGATTTGTTTAGAATTATCTAATCAAGACAACCGCATCAAAGTATTGAAACTCGACCGTGCCGGCATTTCTTATGTAAGAAATAAGGGTATTGAAGCGGCAACATCACCATATATAACATTTGTTGACGGTGATGACACTATTGAACCAGAGATGTATAGCGAAATGCTCTCCCTTGCCGAAATCAATGACCTCGATATAGTTACATGTCACTTATTAAAACGATATGGATATCGTAGCGACCGCTTGGTATATAAATCTAATGGGATTGCGGCAACTTATTCATCATCAGATTTCTTGAAATTATGTTTCGAAAGCAAAATCCCTGATTCAGTATGTACTTTACTATGCCGAAAGTCTTTATTTAAAAACATTGAATTTCCGGAAGATGTATATTTTGAAGATGTAGCTACAATATGGCGACTAATATTAGCATCAAAGAAATGTGGACATATCAACAAACCTTTTTATGTCTATTTTCGACATCATGGGAGCATTGTACATACGATGAACTTTCAAAAAGCCGAAAATCATGCTCGTGCCGATATTGCTAAGCTCACTTACATATCTCAAAACTACTCTAATAACGAGAAATTACAACTCGGCATGCCATCGGCACTCGCCTTATTTAAAATGATATTCAAGATGATAAAAATGGCAAAAACCGACGAAGAAAAGGCTCTTTGCTTAGAATATCGTAATTTTGCCATGTCATTACCCCACAACTACCCCTATCGCAAAAGAAAATATCGCATTTACCAATACATGGTAACAAAGCATTGGAAACTTTTGTGCCTACTTAAACGTGGTAGCATTCTATAATGCACATGCTTCTTATTTATCTCGCTAGTCTAAACCGGTTATGCGTCCACAAATATAACTCTGGACGCTCCTTTATCATTTTTTCCAATCGTTGATAATATACCTCTGTCAACTCAAAATCGGGTAATAAACGAGGATTTTCATGCAATCTCACAAATTCTGCCTCATAATATCCTCGTTTCACTCGCTTCACGTCAAGATACCAACCTTCAAAATCATAGTGTTTCGTAAGTTTTTCAGTGCCTACCAATGCAGGCACTTCATGATTCAAGAAATTTACGTAATAATGAGCATCTTTCTTTCGTGGAGATTGGTCTGCAATAAATCCAATTGCAGCGACTTTCCCTTCTGATGTCATTCTACTAATGTCACGAACCGTCTTTCGCATCTCAACGCTAATTGCCCCCATCCTTCCACGAGAATACAATATTAGCTTATTCATAAGCTTATCACTTAACTCATGATAGATTTGAACGCCAAGCATACCATCTTCTAAATGCAATGGCAATGACGACACCCATTCCCAATTACCATAATGACCCATAAATACTGAAGCCGACTTCCCCTTTTTCATTGTTGCTTTTATCCCTTCAACATTTACAAACTTCATACGTCGCTTCATCTCTTTTGGCGAGATAGAAAACATCTTTAGACTCTCCATCAATATATCAGTAAAGAATCGATAGAACTTCTTCTCTATTTTTTCTATTTCATCTATACTTTTTTCAGGAAAACATTCAGTCAAATTTTTACGAACGATACTTCGTCGATATTTTACAATATAATACACCACATAATACAACATATCAGATATCATATACATCACCCGAAATGGTATATGCGATAATATTTTTACTAAATTAAATAATAACCGATACTTCGTTTCCTTCTTCATTTGACAACACTTTCTTTTCATAAAAATGATTTATCCTCTCTCAACATCATTTATATGAGAATATATTGCAAAATTAATCTAAATTCCCGATTTTTCCTCATTTTGCACATCAAAAGATACCATAACCGGCTTAATATCTCATAATCATAAATTATTCTTTCTCATAAAACAATGAAAGGATTGTCATCACGACAATCCTTTCACTGTTTACACAATTATCTATAAAACAACTATTATTACATTTATTCTCTCTTATCAATTGCAAAGTTAGCAATATTATTAAAAAATCAAAACCGATAATCACATTTATTTACTCTTTTTTTGCGTTTTCACCTTATTCTCCGAAGTCGCCTTAGTGCATCATGACGTTTTTCAATGAGAATAAAAAAAGGCGATGTGTCAACATCTTTTGACACATCGCCCTATTGTCGTATTACCTTATTAATCTATAATGTCAAAGCCGGTGTAACGACGCAAACACTCAGGCACTACGATACCTTGGGGTGTTTGGTTGTTTTCGAGTAATGCAGCCATGATACGAGGCAACGCAAGAGCCGAACCATTGAGCGTGTGACAAAGACGAGTCTTTTTGTCTTCTCCACGATAACGACACTTCAAACGGTTTGCTTGATATGTTTCAAAGTTAGAAACCGAAGAAACTTCGAGCCAACGTTTTTGTGCAGCCGAGTAAACCTCAAAGTCAAATGTGATAGCCGATGTGAAACTCATATCTCCACCGCAAAGACGAAGAATGTGCCAAGGCAAACCAAGCTTGTCAAGCAAACCTTGCACATGATCTTTCATTTCTTCGAGTGCAGCGTAAGAATTTTCAGGTTTTTCAATACGTACGATTTCCACCTTGTCAAATTGGTGTAGGCGGTTCAAGCCTCGTACATCTTTTCCATAGCTACCTGCCTCTCGACGGAAACAAGCCGAATAAGCACAATTCTTAATAGGAAGCTTGTCGTCAGTGAGAATCACATCACGATAAATGTTTGTAACAGGCACCTCTGCAGTAGGGATAAGGTAAAGATTGTCGAGTTGGCAGTGATACATTTGACCCTCTTTGTCAGGCAACTGACCTGTGCCATATCCCGATGCTTCATTTACCACATAAGGTGGTTGCACTTCAATATAACCGGATTCACCCGCTTGGTCGAGGAAAAATTGAATTAACGCACGTTGCAAGCGAGCTCCTTTTCCTATATATACCGGAAAACCTGCTCCGGTAATTTTCACACCTAAGTCAAAGTCAATGAGATTATATTTCTTTGCAAGATCCCAGTGAGGTAGTGCATCTTCACTAAGGTTAGGCATTACGCCACCCTCTTTTTCCACTACATTATCCTCGGCAGTGCGACCTTCCGGAACCATTTCACATGGAATGTTTGGGATAGATAGAAGAATCTCTTTGATTTGTTCTTCTACAGTTGCAAGCTGTTCGGCAATGCCTTTTTGAGACTCTTTGAGGGCTGCAACAGCATTTTTAGCCTCTTGTGCTTCATCTTTTTTACCCTCTTTCATCAATTTGCCGATTGTAGCTGCATACTTGTTGAGTTCGGCAGCTTGGTTGTCGTTATTAAGCTGAAGCTCACGACGTTTGTTGTCAAGGTCGAGAATTTGACTAATATTCTCCTTGCCATCAAACCCTTTTACAGCAAGACGACCAATTATATATTCGGGATTCTCTTTAATTTGAGCAATTGTAAGCATATCTGATTGTTATTTTATTCCTATTAACCTAAAAGTTCTTTTACTTTGGCTGAGATTAGGCGACCATCGGCACGTCCGGCAAGCGATTTACTTGCAACGCCCATAACTTTCCCCATCTCTTTTGCCGAAGTTGCACCGACCTCTTCGATGATTTTCTTCAATTCGGCAACAAGTTCCTCCTCGCTCAACTGTTTGGGAAGATATTCCTCGATAACAGCAGCTTCTGCGAGTTCGCTTTCTGCGAGTTCGGGACGATTTTGTTCTTCATAGATGCGAGCACTATCTTTGCGTTGTTTAACCATCTTAACAAGCACTTTCATTGCTGCATCATCGCTCAACGTGCCGTCACCACCTTTTGCGGTTTTAGCTTCAAGGAACTCTTTCTTAATTCCACGAAGAGCTTCAAGACGCACCTTATCGCGTGCCAACATTGCTGCTTTAATGTCGGCTCCTATTTTATCAAATATATCCATAATATTCAACTTTTATTTCTAATTTGCAAAGATAGTGCAAGCCGAGCGCAAATGCAAATTAAGTTTGCTTAAAATTTGCTATGCTGAGACGTAGAGTCTTTTTTATTTACACACGACTTTTGAATGTGGCGATTTATAAATTTTAGCATCAGATTTTCAAAATATAAAGAGCCGAAGTGGTATAATAATTTCTGAAATAAGGAATATAAGAAGCCCATTTCCACACTCGTCGAGGTTTTAGACCGAATTTTTGCTTATAATGAGGATTGATAAACCATAGAGAACGGTTAATAATAGATAAGCCACAATCTATAGCCAATCGTTCAAATTTTTCTATTGGCATTTTTGAGCGT
>JAEIGA010001714.1_pt1 | contig 34653 bp, 23 predicted proteins | sample 9270691 | NCBI WGS metagenome assembly JAEIGA01 (sample SAMN17057246, study PRJNA624740) | gut metagenome | biome: biome; isolation source: fecal sample | host: Bos grunniens | place: China: Xizang | collected 2019
GGATAAATCCTGACATCATTTTCCTCTATGAAGCGCCATGCCTCGACAGAATCAGCCTCATGCTTTGCAATCAGGTCCAGGGAGTCCTGGATGGCCTTTTCCCTGGCCGCCTTGGCTTCCAGATCCGCCACCATTTCCTGACGCTTAACCTCGATCACGTCACTTGTCGGACGGTCCGCAAGCTTCCTGAAGAAATCACATCCTGTCACTGTCATCATGACCACAGCCGCCAGCAATATATAACTCTTTTTCATAGCATTCAGATATTTGCGCATTCGTGCAAATTTAACGAAATAATACACCGGGACAAAATAAAAGTGATATATTTGCATACCCCAAAAGCTCGAAGATATTGGCAAACGGACATTCACATAAGACAACCCTCCTGACATGCATCGCAGCGGCCGTCATGTCCACTGCCGCCTCGCTGTGCAACGCGCAGGTAATAGAATTCCAGCGTCCGTTTGAAGCATCTCCCCTCGGCCCATGGTCGGACACCCTTGAAGTATGCATATTCGGAGACATGATGATGCATACGGCACAGCTCGAAAATGCATCCAAGGGCGGAAAGGAATATGGTTTCGACACATATTTCCAGCATCTGGAAAGCAGGATCAAAGAAGCCGACATAGCCATTGCAAACATGGAGTATACGCTTGCAGGAGAGCCTTATAGCGGCTACCCTGCCTTCTCCGCCCCAGACACATATGCATCGTATTTCAGCGAACTCGGATTCGATGTGTTCCTCGCTGCAAACAACCACATATTTGACAAGGGAGCAAGGGGCGCAGAACGTACCATTGACGAGTTCCTGAAGCTTGGCGTCAAGGTCACAGGCATAGCTTCGGACGAAGATATGGCCAAAGACGTATTCCCACTCATAATAGAGTGCAAAGGCGTAAGCATAGCCATATTAAACGCCACATACGGCACGAATGTAAGCGCAGGAAAGGAATGGCCTAAGGCATTGAGACTCAGTGATAAGGAAGCCATGGAGAAAGCCATGGGAAAGGCGAGTGGATGCGACATTGCACTCGTTCTGCCCCATTGGGGTACGGAATATGAACTGAACCATTCGGCAGCACAGGAGAAGGATGCCAGATGGTTCGTATCACATGGAGCCGATGCGATAATAGGAGCCCACCCTCATGTCGTCCAGGACATGCAGACAATAGACGGTATTCCGGTCTTCTACTCCCTCGGCAATGCAGTCTCGAACATGAGCGCAGCAAACACTCAGATGGGGATGATGGCAAGGCTCCGCATCGTAAGATACCACAATGGAAGGACCAGGCTCCTCGAACCGGAATACGAACTGTTATGGTGCTCCAGACCTGGAGGCTATTGCAGCGGCTACACAGTGCTTCCCGTCGAAGAATTCATAGGCACACGCGCGCAATGGATCGGGAAGTGGGAGTACGACAAGATGATTGAAACACTGAAGAGAATAAAGAAGATATTGGATAATGAGTAAAAGCACCATCCGACTGGAAGCTATCGACCCTATAGAGATATATGGGGCAGCAAACAAGAACCTTGAGGCATTATGCAGCTATTTCCCTGAACTTAAGGCTGTTGCAAGAGGTTGCGAAATCATCCTCGAAGGAAAGGATGAGGACATAGAGAAGTTCACGGCAAAGCTGAAGATGCTGATCGAAAGACGACAGCACAAGACGAACATCACCCCGTATGACGTCGAGGATCTGTTCGAGAATGAAGACAAGCCCGACAGGTTCAGACTCTGCGGCGATTCAGTCATCGTACACGGCAACGACGGCAAGCCGATAAAGGCCAGGAACAGGACTCAGGAAGAGATGGTCAAGGCATACTTCGAGAACGACCTCATCTTCGCCGTCGGCCCAGCAGGTACAGGTAAGACATATATCGCTATAGCATTGGCTGTCAGAGCGTTGAAAAACAGGGAGATCAAGAGGATCATCCTGACAAGACCGGCAGTGGAAGCAGGTGAACGCCTCGGCTTCCTCCCAGGTGACCTTAAGGACAAGCTTGATCCGTATCTCCAGCCGCTATACGACGCACTCGGCGACATGATTCCTCCAAAGAGACTTCAGGAGTTCATGGCAGAGGGCACCATCCAGATCGCTCCCCTCGCCTATATGCGAGGACGCACACTGGACCGCGCCTGCGTAATCCTGGACGAGGCGCAGAACACCAACCTCGGTCAGCTCAAGATGTTCCTTACGAGAATGGGCTGCGACGCCAAGTTCATAGTAACCGGAGACGCCAGTCAGATCGACCTGCCGCACAAAGGTGATTCAGGACTGCTCAAAGGCATCGAACTCACCAAAGACATAAAGGGCATCAAGACCATCTTCTTCAAAAACGAAGACATCGTCCGACACCCTCTGGTTGCCAAGATCGTCAAGGCGTTTGACAAGGCATAAAAAAAGGATCGCAGATTTGCGATCCTTTCTTTATCATGTCAACATTGATTAGTTGTTTGCGTATCCGTTGTAGAGATCGTACATCTCCTGATACTTAGCCTCCTTGTTTCTGAGAACGAAGCATACTGACTTGATTGTATTAGCGATCTCACGCTTGAAGTCACCCTCTGGCATGAGTGCATATGCCTTCTCAAGCGGCTCAAGGCTGACGATCAGCATCTGCTCGTACTGCTCCATAAGAGCCTCATACTCCTTCTGGTCGAAAGTCTCCTGACCCTTGTTGAAGAACTCGTTACCGCGATCGATGAAGAATCCACCGAGAGAGATATAAGCCTCAGGTGCCTCTGGAGCGATAGCGATGCTCTGACGATAAGCAGCCTCTGCCTTCTCGAAGTCACCGATACGCTTGAAGATGTCACCCTCTACTCTGTAGATGGAAGCATTGTCCGGCATAGCCTTCTTAGCCTGCTCTATGAGTGAAAGAAGATCAGCCTCTCCACCCTCCTTAGGAAGGTAATAGTTGATGAGACCAACGAGGAGGTTTGCATTCTCTGGGAAGAGTTCAAAACCCTTCTGGAGCGTCTCCACACCCTTCGCCTCGTCGCCGAGCTTCATGTAAACCTCAGCAAGAGCCGGGAAGAGGTTACCCCCCTCTGCATAATAACCAACCTCAACACACTTCTCGAAATACTTCTTAGCTACCTCGAAGTTACCTGCCTCCATGTAGATGTATGCTGCATAGTAAGTGTAAGTGTTGTCAACCTTTGAAAGAGGTGCAGTCTGAACAGCGTCAGCAGCCTTACCAACGAGCTCAGCAGCCTTTGCCATGTCACCGAAAGTGTACTTGTTCATACCCTCCTCGAAGTACTTCGCACCTACGAGCTCGATACCTGCAAGGATCTCCTTTGTCTTTGCACCCTTAACATCAACCTCTGCCGCCTTTGCGAAAGCCTCGAGAGCACCTGCAAGTGCATCCTCGAATACAGGCTTGGTGATTTCGATGATTCTGAGAACGCCCTCTGCATCGAAGTAGAGGTACTTGTCACCGTGATCCTCCTTGATGTAAGGTGTTCCGTCAACCTCCACCTGCTCAGCAGCGATAGGCTTCTTGAGAGCAAGCATCTGCTCAAGCTGCACTCTTGGAGTGTTGAGGAAAAGGTTTCCTGTAGGAGCATTGTATGCATCCATATAAGAATTAGCGAGCTTGAGCCATGTAACAACCTTAGTTGCCTTCTTAGGGTTCTCAGCCGCTACCTTTGCAGTCTCTACTGCCTTCTTAGCTGCCTCTGGACTTTTGGTCATCTGTGCATCAGCCACCTGTACTGACAGGAGAACCGCCAATGCGATAAGAATTCTCTTCATAATGTTTGGTATTAAGTTAATTATTTGTTTCCTGTGTTAGATTTTCCTGTGGCGCAACCTCCGGAGCAGTCTCCTGCGGAGTCTCCTCTTCAGACTTATTCACAACTGAAACTGCAGCGATCGAGTCACCATCCTTGATGTTGATGAGTCTCACTCCCTGAGTTGCACGTCCTGCTACCTTGATGCCTGACACCGCCATTCTGATAGTAAGTCCTGAGCGGTTGATGATCATCAGGTCGTTTTCATCAGTAACATTCTTGATTGCCACAAGTGAACCGGTCTTCTCTGTGATGTTCAATGTCTTGACACCCTTTCCACCTCTGTTGGTCTTGCGGTACTCGTCGAAGTCTGAACGCTTTCCGTATCCGTGTTCGCTGACAACGAGGATAGAGCGCGATGCGGCATCCTCTGCTGAAGGATCATAGGTTATCATGCCGATTACCTCATCATCCTCATCAATATTTATGCCACGTACTCCTGAAGCTGTTCTTCCGAGGGCTCTTGCGTCTGTCTCATCGAAGCGGCAGCAGCGTCCCTTGCGTCCGGCAAGGAGGATCTCGCTGTGGCCGTTTGTCATCACTGCCTCGAGAAGTTCATCACCCTCGCGGACTGTGATCGCGATCACACCGTTTGTTCTTGGGCGGGAGTATGCCTCAAGAGAAGTCTTCTTGATGATACCCTGCTTTGTCGCAAGAACGATGTAGTTGTTATTGATGTAGTCCTCATCCTTAAGGTTCTTCACATTCAGGTATGCCTTGATCTTGTCATCAGACTCGATGTTGATCACATTCTGGATTGCACGACCCTTAGACGCACGTGATCCCTCCGGAATCTCGTAAACCTTAAGCCAGTAGCACTTACCATTCTGAGTGAAGAGGAGCATGGTGCTATGCATGTTTGCCACATAGATATGCTCGATGAAGTCCTCATCTCTTGTCGCACTTCCCTTCATGCCGACACCGCCCCTGTTCTGGAGACGATACTCGGTAAGGGATGTTCTCTTGATATATCCGAGGTGGGATATTGTAATCACCACATCCTCATTAGGATAGAAGTCCTCCGGATTGAACTCCTCAGAAGAGAGGGCAATCTCGGTTCTTCTCTTGTCACCATACTTCTCCTTCATCTCAAGGGTCTCATCCTTGATGATGCCGAACTGCATGTCCTCGTTTGCAAGGACGTCCTCACAGTACTTGATGAACTTCATGAGCTCGTCGTACTCACTCTGAAGCTTCTCTCTTTCGAGTCCTGTAAGCTGACGGAGACGCATCTCCACGATTGCAGTCGCCTGAACCTCAGTGAATGCAAATGTAGCCATGAGCTCGTTCTTCGCATCCTCGACATTCTTGGAAGCGCGGATGATGTTGATGATCTGGTCGATCACGTCAAGAGCCTTGAGCAGACCCTCGAGGATATGTGCCCTCTTCTGAGCCTTGTCAAGGTCGAATCTTGTCCTGCGGAGGATAACCTCATGACGGTGTCTCACGAAGTACTTGATGAGCTGCTTGAGGTTCAAAGTACGAGGACGGCCGTTCACGAGAGCCACGTTGTTGACAGAGAAGCTTGACTGAAGAGGAGTATACTTGAAGAGAGTGTTGAGAACCACATTTGAGTTCGCGTCCTTCTTCAGCTTGATGACGATGCGCACACCCTTCATGGTTGTCTCATCGTTGATATACGAGATGCCGTCGATCCTCTTTGATTCAACGAGTTCGGCAATCTTCTCGATCATCTCCCTCTTGTTGACCATGTATGGGATCTCTGTAACTACAATTGTCTCACGTCCTGACTCGCTGACCTCGATCTCTGTCTTAGAACGGATCACGATACGTCCACGTCCTGTCTCGAAGGCATCCTTGATGCCCTGACGGCCCTGGATGATGCCACCTGTAGGGAAATCCGGTCCCTTCACATAGTGCATCAGCTCCTCTACTGTGATTTCAGGGTTATCTATGTATGCACAGATGGCGTCGCAGCACTCTGTAAGGTTATGCGGAGCCATGTTCGTAGCCATACCCACGGCGATACCTGACGAACCGTTCAGAAGGAGCAGAGGAAGCTTGGTAGGGAGAACTGTCGGCTCCTGGAGGGAGTCATCGAAGTTGTTCTGGAAATCGACTGTATCCTTCTCAAGGTCAGCAAGGACCTCATCCGAAAGCTTTGAAAGCTTAGCCTCGGTATAACGCATCGCAGCCACAGGGTCACCGTCCATCGAACCGAAGTTACCCTGTCCGAATACGAGCGGATATCTGAGGCTCCAGTCCTGGGCCATTCTGGCCATCGCGTCGTAAACGCTGGAGTCACCGTGTGGGTGGTACTTACCGAGAACCTCTCCGACAATACGGGCAGACTTCTTTGTCTGGCTGGTATGTCTGAGGCCAAGTCCGTCCATACCGAAGAGCACTCTTCTATGAACCGGCTTGAAACCGTCACGCACATCAGGAAGAGCTCGCGACACGATCACAGACATGGAGTAGTCGATATACGCACTCCTCATCTGCTCGTCGATGTTCACCTGCTCGATCCTGCCTGTCTTTACTTCATTTTCTTCCATATATTGCTATACTTTTGTTCTTCATTATACATCTTGGCAAAGTTACAAAAAAATTAGTAAATTTGTGCTATCAACATTGATTTTAAGCTTTAAGAATACATTTTATGGAAATCGGCATATCAGACGAACTGAATTCAATTATAAATTTCTCCAGAGAGGAGGCGATGAGGACCGGATGCTACGGCATTGCACCGGATCACATGTTCCTCGGAATCATCCGTCACAAGGAGAACTCCGGAGCTGACGCCCTTATGGGCGTCGGAATCAACGTACATGAGATGAAGGAGTTCATCGACAGTCGCATATTCACCAACGAACACATCCCCTATTCCGATATCGATAACGTGACATTCTCACGAGGTGCGCAGAACGTACTCAGCTTCACCATACTGGAAGCGACCAAGGTGCGCAGCGCGGAAGCATCCGCCCAGCACCTGCTGCTTGCGTTGTGCAGAGAAGGCAGCTCATACGGCAGCTCTTACCTGCATGACCAGGGTGTCGATTACGGACAGATATACAGATATCTGGACCGCAACGACATGATGGACAGAGACTCGATCGACAGGAGGAATCCGGTAAAGAACAGAGAGCAGGACGATGATGAACCGCAGATCCGTATCCGTGCCGTGAAGGAAGGCGGACACGAAGAGACCGAGCAGCAGACTTCCCCACTCGAGGAGTTCGGTTACGACATAACAAAGGCTGCTCGCGAAGGCAAACTTGACCCGCTCGTAGGACGAGAGGACGAGATCCAAAGAGTCATCCAGATCCTCGGCCGCAGAAGGAAGAACAACCCTATGCTCGTGGGAGATCCCGGCGTAGGAAAATCAGCCATAGTCGAAGGAATCGCCATCAAGATAGTCACTGGCGACATCCCTCCAGTACTCGCTGATAAAAGGCTGATATCCTTGGATTTAGGATCAATCGTGGCAGGCACAAAATACCGCGGTGACTTTGAGAAGAGACTCAAATCGATCATAAACGAGGTTGCGGAAAGTCCAGATGTGATCCTGTTCATCGACGAGTTCCATACGATAGTCGGAGCAGGAGGTGCATCCGGCAGTCTTGATGCAGCGAACATGCTCAAGCCGGCGCTTGCGCGCGGCGACATCCAGTGCATCGGAGCCACGACAATGGACGAGTTCCGCAAAATCGTGGAAAAGGACGGAGCACTGGACAGGAGATTCCAGAAGATCGTGGTCGAGCACACTGACATCACCCACACGATTTCTATCCTGGACCGCCTCAAGAGCAACTACGAGAAATATCACAATGTCCTCTACACAGACGAAGCCATCGAGGCCTGCGTACGCATGTCCGAAAGATACATCACAGACAGATGCCTGCCCGACAAGGCCATCGACGCGATGGACGAGGCCGGCTCAATGGTAAGGCTGAAGCATCCGAACAAGACCGGATATGTAGAAGTGGAAGACGTGGCGGAAGTAATCTCCAAGATGACCGGCATCCCGTCGGGAAATGTAGCCGAAAGCGAAGGGCTCAAGCTCATCAGGATGCGCAGCAAACTGCAGGGAAGGATCATCGGACAGGATGATGCTATCGATAAGGTAGTCAGGGCGATACAGAGAAACAGAGCCGGCATAAAGGATCCTGGAAAGCCAATCGGCTCATTCCTCTTCTTCGGTCCTACAGGAGTCGGCAAGACCCAGCTTGCAAAATCGCTTGCCGAGTATCTCTTCGACTCGGAAGAGAACATGATAAGGCTCGACATGAGCGAATATATGGAGAAGTTCAACGTGTCACGACTCATCGGTGCGCCTCCGGGATATGTAGGTTTTGAGGAGGGCGGACAGTTGAGCGAAAGGGTTAGACGCAAACCGTACTGCGTAGTGCTGCTTGATGAGATCGAAAAGGCCCATCCTGACGTATTCAACCTGCTGCTTCAGGTCATGGACGAGGGACGTCTTACCGACAGCAACGGAAGGACCGTAAGCTTCAGGAACACAATACTGATCATGACATCCAACGTCGGAAGCCGCGAACTTGACGAATACGGAAGCGGACTCGGCTTCAACACTTCCGGAAAGAATGTCAACGTGAACAGAAAAGCCGTGCTTGACAAGGCCATCCGAAAGGCGTTTCCACCTGAATTCATCAACAGGGTGGATGACATGATCTTCTTCAACCCACTGACAAGAGAAGATATCGAGAAGATCATCGACATTGAGATCAAAGGCCTGAAGAAACGAGTGAGCGAGGCAGGTTTCGAACTCCGAATCACCCCTGCGGCGAAGAGATTCGTGGCAGACGAGGGATACGACCCTAACTATGGAGCAAGGCCATTGAAGAGAGCCATCCAGAAGTTCATCGAAGACCCTGTTTCAGAGCACATCATCAAGGAAAGGATGATCTCCGGCAAGAAGGCCATACCTCACGGCAAGATACGCGTGAGCCTGTCGAAAGACAAGGAGAACACCGTCGTGGAATGGTGCTAGCCCATCACGATGTCCGTGATCTCAAGACCAAGGTCGTCTACAAGTTCAAGCATTGCTGCAAAGGATTCATCCGATGAGAACATGTTGCTGAGGCGGATCATAGTGTCAGTTGCATTCATATCTGTTTCATTTTGTTGATGCAAAGATAGACCTCCATTGTGCCAAAATAAGGCACATATAAAATTTGATATAAAAAAAATGATAAGATTAGCCATATTTGACCTTGACGGAACCCTCCTGGACACGCTGGAGGACATCGCGGATGCATGCAATCACGCCCTCAATGAATGCGGGTTCCCCTCCAGAAACCTTGACGAATACAGGAAGTTCGTCGGAAGAGGCATCATGAACCTGTTCAGAGGCGCACTCCCGGAAGGACACAAGGACGAGGAGACCGTGCTCAGAATAAAGGATGAATTCGTTCCTTACTACAATATACACAAGGACGACAAGACACGTCCGTACCCTGGAACAGAGGAGCTCCTCGACGCTTTGACTGCCAACGGAGTCATGCTCGCAGTCGCTTCCAACAAGTATCAGGAGGCAACTGAAGAACTTGTCAGAAAGCATTTCGATAGATATGACTTCCAATGCATCCTGGGACAGCGCGAAGGCAAGCCTATCAAGCCTGATGCAGACATCATAATTGAAGCGATGGAATGCTGCGGAGTACGTCCGGACGAGGTCGTATACTGCGGAGACTCGGACGTGGACATGCAGACCGGCAGCAATGCCGGAGTGAAGACCATCGGAGTCACATGGGGATTCCGAACAAGGGAGGAACTTGCAGCCTACGAGCCTATGCTGATTGCAGACAACCAGATGCAGATCAAAAATAAAGTCCTATCTTTATAGCATAAAATTACGGAACATGGATAATGAAATCAGATACACTGAAAGATTAGCCAAATCAATACTCATCGCCGGAGGTCTGGCCATCATCCTGGCCATATGCTGGCTGTTCAGGAATGTAATCGCATACATCCTTGCCGCCGTGGTGGTATCACTGATAGCAAAGCCTCTGGTCAACATTCTCAAGAAAATCAGAATCAAAGGCAGACGTGCACCGGACTGGCTTCTTGCTGTCATCTCACTGATGCTTGTGCTGGGCTGTCTCTTCACATTGGCTTACGTGATCATACCTATAGCAGGAGGCATCCTTAAGAACATATCGATCGGCAGCATCGACACAGCGATGAAGGGTCTGGCCGGACCTTTGGCCGAGTTCAACTCTTTCCTGGCATCAAGATTCCCAGGTCTCGGAGATGACTTCCGCATAGAGGTTACCGTGCTTGAGGAACTGCAGAACATATTCAACATCTCACAGTTCTCATCACTTCTCGGCTCCGCAGCATCATTGTTCACCAGCATAGCCATAGGACTGTTCTCAGTCGTGTTCATCGGCTTCTTCTTCATAAAGGATGACGGCCTGTTCACTGATATAATATGCGCCCTTGTCCCCGAGAAACACGAAGAGACCACTGAAAGGGCGATATCAGATATCGGTCATCTTCTTTCACGATACTTCATCGGAGTCCTTCTGGAGGTGCTCGGCGTTGCCCTGATCAACTTCATCGGCCTATCGCTCATCGCCAGGCTTGGAGTCAATGCGGCCCTCGGCATAGCCTTCATCACCGGAATATTCAACATCATTCCATATGTGGGCCCGCTCATGGGTGGAATCATAGGCACGATCCTAGGCATAGTGCTCAAGTACAGCAGCGTCACCCCTATCGGACTTGACGTGAACTTCTGGGCCTTCACCGCGATCCTGATTGCGATATTCTGCTTCACTCAGCTCGTGGACAACTTCGTGTACCAGCCGCTGATCTACTCTACCAGCATCAAGTCCACACCTCTTGAGATATTCATTGTCCTGCTGATTGTAGGCCACCTCGGCGGACCGCTCGCAATGATTATAGCAATCCCGATGTATACAGTCGCACGCGTGATCGCCTTCCGTTTCTTCGGACACATAAAGGCCATCAGAAGACTTATACCTGACGAAAAACTTATAACTCCGAAGAACAATTAAGAAATGACAAGGAAGACATTACTTGTGGCAGCATGCATCATGCTCACTGCCGCAGCCAATATCCTCACCGCCAAGGAAACACCTATCAGCCCGGACGGCACCTACCTTTTCGCGGAAAGAGACACATGCGACCTTTATATGGATGTATACAATCCGGCGAAAGGCAGTCAGACCAGCATTGACGGCAAGAAGAAGCCGACCATCGTATTCATGTTCGGCGGCGGATTCATAGGCGGACAGAGGGACGATGAGAGCTACAACAAATGGTTCAGGATGCTCACCCAAAACGGATACAGGGTCGTATCCATAGACTACAGGCTTGGACTCAAAGGTTCAAAGAAAGTGGGAGTGGCACAGGTAAATGTGCTGGACAAGGCTATACATATGGCTGTCGAAGACCTGTTCAGCGCCACTGCATTCATGATTGAAAACGCAGAGACACTTGGCATAGATCCGTCCAACATTGTGGTAAGCGGCTCATCTGCGGGAGCAATTTCCGTCATGCAGGCTGAATACGAGATAAGCAACAGAACAAAATGGGCAGCCGTACTTCCTGAAGGATTCAACTACGCCGGGGTCATGTCGTTTGCCGGAGCGATCCTTTCAAGAAAGGGCAAGATTAAATTCGGACAGGAGCCATGTCCTACCATGATGCTTCATGGAACTGCTGACGGTCTGGTCCCATATAAGCAGATAGCCTTCTTCAACCTCGGATTCTTCGGAGGCGGAAAGCTTGTAGAGAGATTCAGGAAGTTTGACTGCAACTACAACATGTACCACTTCATAGACTATGGACACGAGGTAGCAGGAGCAATGGAAACCACCCTTGACCTGCAGATCAAGTTCCTGGAGAACAATGTGATGCAAGGCGACAAGAGAGTGATCGAAGCATGGATTTCAGATCCTGATGTCTACAAGGGATATGGACCACAGTCCAGAAAAGAACTATATAATTAACGGAATAAGAAAAGAGTCAGGCGGCGCCTGACTCTTTTCTTATTCTGCAAGTTTATCAAGGCAAAGCTCGACAAGCTTTCTTACCTGAGCCTTGTAATCTGGATTCGAGGCCTTGTGGTGGCGGTGGGCTATGATGCAGCACACTGTACCGGCATTATGTCCCAGATGTGCGGCGATACCTGCGATTGCAGATCCTTCCATCTCGAAGTTGGTCACCTTCTCATCACCGAAGCGGAAGCTTTCGAATGTGTCAAGCATGTCAGGCATTGCAAGCGGCATACGGATGACACGGCCCTGAGGGCCATAGAATCCCGAGGCTGCGATTGTCATACCTTTGATTGTGCAATCCTTGAACTTCTCGATCATCTTCTCGCCTGCACGGACGAAGTACGGATCCGGAAGATGCTTGTTCCAACCGGTATGTTTCTTAAAGGCCTCCTCTATATCAAGAAGAGAAATCTTGTCGCGGTCTGCATACCAGTTCATAAGACCGTCACATCCCACTGAAATGTGCGAGAACACAAAACCTCCGATCGGAATCTCCGGCTGGATCGCTCCTGAAGTGCCGATACGCAGGATGTTGAGCGTACGGTGCTCCGGCTTGACCTCGCGAGTCTCGAAGTCCACGTTTGCAAGAGCGTCAAGCTCGTTCATGACGATGTCTATGTTATCTGTACCGATGCCTGTAGAAAGGACTGTCATTCGTACTCCCTTGTACTTTCCGGTAATTGAAACAAATTCACGCGACGCGTGTCTGAATTCCTTCTCCTCAAAATATTCAGCCACCATGTCTGCACGACCCGGATCGCCGACAAGTATCACTGTGTCTGCAAGCTCCTCAGGACGCAGGTGAAGGTGGAATACCGAACCGTCACCATTGATGATGAGTTCTGATTCTGCAATTCTCATATTCTCTAAGTTTGTTGTTGTATTGGTGTTTATATTCTCTTGTGCCATTGGTAACGTAATACCATAATATGAGAATATGTCCACGTTACCCTATCCCTAAATCCCTTTCCTCGGGAAAGGGACTTACATATTCTCTTGTGCCATGACTTAATACTGTCTGCCAAATTTAGTTTTTTCCTTTAAATATTCCTACTTTTGCAGGGTTATAAATGAAAACATCATGTGGCAGAGAATCCAAACACTATACCTTGGCACAGCGACAGCACTGATCATTTCAATGTTCTTCTGCAGATTCGCTACCATTGCAGCTCCAAACGGAGCGGAAGAGATTATCAGATATTACGAGAAGCTCCCCTTCCTTGTGCTTCTGATAATGCTTACTAGTGCGCACATCGCCGCTACAGCGAGTTACAAGGCATTTTTCCTCCAGGCAAGAGTAAGCGTGATCGCAGGTCTCCTTGCTCTGGGTTTCGAGGGTTGGCTGCTTGTGGATTTCATCAGATTCAGACATGACATGTCATTCTCCATTTCAACCCTGTTCCCTCTCCTGGCTGCATTCCTCGATTTTGTCGCGGCAAGGGCATCGATGGTAGACGAAATGACGATACAGACCATCAAGACAATAAAGTCAAACAGAAAGGCTCGTAAGAAATAATTCTCACGAGCCTTTTCCTTTAGAGTTTTCTGAAGGCAACACATCCGTTGTGACCTCCGAAACCAAGCGAATCCGAGATCGCCATCGTCAGCGGAGCCTCCACTGGAGTGTTTGGAGTATAGTCCAGATCACATTCCGGATCCGGTTCATCCAGGTTGATGGTCGGTGGCACGATGCCATGCTTCAGCGCCAGCACGGTCGCAACTGCCTCGACCGCTCCCGCAGCGCCAAGCATATGACCTACCGAGCCCTTGATTGAGCTTATATGAGCCTTATATGCATCCTCTCCCAATGCGAGCTTATAGGCTGCAGTCTCACTGGTATCGTTCAAGGCCGTACCGGTTCCGTGCGCATTGATATAGAGGACATCGTCTGATGTGTAGCCGGCCTCGTCCAAGGCCTGTCGCATAGCGGCCGACTGTGTCCTGCCATCCGGACGTGGAGCCGTAACATGATATGCGTCACATGTGTTACCATATCCGCACACTTCCGCCAGAATCTCCGCTCCACGGGCAACCGCATGCTCATAATCCTCGAGGACAAGCATTGCCGCACCTTCCGCTATGACGAATCCTCCACGGTTCTTATTGAAAGGAAGTGACGCGTAGCCCGGATCCTCTGCTCTGGTCAACGCCTTTGCATTTGCAAAGCCTGCTATGGCAAGAGACAGGATAGCGGCCTCAGTACCTCCTGCTATGATTGCGTCCGCATAGCCATACTTGATTGCACGGAAAGCCTCACCGACAGCATGTGTCGAAGTCGCACAAGCGGTTACGACAGGAAGGCATGGGCCGCATGCATTGTGGCGGATTGCAATATTTCCCGCAGCCATGTTGGCTATCATTGAAGGGATGAACAGCGGAGACACCCACTTTGGTCCATCCTTAAGAATCTTCTCGGTCTCACGCATCTGGGTTGAAAATCCTCCGATACCGGATCCCACATACACTCCGAATCTGAACGGATCTATATTTCCTCCTTCAGACGAATTCAGTCCGGACTGCTTCACCGCCTGCCAGGCCGCCGCCACCGCAAGGACCGAGAAACGGTCCTGCTTTCTGGAGAAGGCCGGTTCTATGCCGTATTCCTCCGGCCTGAAGTCCTTAACTTCGCCTGCTATCTTTACCGGAAGATCTTCTGTCGGGATGGATTTTATGTAATCGATTCCACAAACACCGTCCAAAAGGTTCTGCCAAAACGTATTTACATCGTTTCCAATAGGCGTCACTGCACCTAGGCCTGTGACGACCACTCTTCTGAAATCACCCATCATCTTCATATTTGAGTATTCGCAAATATAACATATTTATTGAAGGTTTGGGCGAAGTAATCAGTCGACCTTTTGCAATTGATGCTAAATTAAGTAAATTTGTATCCATTAAAGCCAGCTAGATGAATCTAAACCAGAAACTGCCGGGATACCTGCTCGGCAAATACCAGCTTATCGGCACGGTGACATTTTCCGTGCTGTTCGCCTTGGTTTTTCTACTTATATATATACCGTTTTCCGACACGGCATGGTTCGGCCTCGGAGGCTCAGGAACATTCACCCATACACTTGTATTCTCATTCGGAGCCATACTTTTCCTTTCGTTCAGCCGCATCCTGATGTATAGGAGCAAGAGGCTCTTCGACATGCCTTTCTGGATGTACATCGCATGGTGTGCCCTTGAGATCATATCCATCTGCATCACGTACTCATGGATCACCGTTGACCTCACATACCCCGGCGGAGAAATATGGTGGGAGGTGTTCAGAAGAGCCATATTATACGGTGCCATAGCCTTGGGAGGTCCTTATCTGATATCCGGAATGTACTTCAACATCATTGACAAGGACAACATCATCAAACTGATGACATATGACAATGTCGTGACAGAAGAGTCTCCTAAGCCTAATGCAAGCACGCAGAAGATCACCCTCTTCGACAACAGCGGCACACTGAAGATGTCCCTCAGTCCCGAGAACCTGTATTACATCGAGTCGGATGACAACTATATAAAGGTATGGTATACCGACAGCAAGGGTGAAATGAAGCAGTACATCCTGCGCTGCCGACTGAAGACAGTAGAGGAAAGTTTCCGAGGCAGCGGTCTGATCAGATGTAACAGGAAGTACATCGTCAACATCAAGAAGGTTGCGATGCTCCGCAAGGAAAGTGATGGATATGTACTCGATCTGGGAAATGAAAACATCCCTCCACTACCGGTCACAAAGACATACACAGACACGATTCTCAGCTATTTCACAGACGAAAGTCCACTGCTGGAGCCTATAGAATAGAAAAAGGATGCGATTATTTCGCATCCTTTTTCTATTTCATGAACATTCTGAAATCATTCCAGGAAGTCACCGCCTCCGAAGATGTCTCCAATGTATCCTTAAGAGAGGGGAACATATCGAACCCCGTCCACTCTTCGATCTGATCCACAGAGACCGCATAGTCTGCATACGAGTGTCCCTTGAGGTCTGCATGAGGGAGCCAGAAGCCGATTGTGGATGCGCCTGTGACCTCCCCGTCCGTCCTTTGGACCTTCAGCAAGGCCTTCCAGTAATAGTTCGGCACCGGAAGTGTCTTGGAGTCATTCTTATTCAGGATAGTCTTTACATCCTCGTCTGTACCATGCTTCTCAAAGACCGCTCCTGTCACCACATAGAGGGTATCGCCCTCGGGGATTTCCATACGCACGGCCTCTTCAAGCTTTGCCCATATGTTTCCGTTGAAACCGTTCTGCAGCTGAGGGGTCATATTTGTGGAATAATATGTCTGAGCCTGCATTTCAGGGACGGCACTCCTGTCTGCATTCGGTATCTGGTGACCGCGTGCATAGAAGTTCTTCGGATAGTTCACTGTCGGTTCTGAGGCTCCGTATCCGGCCTTGACGCTTGTCTGGGATTCTCTTGGGACATGCGGGTCATAGCCCCATGTCTCCTCGCGTCCCGAAGATGTGTGCGATGCACACAGAGGGTAAGCCACCCACAGAGCCGCATAGAGGTCATCGTCATATAGGATCGTGTAATTACGCTGGGATCTACCCTCCATCTGAGCCATATGGGTTATCACGCGCCTGTCGTCTTCAGAGGAAGACGATGCCGGCAGCTCCATCCATCTGACCAGCTCCTCAACGGCTTTCACATCCCCCGTCTGTCCCCCATCCGGGTTTTCATCTACAGCACCCTTTACGGCCCTGGTGTCACGGCACACATAACACACCACCGCTACAAGGCAAACCAGCACCACCACCCAAATCCATATCTTAGCACGTCTACTCATCATTTCCTCATAGAATTTGGAACAAATATATCGAAAAATATTGCAGGATTAAAAAAAATTCGTATCTTTGCAGTCCAATTAAACATGGTGCCCATAGTTCAGTTGGTTAGAGCGTCAGATTGTGGTTCTGAATGTCGTGGGTTCGAATCCCACTGGGCACCCAAAAAAGCAACTTCGAAAGAGGTTGCTTTTTTTGTGTCCAGTGGTACATGAACCCACAGGGTGCCCAGTGATGCCACCATTACTTTATCTCTATCTTTTCCCCTAAATACTTGGGCTTACGTCCTGTGATGAAATCCAGGAACATCTTCACTCGTGATCCGCTTTCGCGCACCAAGGTCGTCATTACACTGCGCTTTGTCAGCGCCGGAGACTTTGCACAAAATCCGACAGCGTCCATATCATAATGCTCCGCTATGTATATGGCCCTCTCATTGTGGAAGCGATGGGAGATTATGGTTATGGAAGTCTGACCGAATATTTCACGCGCCCTGACCACCGAGTCGAGAGTCCTGAAACCGGCATAATCCAGATAGATTGCCTTTGCGGGCACACCTGCGGCAATCAGGGCATCCCTCATGGCCGTAGGCTCGTCATAGCTCCTGCTGCCGTTGTCTCCACTTACCAGCAGATATGACACCTTGCCGGACTTATATAATCTTGCAGCGGCATTGATACGGCTGGTAAAATAAAAGTTCGGCTTACCAGACGGCATCTTCGGGCTTGTTCCAAGCACCAATCCCACCCTGTTATACGGCACATTGGCCGTCTCGACAAAGTTCTTGTGGCGCGCATTGACCTTGACGGCCATATACGCACCCACCGGAACCATCGCTGCGAGAAAACACAGCAGGAACAAGAGCTTGATTATCTTGAACAGTTTTCTCATGAATCAGCACACTATTAATTATCCCACGCAACCGCCGCCAATGATGTCAGAACATGATACGGAATATAGATGTATTTGACGCCATTGATTTCCTTGACTTCGGCAGTAAAGGATTTATGATCCTCTCCTATGCTGATACAAAGATTCTCATATCCGAGAAGATGGTCGTCCGGACCGAAGAAGATCCTGGAACTTTTAGCCTTGAACGTAATGGAATCCCTTCCCGCTTTCTTATATGAATCGAAATAGCTGGTATTTTCCGCCAATGCGACAAACTTGTCAAGATTGACATAACCAACCTGACGTCCTTCCCATCGGCCATCCACCAAAAGGGAGTCGGTCTCCGACAAGAGGACCACCTGCTTCTCGTATGCAACCGTCTCAACCTTCGGCTCAAGTACGAAAGACAATAGGGCTACGGCCACCAAGGCCACCACACAAAGTATAAAGTATTTCAATTTTAACATATGCTATTCTTTCATATATTTCTTAAAGAGTTCTGACTCTACAACAGCATCGATCATTGGAATGAAAATGCTGTTACTGAATGAGTTCTTGTCAATTCCTATGCATGAGAGATACAATGCATAATACTTGACTTTCTGAAGTTCCTCAATGCTCTGCACATCCTCCAATGGGGTGTTGCTGATGATTACCATGAGGTGCTTCATTCGGCTGTCGCGGCTCTGTCCCTGGCGGCCATCATTAAGGGTTCCTGTCTTAGCATAGACATAATAGCCTTGAGACTCCCACTTCCGAAGACCTGACCTGGTTGTATTCGGATTTAATCCTGTTGCCGTTCCAATCTTCGGCACCTGCCTCAACTGCCTGAGGACCTGTCTCTTATAGAATGAGAAATACTCCTCATCACTGTTCCATCCGTAATTGCTGAAGAACTCGTATTCAGGCTTGAATGACGAATCATCCAACAAAGTAGTGATATCAGAGGCCTTATTGAGCGTTGCAAGTCTCATCGCCATGGTTCCCATCTGCAAAGGTGACACCTCGAGAGGTGAGGCACCAAGGAACATCTGGTTGAAACCTGTGCGGATATATGGATCCAATGCTCTATCCGGAACATTCTGAGAGCCGGTTTCAGAGAAGACCCAACTTCTATATGAGCCCGCCTCATTGAACAGTTTCTCAAATTTACCGCTGTTACCGAAGTAGTTTGTATACCTCAGATCGTTATCCGGCATGAGTTCCTTCAGGTTGAAGTTCGAGCTAAGACCCTCATTAAGTATACCGTTATGGACGTCCAGTTCACCATCTGGGAACCATTTTTCCGGATCGAAGGACATCCTGCTTCCGTTATAAGTGAATACTGGGAAGGCCATAGGACCTGTACCTGCCGGCTTCATGATATCCAACTGCTTTCCTTCAGGCTGCATACCCAGAAGAACCATCACCGAGTGATAGAGATTATCCGAATGTGTCAGATAATTGTTATACTGCAATGCGCCATATGAATCAATTACCAACGGTTTCTCTCCAATCGCTTCAAGCTTCACTCCACCATAATAGTCGTACATAGTTGCAGAAGTTCTCGTCTGCTCATCCTCTGTCTTCACATGCTCGGCCGCTGACTTGTAGTCCGTCAGAACATTGATGCTCTCCCATGCCAGTTTCTGATTGCTGGTTATGGCAGTATACATAATCGGCTTGAATGTAGAGCCCGGACCGGAAGGCAGAATCTGAAGTGTCTTGTTACCGAAAACATCTCTCTCAGAACTGTTGTCGCCGGCCTTATACATCTCGCTGATGAACTGATTGAAATGTGATACGTTATTAGGATCCACGACTCTTGTCTTTCCATGGTCATACATCAGGCGGATCTTACCGTCTCCGTCAATAGCCACAGCCGTGAACTCATAAAGTCTCTCAGTCGCCTCATATACAGCATCACTTACCATGAGCTGACTGGCTGCAGCATCTGCATTATGGCTGATCTTACGATCGATCCTCCTGTTGATTTCCTGAAGGACTCTGTCGATCTCTGCTGTCATGCGCTTCTTGTACTTGACAGCTTGCGCATTCACGTCATAGTAGAATGATGACCTGTTGCCCTGGCTGCACATCTTGGCAAACGGCTTTTGTGCAAACATATAGAGATCATCCATTGTGGCTCTTGTAAGTGACCTTACCTTCGTCTTGTTGGACGCATCAAGAAGATTCGAGAACTTCTTGTGGAGTTCATAATCCAAAGACAATCTGATCGAGCTGTCCTGATACTGCTCGTCATTACTATATACCGAGTTAACCATATTGGCAAACTGGTAACTCCATATAAACTCCTTGCCCATAGGATAGAACAGTCGGTTCCTACCGTTAAGCCATATGTTCTTGGCAAAATAACGGTCCCCCTCCATATCGTACTTCCATGCCACTACCTCTTCAACTTCCCTATGATTGTCAAGTACGTTAAGGATAAGTACATCACCCTGCTGGACACGTGTAGACAACTGATTCCTTGAACCGCTTCCTATTATAGATCCAGCCTGCGCCTCAATATTAAAGAACTGCCTGCTGCCCCTGGCCTGTTTTGATGCCACAAGGATCAAAGGCTCATTCAAATCAGTCCATGTCTTGTCGAACTTGACCACCTTGACATTCTCAACCTTGTTTCTGATATGTTTCGGGATCATATTAGACTCATACTCCTTGGTGGAATCAATGTAGTTGGTCTTCATATCGTCACCCTTCACATCAGAGAACATGAATTCCCTATGGACACGTGCCGCATAGACATTACCTCTCCACATCTCGTCAACAGACTTCTTAGAAGGAATAAAGAAGTGCTTCTTGTTCACCGAAAGATGCCATATGCCGTTTCTCTTTCGCATATGAAGCAGTTCTTCCGGATTGTCCTTCTCCAACTGTTCTGTATCGAAATATGCAAGAAGGCTGGCGAAGAATTTGACACTGTCAGACGCCATGGCCTCATGCAGTTTCTTTGAGAACCTTTCTTCCTCCTTGAAACCTGTCCACACCTCGTCCTTTGGAAAGTCAACCAGTTCGTTTACTCTCTGATATCTCTCGAAATCCCTGTCTATCACAGCTACTCTAGAAGACACATCCTGGATTATGGCAGACACGTCAAACTGTGTCTCCTCTTGATTCTGTCCCAAAGGCTTGATAAAGCATACTGCGAGGAGATAGAATCCCAAGAGGTATATTGGGATAAGTCGTTTCTGCTTGAAAAGCTTCTCACCGTCCATTCCTGTCTCTGAATTCATTCTGTCATTCATGATCGGGAATGTAGCCAGAAGCAGCAATGCAACCGGGAAGATCACAGCCACCTTACTCTGTACACTCATGAACGGGAAATCCTGTCCGATGAAGACGATTCTGTTGGTAGCCGACAGGTAAACGAGCAATGCCAAAGTAAACAGCAGAACGAGGGTTCCAAGCAACACTCGGTCCTCCTTGCCGTCTTCATCACTAAAACGTATCTCAAAGCAGTAGATGGCTATGAGCATAAGGAAGAGGATCAGCATCAATCTCGCAGGCCAGTGTCCATGCTCCGCAGTGACATATCTTGTGATGACAAGGTCTGTCGTCTGAGTTGTGTATGTACTTCCCTGATTCGAATGCGGCTGAAGTTGGAAATAACGGTCATCAAGTTTCCTGTCGCCTTCGTTGAAGTACTGATTGATGAACCACTGGTTATGGGCAGATCTCATAATGAATGTGATATCCGATGAATTGAAATCACACTCCTGCATAAGGTCGTCTATGGTCTCGTCCTTACTTTCATCAAGTTTCTGCACCTCAGCTCTCCACTTCATGTGTGCCTTGCTGTCAACAATCCCGGCAATGAAATCACCCACCTTCATGGTAAATGCCAATGCGATGACTGCCACGACTGCAGATACGACATAGGCAATGATACGATTCTTCCTAGCACCAGCAATGCATTCACAGTCAGGAATCACTTTGAATACGACAAGTCCGAGGAGTGACAGGACAATGGCGACATAGATTATCCTTGACGACCATGAAATGCTGTTGAAGAGTCCTATCATGATCTCTCCCTCACATTTCAGGATGGCAAACGCGATTACTCCAACAACAATGCAGATCAGATGTTTTATTATTGGCTTATTGCTGAATCTTCCCGTCATCTCAGTCAGCGGGCCAATGATGCAATGGAGCAGGATCAGATATATCATGAAGATGACAATGAAACCCGCATCTGCCTGGAAAAGATACAGGGCAAGCAGTAAGCCCAGACTTACGCGCCACCATGGCAGCTTCTCAGACATCGTCCTCTCCTTGTACACCATCCAAAGGTCACAGAGAATATACAATACCAAAGGAGCCGGGATGTTGAGAAGTCTGTTAAGGAATGATATCTTGCTGCCTATGAGACACAAAAATAATCCGATAAAGAATACTGTGATTACACGCGACTTCGGGCCGATGAAGGAATTCATCACCTTGGAAGACTCACAGAGTGCATCAAGTTTCGATGTCATCGTGCTGAATCGATCCGTAATGCCGTTAACGAGATTGGCAAGGAATGGGACGCCCTTGAATATAGAACAGATCAGCAGCACTGCCGGATATATGCAAATGAACCAGGTCCATCCTGTCAATCCGTCACGCATGACACCGAACATCGGTCCGGCTATGTCCTCGATAGGCACAAATGTGGATACTCGCCAAGAGATTATAAGTCTCACTGTAGCCATGCAGAGGAGGAGCACATATACGGCTAGTTCCAGATATGACAGCGACTGGGTCCTGAGGAAGTAATCGAAGGATATTCTCGTAATGACAAGAGCGATGAATATGAACAGAATCCTGAATATATAACCCCAGTCCAGAGGATTTTCCTCACGAAGGTCACGCACTCCGAATATCCATTCCACATCACTTGAGTGAGTCGAAAGGTTGAACTCGGTCTTGGCATCTACGGCGATCTTGTCACTCGGATTCTCCGAATACATGTCCATCACCTCGATGGCAAGGCTCTCGGTGGATGTTCCCACCTGATATTTCATCTCAGCATTGATATGATGCCTGTTTTCATCAAGGTCAAAGATATTATAATAATATCCTCCTTCCTTAGGGTCATCCATGACAGCAGCCACAGAAGAGGTCAGGAATACACGCGAATGGTCCTTGCTGAAATGCTGCATCTTAGGCAAGGCATATCTGAGTTCGAGCCTGTCATCCTTGGAAGACATCTTGAACACATCGGTCTTAGACCTTCCGATTCCGGAATAGAACATAGTTCGGAAAGTCGTATCGACAGGCACTGTGAAATCCGTCACAGCATTGACCTTGCTTCCGGATAGAAGCACATCATTGTAGTCATAATACCAAGACTGGCCTGGCATGATGACAAGGTCAATACCTGCAACTTCTGACGAGTTGCTCTCGCCAGCGTAGGTAAGATTGTCGATCTTGATTTCCTCTCTAACGATAAGGGTACCCTGAAGTATCTGATAAAGTTCTTCAGTAAAGGTATACTCAGGCGTCGCTGCTATGATGTCACACAAAGGATATCCCTTACGGATAACCTTCTTGAATGTACTTGGATATCTTATCTCGTCATCACCGACCTTGACCACAGTCTCATAATGGCAGGAGTCCTCCGCAAACTCTGTAATTTCCATCTTATACAGCGTCCTGCCGTTCCTCGTCAGTTCAAATCCGGTTGAAGCATCTAAGCCATTGGCCCTGTTGGACAGGACAAAGCTATAATCCTTCTTGCCTTTCTTCACGGAAACATAGAATGGCTCATGATACTCAGAAAGGAAGATAGTGTCCCTGGTGAGAATCACACTTCCTGACTTAGTATCCCAAAGCGACTCCTCTGGGGCATAGGCACGCGGATACTTATTCTTGACCAGTTCAAAGCCATCATTCACAAGGAATCCTCTATGTTCCAACAGATGGTAGTCAGCATTCGCGAAAATCTCCTTATCCTTTGGGTACATGTAATGGCGTACTGTCAGCATGGATAATAAACCCATCAGACACAGTACTGCCGCATAGATCCAACGAAGGTGACCATCCTTGTGATTAAGCCTATTTCTCTCACCTATTAACTTGATTATCAACAAGATGGCAATAATCGATATTCCTAATACGAGATAAAATGATATTGTCATAATTACATCTTTATACGAAGATTATTGAGTATCAGATCTATGTCTGATGCGCCACATCCCTCAAGCGTTTCATATACGTAATTCGTAAACTTATCTGAAAGCTCGATATGGTTATGACAGAAGTCCTTGCAGCCTTCCGTAGGTTCTCCCGTCTTGAGGAAAGTATAGTTGCTGCAGTAGCACTCGTCACTGCCTGCTATCACATGCCTGAGCACATCGATCAGATAGAGTGACATCTGAACGGCATTTCCCACAAGCCATCCCTTGTCCCTGTTGTCACGCAACTGCTCATGGTACTCCTTCACAAACTTATCCCACATAATGGTGAAGATCTCAGTCATCTGCTCCTCGTGTCTGAGCTTACGTACCACATCCACATACAGATCCATAGATGTACGCACCGAATCACTGTTCACATCCAACGGACTCTCATGCGGGTTCGCCACATTGAACTCGTTGACCTTTGACGCCATGTTCACAAGATATTCATCCCTGAACTGTACAGAGGTCACATCCGTATTCTGAGCAGCCTGGATGAAGTATCTGATCAGATAAAGGTTGACGATATCATTCTTGAATGCCTCGACTGCTGTCGCGATCTTCTCATCATTATCCTGACCGTACGCCTTATACAAAGCCTTGGATGTAGAAGCCAATGCCAGGAAGTATGCCAGGCGCTCCCAATACTTCAATGTGTCTGCAGACATGATTCCTGCTGTCGCATCCGACCATGCCTCCAATGCATTATCGATCGCATCAAACTTCTCTCTGGTCGCCTTGGCAACGCTTGCGATCTGTCCATCGATGATATCATCCGACGCCTTGAACTTCATAGCGAACTCAATGTACTTGTCCACTGTAAGCATTTCATCCATGCCGAGAGCATTATCCACAAGGCTCTGCAGATAGCGGTCATGCGGAAGGCCGGTATCGTTGCCCTTGAGCACCTTACCGATCCTTGCATACGCTGCTGCATCCTTGGTCTTCGACTGATATTCAGCAAACATAGACATATCTGCTTCCCTAAGGATCATGTCTATCTGCTCAGAAATGACAGAGGAAGCCTTCTTTGCCTCCTTCACGAGCCTGTTAACGGTCTTGACATCAGGGAATGAGGAATGCTCCTTCCTGATTGCATCAAGATTCTCCATCACAGCACCTTCAGACACAAGATGAACGAAGTCATGATACTTCTGGGCATAGGTTCCCATCTTTGACACCTCCTCGTCATATGCCTTCTCATATCTTGTCTTTTTGCTCTGAAGCAGGAGGTCCACCTCGTGGAGCAGAGCCTTTATCTCCGACTTTCCGTCCTGGACCTTCGCCTTGAAGGAATCCAGTTCCTCCGCCCTCGCAGCGAGTTCATTCCTTTCGTCGATGAGGTTCTGGAAGGCATCCCTTGTCTTTGTCTTGAAGTATTTGTCGAATACCTTGAGGACTTCATGCGCAGACGGATGCTCACTTTCAGCAACCCTCTTAAGGTTCGCCAAGAAGGCTTTCTGCGGGTCGTCATTATGCTTTGGCTCGTGGCCGGCAGCCTTCGCCTTTCCTCCGTTCTTCTTTTCACCGTTCTTACTGTTTCTGAACATGAACAGAAGAACTCCTGCAACACAGAGGGCTACTACGCCACAACCGATAAGTATCCACATCAAGAGACCACCGCCTTCACCTTCCGGCTTGACATAAGTGTGACTTGAGAGGTCAGCCACATTAAGATTCAGACATACGATAGAGTCCTTATAGAAGGAATCCAGATCCTTCAGTTCCGAATCTACCATCACATACACTTTGTCAGGATTATCCAGAACAGTGTCTGTTATGCTTTCAATGGCCTTATCCGCAACGACAGACTGTCCTGAAGACAGCTTCATACTATACTTCCCATCAGGATATACGTAAAACTTATCCTCGCGTAGATTCCAATAGCAGTATTTGAACACCTCCGCGCGTCCGAACACCTTCTTATCGTTCAGGTATTTATAGGCATCAACACCCTTTTGCAGATCTTCATCAAGAGCTACTACAGCCTGAATGAACATGTCCTTATCCAATGTTCTCTGAGGATAGTCAGCCTGGCGGATCTTGGTCCATTTGCCTTCCTCATTGACATGTGCATTAAGGAGGTATCCTGAATCACCGAGCAGCGAGTTATAGATCAAAGAGAACACCTTATTCGCATCGGTTGCAGAGGCACTCAGAATATTGTCCTTATACTGGGAGTCTATTTCCTCGAAGAGGATATCAAGATCACTGTCACCAAGTTCGAATACCTGCTTTGCCCATGTAGCGAACTTATCGCTGTCCTTTACGGCCTTCAATGTTCCGGTCGGAGGCGTGAACTCCCACTTTACCGTGTCTTTCTTGCCATTTGTGACAAAACACAGTTCCTGATTCCTGACATCGACATAAAAACGGTTGTCAGGATACACCTCAAATGGCTTGTCCCATCCCGCCTCGAGGCCAAACACCTCATTGAATCGAGCCACCGCCTGTTCGTACGTCTCGACCTTGGACTTATCCTTTTTCTTGGCAGCACATGGCATGGCTGAAGCCACCGCCATAGACACAGCCACGAAGAGCATGATCACCCTTGAAAATATGCTTTTTCTCATGATATATCGCAATTAAAATTAATCATCCACACTTGTCATTCCGTTTCCTGACGTATTGGTTGCAGGGCGTGCCTTGGCTGTTTTCGGCGCTGCGCTCACCTCACTCGGCAGAGGCTTCTCCGCCGATGACTTCATCAGATCGATCTGCTGGTCATCGAAGAACGGCTTGTTGAGCGGAGCCTTCACACTGCCAGGATAGTACGGGAAGAGCGACTCTGTGACAAGTTCCTTGAAGACAGGGTTGTCGAATGTGAGGTCGTTGGACCTGATCATGCGAAGCGGCTGCTCTCCTGTCTGAGAAGCGAATGTGTCACCGAGGAAGAATATCTTCTTGATATCAGCCTCCTGACTGTTGATGGAATGGGCACGTCCACCCAATCTGAGGGTCGTGTTTCGAGCCGCTATCTCAGCAGAGCCGTTATAGAAGAAATCCATGTCGATGTTTGTGAATCCAGTCTTTCCGAAACGAGATTTCAGCCATGAGCAGATCTTCTCAATGAGGCCCTCATTGACATTGGCTGTCTTATGCATGAGCGGGCTTCCGATAAGACCTGAATTGAAGTTTACGTCACATTCTCCCTCAATAGCCAGTGCTCCCATAAGACAGCAGGTCTTGGCCTGGTCTCCCTCTACCCACACGACTGCATCCTCGGAAAGGATCCACTGCTGCTCCATGAGCATCTGAATCAATTTCTCCTTATACGGATGATACAGCAATGCTCTACCTGAGAGGATGACCTGCGTAAAGGTGCACTTGTTCATCTTCATATAGTGCTCCAGCGATTCCCTCAGGCAATCCACAAGGAGGGTAAGCTTCTTGTCCACATACTTCGCAGCACATGGGATCTTCCTTCCCTTGTTCTTGTTAAGATACTGTACAAGCGCAACAAGATTGGTGATGTCACCCTTGTCCGGGATCGTAACGAACTTGAGTTCAGCCCCTGGATGATCCTGTTTCTTGAGTTCCTCCAGGAGATCCATGAAATCGATCAGTGATGCCTTCGATGCGCCTTCAAAGAAAGGCTGGATATCTATATCGAAGGATTTCATGAAGTCATAGAGAGCCTCATAGTATGCATATGTGATGACGTTTCCGGCTGCAGGAATACCATCTCTGTAGAGGCTGTTGAACTTTGTGAACTCCGTCTGCTGCTGCAAGATGGAGAAGTCTGTGGTACCTTTTCCCGAGTCAATGTTAAGAAAATATCCATTGGATGCATCCAATATGCTCTTACGCTTGTATATCCTTGCGCCGAGAAAGGCCGCATCACTCTCTGAAACCACCTGGACTTCCAATCCCCTGCACATAGGATATGCTCCGGAATTCATGATCACCTCGAAGTCACGATACAGACCCTTCATCATATCGAAGACCTTGTTCTGGTAATAGACGTTAGGGGCCATTACCACCAGACGGAGACACCTTCTGGATGTACCCTTGTTTACCTCGGAAAGGATGGCATGCAGGAAGTTACCAAGTATTATTCGAAGAACTGACTCACGCATGATATGGTCGGCCAGGTTTGCCTGACCAAATTCAATGTTAGAACCCGGTTTCAAGGTAATCGGATTCAACCCGAAGCTGATCAGGTTGTTTCCCTGACCCAATTCCACGAGTTTCAGGTTAGGAAGAAGTTCCATAGCCTCATAGATACTCGCCTTCTCTGTAGAAGATATCAGAGGGGAGATGAAAGGCTGTGAAGCTAAAGGCTTCGGTGCATCTCCAAATCTTGTCGGATGAGCGGGATTACGCGTCACCCAGAAAACTGACTTGAAAAGTTCGTCTGTGCGGCTTCCTTGCCAATAACCCTTACCCTGACCTGCCAGACCCATCATATCCTCAAAGACACCTACCAACGGTACATTTACATCCACCATTGAGAAACGTGCCTGAGAGGCCTCCGAACCAAAGTCAAGGGCTACGGAAACGCTCTCCGATTCATTGCAGAAACAGATCTTGAACGCATCTTCGTATACCTTGCCTCCTTTCTGGAATTCCAGAATAATCATTATGGTATCATTCATTTCTGATATGACAGAATCCGCTGCCACCATAATCGGACGCACATGATCTGACATCTTTCCAGACACCACAAGTCCGTGTGCATTATCATGAGAATTCTTCAAGCCCTTATCGTTGGTCAGGCGGATTCTGAAAGTCTTGACCCCACCCATGACTTCAGGTTCATTCACCACGAACGACCAATCCGGTCTGAGTTCCATATGGGTTCCGTCCTTGGATATAATCCTTGGAGAAGTGCTTTCAACAGAGAAAAGCACCGGAGACTTGTCAGGCTGGACAATAAAGTTCCAGTAGTAAGGCTCAGATTTCTCAGTCCTATGCTGCAGGTGACACACATGCAGCCTGCGGCTGTTGATCATTATTGGAAAATAGAAAGACATATCGGTTAAGTTTTTTTAATATTTCATATCTGCGCGTATTCCCTTATATATCAGGACATCATTCTCAAAAGTCATCTTTCCTGATGTCCAATCGTTTGTACGGACAATCTCTGTCGAGAGCTGTCTCAGCATCTGCTCATCAAAAGAGTCCGGAATACGAGGATCAGGCTTGACATACTTGTATGGAAGGAATGACTGATACAGGTGTCCGTCTGCATAGCTGGTCTTCAGCGATATATATTTATACTTGACGAAACCATCCTTGAACGGAGAGTATAGCAGCATAGCCTTAGGTTTCTGCGTGTACTCCACCATTGAGATGAATCCTGGAACCGGAACCGAGGCTACATTGAAGTCGGCAATCTCAGGAACATCCACTCCGGAACAATCCAGAACCCCGAACGAATAGCGTCGCATAGCCTTACGGGCATAAGCAAGAAGAGCCTTCTGGTTCTTGAGTTTGTTGACCTCATCCACATCCTTGATGTATCTATAAACCACGAAAGCATTCTTCAGACTGTTATGAAGAGCTGTCGGATCATCCAGCTGGATTATGTTCCAATACTCCTTGCCCTCGTAGACATCATAGCACAAAAGAGCCTCACATGTAGAGACTGCAGGATCGCTATAATATATGGTAAGTGCTTTATTGACAATTATTTCCTCCAATGTCGGCGAAGCATTTCCACCCTTGGACTCAGCCTCTACGATGAACTTCCTGTCCACAAGGAGATCCGAAGACTCAAAGCAGATTGACTCATACTTCGACACATTCTGGAAATAGTAGTAATATACCGGGAAGAACCTGTCAAGGACTGAAAGCACAGATGTGCACCACCACCTCACAATCGGATTCGAGGTACCATTGAATCTGGCACGCAGACGTGAAGCCATTGTAGTCCTGTACTGTTCTTTCAGCAGTACAGGATACTTTGTCGACTGGCATTCATAGTATTTATCCAGATCCTCCATAGAGTTATGCTCAAGATCAGAGTCCGATACATTGAGTCTCACCCTGCTGGTTATCAGGAGATCCTTCTTGCCGGTCACCATATCCGTTGTCGAAGAAACAACATTAGAACACTTCCTGACAAGGACATTGCAGATCGCATATCGCTCTGTCTCATAGTGCGCAACAGGCGTAACTTCATTCTTCCACTGGAATCGGAAGCCTCTCTTGAGCTGAATCCTGCTTCCGTTTCCGGAATACATGGTTGCTATGGTCCTTCTTGGCAGGATGATCAGACGGTATGCAAGATATCCAAGCACGGTCACACCCGCGAGAATTCCAAGCACTGTGAAGATGAAGGCCCAGATTCCGGAAGGGAGCTTCTGTTCCTGGACGAAACGCACCTTCTTGTAATGCGGTCCGTAGATATCATCCTCATACTTGAACTGGATAGATCCATAAACCTTTACATCATTGAATCTGATACCGTTCCTATATGGGAATGAAGCCTCATATCTCTTGTTGAAGTTCTTACCTATCACATGAGCCTCACCATTGACAACCACGCTGTCTACACCGTAGAAACACAGTTCGTCCTCTCCATGATAAATATGCTTAGGCACGAAAGTCATGTGCTTTCCGTCATGGCCTCCAACCCTCAGAACATTCCTTCTCAGGGTATCGCTCATAGACTGCAAAGTCACATAGTCGTATACCCATATGTGAGGCATCTTAGCGTCATCGGCAAAGACGTCCTTAAAGGCACCAGCTCCTACACTTGTAAGATCATTGAAGACATACTGCTGAATTGTCTCCTTTGTTCTCTGCGAAATAGGTTTTCTTCCTCTGTTGATCTTGTCAGCCACAGAGAGGTTCTTATAGTCATTTCTCCACTTGTCATCCTGGTCAGCATCGTCAGTGATGGTGATCAGCTTGAACGAATTGAAATCCGCTTCCAGACCGGCCTCCTTCAAGTACTTTACAGTCTTCACGACCGAGAATGTCCTGATCTGAGACACAAAAGAAAGGTCATGGTCATATTTGCCTACCCTCATCAGATCGTAAAGATGCTGAAGCATGGCATTGTGGTCCTGAAACTTATGAAGTCTGGCATCTGTATGATGGATGAATGAAGTATCCAGATCGGGCATAATCGCCATCTCATTACCGAACCCCTTGGAATAATCTACACTGACACCCGACTTATAGAATATAAAGCGGTCATGCCTGTAGTCAATGTCCTGCATAAAATCCATCCTGCGCATACGATCTCTGACCTCAGAGGCCAACATCTGCGGAGTATGCGTTACAGTTGATCCATTGGAAAGCTTAAGCATGGACCCCGAATGATCGACTGTTACGATCCACACATTGCCCAACGTGTCCAGATCCGGAGTCATCTGGGCTGCCACCATCAGCGAAAATGAAAAATAAGCCGCCAACAGGAGAAGTATCTTTTTCATAACTTGAATTTTATGCAAACAGATTGATTACAAGTCCGGAGAGGTCGCTCCAGACAGATGTGAAATAGGTTCCGATGCCAGCCCAAAGGGTGGTCTTGAGGGCATAGAGACATATTGCGATGTTCATAGGCAGGAAAGTGGCGATGAAGACCACCGAACGGTAGATTCCAGACTCCTGGAGGTCAGGCTGGTCGAGCCTGGTCTGGAGCTTGAACGCATGCATATGCAGGAAGAATGTGAATCCCACAAGGACATACGGCCACTTCACTGTCGGTGGCATCAGGCCTGCTATGATGAGAGTGAGATATGCAAGTATAGGCAGAGTGTAGGGAGCGAGAGAGATGAATATGTTATGCTCGCCTCTATGGTACATCACGCCGCCGTCCTCGGAAGTAGACTGCACTGAGACCACGTCCCTGAACATGATCATGCACATGAACGCATGGAGCCACTCATGGATGGTCGTATGGATGAGATTGCGGTACTTACGCCATACTATACCGAATACAAGATAATAAACCACGCCACCGGCAAGGAACCACAGCATCACATTGCGCAATGCCTTTGTTCCAAGGAGAAGCGTGTCGAAGGCCCAGATAAGGGCCTTCATAAACTCATACACCGAAAGCAAAGCCGTCAGCGTAAGGAGTATGCTGGTTATGATATTTGTAAGTTTATTCATGGTCAGTTCTTCTTTGCCTTTCTTCTTGCTGTCAGTTCCTTCTGGAAGGCTCTGGCGTTCTTCATATGCTCGCTGTATGTAGCCGCAAAACGGTGGGTTCCGTCAAAGGCCGGACTTGCGCAGAAATATATGTAATTATGATTCTCTGCATTCAGCACGGCATCCAGGCAAGCCTTAGGAGGCACATTGATCGGCGCAGGCGGCAATCCCACATACTTGTAGGTGTTGTATGGTGAATCTATTGTCAGATGCTTCTTGAGCACACGGTCAAGCTTGTAGTCGAAGCAGAAGCATACTGTCGGGTCAGCCTGAAGCTTCATTCCCTTGCGGTAACGGTTGAGATATACACCTGCAATAACAGGATACTCAAAGTTCTTCAGGGTCTCGCCGCTGACTATCGAGGCCATGATCGAAACCTGCATCGGAGTCAACCCCTGCTTCTTGGCCTTGTCCTTACGGGCATCCGTCCAGAATGCATCATACTCTTTCTTGAATCTGTCAAAGATCTCCTCCACAGATGCTGTCCAGTACATCTGGTATGTGTCCGGAAGCACCATGGCAAAGATATTCTCCGAATTGAAACCATAGCCCGCAAGGAAATCCTCATCATAGAGGGCATCTGCTACGGAAGCAGAGTCAACCATCATCTGCATGGATATCTTCTTTGCCAGGACACCCTTGTTGCGGATTGTGCCAGAAAGCGTAAGGTTCTGAGGTGTCTGCCAGCCAAAGACGAGCATTCTAGCAGCATAGATGCTTGTCGCAGAAGGCTCGATCACATATCTGCCAGGCTTGACCTTAGACTCCACCTCCATCTTGGCGAAGGCGCGCTCCACGCTCTTTGGACGCTCGGCTCCAGCTCCTATACAGAGAGAGTCGAGTATCTGTCCCACAGGCATGTCAGGATACACATACAGGACATAATCCTTAGTGAAGTTCGGCATCCTGTTGTCAACATAGTATCTGCCGCCGACAAATCCGGCAACTCCGGCAAGCACAGCCATTACGGCCAGCATGGCCAACAATATCTTTGATTTCATCTTCATATCCGCTTTATCTCAACTCCAGTACATCACCCTCACGGAGCACATGGTCCAGCTCAATTCCGTTTCTCCTGCAAATATCCTTCATCCTCACCGCAAATCTCTGGGATATCTCCCTGAGAGTCTGCCCCTCTTCCACAACATATCTGTCAAGGCCAGGATGCGAAGCCTTCTTTTTCTTCTTCAGGTACACTACAGTTCCGGGAACCAGTTCCTCACTCTGCTGAAGGTCATTGAACCTGAGGATTTCCTTCAGGAAGAGCCTGTATGACTTGGCGATGCTCTCATATGTCTCCCCTTCTGCCGCATATATGAACGGAACACCATTCTGCGAATACATCTGACGCGAAAGAGCGAAGCTGAACACCTCGCGCTGACGGCCTGTCAGAGGGCGAGCCTGTTCAAGCTGCGCAGGAGACTGCGGCATCTGCTGGGCATGAACCTCACCCGAAGCCGGCTGCATCGTATCGTAAAGATAAAGCTCATACTCCTCGATCAGACGGATAAGCTTCTCCGGATACTTCGGATCTGTGGCATATCCGGCCTTTCTCAAGCCATGAGCCCATCCCTTGTAGTCTGTCGGCTCGAGATCGAAGAGGAACCTGTATCTGTCCCTGTATCGAAGGAAATCCGAATGGTCTCTGAAGGACTCCTCCGGACTGTCATATTTCCTGAAGCACTCACCTTTCCTATCATCATCATGATATACTTTGGAACCGGTCCATGCGTTATGGCATTTGATGCCGAAATGGTTGTTTCCCTTGACCGCAAGTTCCGAAAGGCCGTTTCCTGACTCGAGGAGGCCCTGGGCAAGCGTGATGCTGGCAGGAACACCGGAACGGTACATTTCCTCGACTGCCAGATCAGAGTATTTTTCGATATAGGATTTCTGCGGAGTATCTGCCAGACAAAGCACAGAAAGCAGAACTACAGTAATTGCAAACACTAATTTCTTCATGATGCGAAGATAATAAAAAAACGCCCAAGTACATGTGTACTTGAGCGTTTAATATTGAGTTTATTCTCGATTACTTACCTTCGAGCTGATCCTTAAGAGCTGCGAGTGCATCGATGTCACCGAGAGTAGTCTTCTCAACGCTTGAGTTGATCTTCTTAACTGCTCTCTTAGTGCTGTCAGCCTCTGCTGTAGCTGCTGCTACGCGAGCCTCTACTGCTGCTGCATAAGTCTTAGCGTGTGAGAGGGTAGCCTTCTTAGCTGCCTTTCTGAGCTCAACAACCTTGAATGCAAGTGTCTCGCCAGCTACAGGCATTGAACCATCCTCCTTAGCAAGCTCTCTGTTGAAGCAGAATGCGTCAACGTCACCCTCAAGTGCTACAACAGCACCCTTGTCTGTAACCTCAACGATCTTAGCCTCTACTACAGTACCTACGCTGTACTTAGCCTCAACCTCATCCCATGGGTTAGGGAGGAGCTGCTTGTGACCGAGTGAAAGCTTGTGGAGCTCCTCATCGAAGTCAAGGATAACAACCTCGATAGCGTCACCAGCTGCAACTACATCTGATGGATGCTTAACCTTGCTCCATGAAAGGTCGCTTACGTGTACGAGACCCTCAACGCCCTCCTCGAGCTCAGCGAATACGCCGAAGTTAGTGATGTTGCGAACTGTTGCAGTGTGCTTTGTTCCAACTGCATACTTCTCACGGATGTTCTCCCATGGATTTGGAACGAGCTGCTTCAGACCGAGTGACATCTTCTTCTCCTCACGGTCGAGAGTGAGAACCTGAGCCTCAACCTCATCACCTACCTTAAGGAAGTCAGAAGCGATGCGGAGCTTAGGAGCCCATGACATCTCTGAAACGTGGATAAGACCCTCTACGCCTGGCTCGATCTCTACGAATGCGCCGTAGTCAGCGATGAGAAC
>JAEIGA010001715.1_pt1 | contig 34649 bp, 27 predicted proteins | sample 9270691 | NCBI WGS metagenome assembly JAEIGA01 (sample SAMN17057246, study PRJNA624740) | gut metagenome | biome: biome; isolation source: fecal sample | host: Bos grunniens | place: China: Xizang | collected 2019
CAAACGGTGGTCAGCTCTCAGGTGGCAGCCGCGGTGAGTGGGGTAACCTTTGGAATTAAATAGTTAGGGGCGCTTAAGGCGCCCCTAACTATTTAATTCCGGGTACCCCACGAACGAAGTGGAGACGCGAAGCGGCTCCTTTGTTGCGCGCAGAGGTTGGTCGCGCGTAGTGCATAAACTCCCTCCCGGCTAAAGCCGTACTCCCTCTTCAAAAAGCGGGAGAGTTGTCACGCCGCGCGGGTCTTGTAACAGCGCGCATCAAAAATGGGTCAATTTGTGGAACTAATCCACAAATTGACCTATCGACGAGTTTTGCAGCAATAGGTCACGCGCAGCGCATTAACTCCCTCCCGGCTTTAAAGCCGTACTCCCTCTTTAAAAAGCGGGAGAGTTAGTCACGCCGCGTGGGTTGCGGAAAGCAAAACGAGTCAATGGGGTAACCGCAAATAGAGTTAATGGCGAGGATTTTTCCTCGCCATTTTTTAGTTCTAATTGCCCCATCAAGTGCCCTTGTGGCAATAGGTCACGGGCAGCGCAGGCGTTAGGTTGCGCCCCGTGGGTTGCCAATAAACAAGGGCGGTTAATTGGGGTAACCGATTTTAATTCCCACGAACGAAGTGGAGACACGAAGTGGCTCCTTTGTTGCGCGCAGAGGTTGGTCGCGCGTAGTGCATAAACTCCCTCCCGGCTAAAGCCGTACTCCCTCTTTCGAAAGAGGGAGAGTTTTTATACAGGATGCACCCCTCAGTCGGCAAACCGACAGCTAGCTCCTCCACTATTTTAGGGGAGGTGTCCGAAGGACGGAGGGGTATTCGGCAGGGGAGCAACTTTCATCCCCCGTGGGTCGCGAAGAGTCGGTGTCGTCAATTTTTATGTTAATCGATAAAGCACACAGCAAAAGGTCAAGCGTAGTGTGAGAACTCCCTCCCCCTACGGGTACTCCCTCTTTAAAAAGCGGGAGAGTTGTCACGCCCCGCGGGTTGCGATAAAGCAAAACGAGTCAATGGGGTAATCCTAATCCACAAATCGACCTATCGCTGCTCATATTGTCGAAGCTTTTTTCAATTACCTAAATCTTTTGATTACGCTGTATGCTTGGTACATCCCCAATTCACCGGCTTTGCTGAGGTCGGCTACACCACCCTCGGTGTTGCCTGTGTAGATTTTTGCAAGACCGCGATTATAATAGGCCTGGGCAAAGCGGTCGTTGAGCGAGATTGCCGTTGTATAATCGACAATGGCAGACTTGTAGTCCTTGAGTTTTACCGACACGTTGGCACGGTTGAAATAGCCCTCTATAAACTCCGGTTGCAGTTGTACCGCCTTGTCAAAATCCTCTTTTACAAGGCGATATTCTATGTCGGCAATCGCCTGCTCCTGCTTTGGCATTGCATCGGCGGCATTTGCCTTGTTTAGCCCCAACAATTTATAGCGCATGTATGCACGCATGAAATAGAGATACCATGCATCGCCGCTACCTTGCAGGGCAACATTCACATCGGCAATCGCGGCCTCCAGGTCCTGCACCAGATAGTAGTCCAGTGCTCTTTCGCAACGAGCGGCTGCATCGTCGTTGGAGTCGGTGATATTCTTTGAGACTTCGTTGATGTGGGCAAAATGGTAATTGGCCTCGCTGCCTGTGAGGGCACGTTCCTTGTTTGTGAGAAGCAATGGTCGCTCGCCCGTACGTGCCGCATTGAGTTCCTCGACAAGGCTGCTGTACCCGTGTTCCGAACCCGAATTGTCATCGTTGTAGAAGGTGAGGACAAAGAGGGGTTCCAGTTCTACATAGGTATTGCGGTTCTGCACCTTGCCACGTGCCTCGGCGGTATACTGCTTTACATTGGCGTCGGCCGGGACTATCATTTTGTTGTAGTTGCGCACATTTTCGTCCGAGCGAAGGCGTACTGAATCGGCATCGGCCGAATAGTTTTGCTGCACCGATGCTATGCCATTGAAATAGATCTGTTGCCGACGGTTGAAGAGCCACTCCTCATCGGCCTTTGCGGCCGAGATTTTACCCTGTTTGCGCAGCGCATCGGCACGGCATGAGTAGGCCTGTTCAAAATTGGGGTAGGCCTCGATGACGGCAGTCAAATCATCGACCGCACCTTTGTAGTCACCTACAGAGGAGCGCAGCAGAGCGCGGTTGAAACGTGCAAGGGTGTTATCGGGGTCAATGCCCAGCACCATATCAAAATCTTTGATAGCCTTGTTGTTGTCGCCAAACTCCATGAGCAGCAATCCACGATTGTAGTGGGCTGTGAGACTGGTGGAATCGGCATAGACCGCCATGTCAAAATCGGAGAGGGCACCACGCAAATCCTCGCGATGGTAACGTATAAGCCCTCGGCTGGCATAACTGTTGCTGCGGCCGGGCAAAAGGTCTATGGACTTATCCATATCGGCCTCAGCCTCTTCATAAGCCCCCATTGCATAGTGCACCATTGCACGGGCATCATAGACGTTTGAGGAGTATTTGTCGTAGGAGACAGCCTTGCCTGCCATTGAAAGCGCTGTGAGTGTATCCTGCAGATGCATTGACACCTGGGTGCGGATGATGTAGGCCGCACTGTTGCGTGGAGCGAAAAGGAGCAATGAATCCACCACCCCGGCGGCTCGCTCCCACTCGCCGGCCTGCATTAGTATACCGGCAAGGTTCTGCCACATATTTATGTTCTGCGGGTCGTACTTTATTGCTGTGCGTATGTCCTGCTCGGCAAGTGCCAGGCTATCGAGATTGGCACGGCAAAGACCACGCAATTGCCAACTGCGGGCAATGTAGGGATTGCGGTTGATGGCAAGAGTCAAATCTTCCTGGGCACCGACAAAATCGTCAAGGTAGAACTTTGCAAGGCCACGAAAGAAATAGGGTTCGTGAAGGAATGGCTTGGCATCTACCACCTTATTAAAATATTGGATAGAGAGCACATAATCCTCGAAATAGAGCGCATTGCGCCCTATTTCCATTACCCTATCGGTGTTCAGTTGTGCAAAACCGAACAGCGGGGCAAGCAGCACAGCAATGGCTGCGATTGCCCGGCGCAGTGTCATTTGAGCACGCGCTTTACCTTGTAGTCACAAGCAACCTTGCCCTTTGCAAGATTACCGAGTTTGTTCTTGTTCATCTGACGGCGCAGAGGCGAGAGACGGTCCGAGAAGACCTTACCCTCGAGGTGGTCAAACTCGTGCTGCATAACGCGTGCAAGGAAGCCATCGACCCACTCGTCGTGCTCGACAAAATTCTCGTCGAGGTACTTGACGTGGATACGTGATGGACGTGTTACCTTCTCGTGTACGCCCGGAAGGCTCAAACAACCCTCTTCCATTGAATCGGTCTCGTCAGATGTCTCAATGATGTGTGCATTGATATACACACGACGGAAATCCTTGAACTCGGGCTCATCCTCGGCAAGCACATCGAGGTCGACAACAACCAAGCGGATGGCAAGGCCAATCTGCGGTGCTGCAAGACCAATACCCTGTGCCTGATGCATTGTGTCGAACATATTCTGAATGAGTTCACTGAGGTTGGGATATTCGGCTGTGATATCCTCGGAAACCTTCTTTAGTACGGGCTGGCCGTAGAGATAGATTGGTAGTATCATAATTTTAATTTATTTTTTTCAAATGTCATAAAACCCAAAAAGAGCGGAAACCATCGGTTTAATTAAACCTCGGCTTTCACATTTCACCTTTCACATTTCACTCTTCACCTTTCACCTGCCATCCTTCGGCTCTCCATATACGACTGCAATATAATGGTGGCGCTTACCTCGTCCACAAGTTCTTTGTTGCGGCGCGCCATCTTGCCTATGCCCGATGCCAGGATTGCCTGATGTGCCAGCACCGACGTAAAACGCTCGTCGTGGTAATCCACCGGTATATCGGGCAACAGTTTGCGCAAGCGGTTGACAAAGGGCTCAATGCGGCACATATTCTCGGACGGGGTGTTGTTCATCTGCTTTGGCAGGCCAACAACAATGCGCTCAACAGGCTCGCGCTTCACATAGTCGAGAATATAATCGACTAGCGTTGCGGTTGCTACCGTTGTCAGGCCACCGGCAATGAGTTGCAGTTCATCGCTCACTGCCAGCCCGGTGCGTTTCTTCCCGTAGTCTATTGCCAAAATTCTTGCCATACAAAATTTATTGTCAATTTTGTTTCTGAACGTTCCTGCAACCGAATGCGTATATTGTAACAATAACAAAACAAAGCATTGGCAGTGCGTAGGAGACATTCACCGCCGGCATTCCAAACAGTGTTCCTGCATCAATAACCATTCCTTGCAGCGGTGGCATCAAAGCACCACCCACGATTGCCATGACAAGGAATGCTGCGCCAAGCGAAGTATCCTCGCGGCAGACATTCTCGAGCGCAATGCCGTAGATTGTAGGGAACATGAGCGACATAAAGAAACTGATGGCAATGAGACAGTAAAGGCCGGTCATTCCAACAATGAATATGGCGCCTATCGAGGCAAGGGTTGCACCGACTCCAAAGACCGCAAGCAACACTCCCGGTTTGCAGTACCGCATGAATATTGTGCTTACAAAGCGGCCGCAAAGGAACAGTATCATTGCGCAGATGTTATAGTTCTGTGCCATTGCCTTGTTGATGCCAAGATTATCGGCATACTGTATGATGAATGTCCACACCATTATCTGCGCCGCAACGTAGAACATCTGCGCCACAACGCCAAAGCGGTAGCGTTTATTGTTCCATAGGTGTTTGATGGTGGTCAGGTTATTGGCACGCACTGCCTTTTCGCCCTGCAGGTTGGGTATCACCACGCAAAAGAACACCACAAAGATTATGAGCACCACAATACCGAGAGCCACATAAGGGTCGCGTATCACTGCAAGGTCGTGCTCACGGATTGGTGCCTTTTCGGCGGCAGAGAGCGTGCTGTATACAAGTTCGCCATCAACGCGCTTGTCCGACAGCAGGTTTGGCAGCACCAAAAGCGATGCCACTGACATTCCAAGCAGTGAACCAATAGGGTTGAATGCCTGTGCAAGATTCAAGCGACGCGTAGCAGTCTCCTTTGAACCAAGCGAGAGAATCAGCGGGTTGGCTGTTGTCTCCAGGAAGGCAAGACCGAATGTGAGGATGTAGAGCGACACGCAGAAAAAGGAAAAACTCTGCTGTGCAGCAGCCGGGATGAACAGGAATGCGCCCACTGCATACAGTCCAAGACCCAACAGGATACCGCGCTTGTAACTGTAGCGACGGATGAAGAGCGCCGCCGGCACTGCCATTGTCGCATAGCCGCCATAGAAGGCGAACTGCACAAGTGCAGCCTCGGAGGCTGGCAGTTCCATGAGTGTCTGGAATGCTGCAACCATAGGGTTTGTGATATCATTGGCAAAGCCCCAAAGTGCAAACAGCGATGTCACAAGGACAAACGGCAAAACGTAGCGTCTGTCAATCAACTTGCTTTTGTTACTGATTCTCTCCATTAGGCAATGTTATTTTTCGTAGAGGTGGAAAATACGTTCCATCATGCGCCACTTCTCGTTCGATGAACTGCCGGGGGCTGCCTGCTGGAACTCTGACATATAATCCTCCCACTCCTGTTGACGTGGAAGCGTAGAGAGACGCGCCATAGCGCTGTCCCAATCGAAATCGAGCGGTGTCTCCACAATCATGAACAGACGGGTTCCGACAATGTAGATTTCCATTTCAAGGATTCCGACACTGCGTATGCCGTCGAGTATCTCGTTCCATGCCTCGCCATCGCTGTGGCGGCGGCGATACTCGGCAACGAGTTGTGGATCGTCCTTGAGGTCAAGGGTCTGGCAATAGCGTTTCACCGGGCCATTGTATTCCTTTACGGTATATCCCTGTGTGTTGTCTGTCATAGTGTTGTGTGGTGCTAAAAGTAAAAAAGGCCTCACAGTGGAAGCCTTTTGATTTTTATTTGTTGTAAAGCAACCAAGCCTTCTGATAATCGTTGTTGCGTGGGTGGTCGGCCTTGAACTTGTCACGTGCAACGGCTGCCTCCTCTTTTGTGTCGCAAGATGCGCAGACAACACGATAGAGACCTGTGGCGGGATTCTGAACAACAATTGCATTATAGCCCTCGTCAACCAAAGACTGACGGATGTTCTCGGCACCCTCCTTGCGGCTGTAACTGCCACAAACTACGCTGAATGCCTTGAGCGAGCCCTCGGCACCCGATGAGAGGACAACCTTCTCGGTGCGGTAAGTGGTGTCAACAGGGTCTGTTGTAGATGACGCTACGGGAGCAATCTCCACAGCCTCGCTCTCCTGTCCGTTGCCCTCGGCAAGTTCGGCCTGACGAGCCTCGTCATAAGCAGTTTTATACGCATCTTTTGATGACTTACAAGAAGTGAAGGAGAATGCCACACAAGCAGCAATTGCAAATGCAAATAATTTTTTCATATAGTCTATATTTTATTATTTTTAGTCAAAATCTTTTGCAAAAATAGTAACAAACGCGTAAAATACAAAGCCAACACGGATATTTTACCGTTTTCACACCGTTAATTTAATCTAACAGCAAAAAACAGAAACCCCAGAATGCTCCTTACCGGATTTTTTGCCTAACTTTGAGCACGATAACACAAAAAGGCTGACAAACAACATTTTTATGAAAAAGATAGTTCTTTTGGCGCTGGGCGCTACAGCGCTGCTCTCGTGCAGCACTGGCAAGAAGGTGGCAACAACATTGCCGGCCATTGACAACAATGTGACATACAGCGAGTTTTTTACCGGGAACACCATGCGCTTCGACTTTCACCACGCGGGCAACAGCAAGGAGGAGTTCTACTACTTTGACAAGGTCATCAAGGAGGGCGAATGGGCCGGTTCAAAGGTGTCGCTCATCAACCCTTTCGACTATGGGGAGCAGCACTTCCGCATTATAGACAAGACGACAGGCAAGGTGATATACAAGAACAACTACTGTACATTGTTCAACGAGTGGCAGACAACTCCCGAGGCAACAAAGACAAGCCGTTCGTTCCCCGAGGGTGTGATTTTTCCCGAACCGGTAAAGGACTTCTGCATTGAGTTCTATGCCCGCAACAAAGTGACAAAAGCGTGGGAGAAGAGATACACTCAGGAGGTGCAGGTCAACGACTATAACATTGCCGTGCAGAAACCGCAGCACGAGTGCATAGACATTCACATTGGCGGTGACATTGCCCACAGCCTCGACATTGTGCTGCTGCCCGACGGTTTCACAGCCGGCGAGAGGGAGAAGTTCCTGGCATCGTGCCGCATGTGGAGCGATGCGCTTTTCAGTTATGCGCCTTTCACGCAGAACAGCCACCGCATCAATGTGCGCGCGGTGTGGGCCCCGTCAAGGGAGAAGGGCATCAGCAAGCCCGGCATTGGCAAGTGGGTGGACAACCTGCTTGGCAGCCGTTTCTACACTCTCAACAGCGAGCGTTACCAGATGACCGAAGAGTTCCAAAGAGTGAGGGATGTGGCGGCAAATGCACCATATGAGAGCATATTCATCCTCACAAACACCGACAAATATGGTGGTGGCGGAATATACAATTTCTACGGATTGGGGTCGGCGGGCGACACAGGCAGGACCGGAGAGGTATATGTTCATGAGTTCGGTCACTCACTCATGGGACTGGGCGATGAGTATATTGAAATTGGCAACACTGTGAGCGCACTATACCCTGCCGGCAAGGAGCCCTGGGAGGCAAACCTCACACGCTTTGTCGACTTCAACGGCAAATGGGAGAAAGAGATTGCCAAGGGCACGGAGATTCCCACTGTTGCACCCGAAGGCTCAACCGAAAAGGATTGGGTGATTGGTGCTTACGAAGGTGGCGGATACCTTGAGAAAGGGATTTACCGTGGATGGCCCGAGTGTATGATGAAGGCTCTGACGGACTTCTGCCCGGTGTGCCAAAAAGCCATTGTAAAATATCTGGATTACATCTGCAAGTAGATATACGACAGACGGCAGTCTCGATACCGAGACTGCCGTCTGTCGTATATCTTATTCGCGGTATGTTATCACCGTCTTGCGGCCATCGGTGTCAATGTAGGACAACGGATAGTCCTGAGCATCAAATTCCCATTCGCCGTAGAGCTGTTCATCCTCGCCGGCATCGTTCTTTTCGATGACACCAAAGGGAAGATTGCGACAAGTCTCGCCAACCATCCCAAAGGCCGCCAACTGGAAAAGTGCACGATAAGGGATACTTATGAGAGGCACTCCCTGCTCCACTCCCCAGTAACCGAAATAGGCCGAGAAATCGAAATTGGTCTTGTTCTTTATCGGGTGATAATGGTAACGACCGGTGCAGTTCTCATAAACCTGGTCGGTATATGTATTGTATTTCTTGTAGCCACTGACATTGCCGTCGCCATCATAGACCAGGTCAAAGCAGATGCCGCCATCTACATAAGCCCGTTGCAGGCGGGTTCCCGAATACTCGAAAGAGACCTGTGAGAAACGGTTGAGCACTCCGTTTGAATTGAAGTAACCAAAATAGGAACTGCTTGCATAGTTGTTCATGCCTGGCAGTTCGGGATACTCTATAGAGACAGTGTAGGCAACCTCGAATCCCTCGCCACGATAGAAATAGTCGGCACCGGAAACGAGATTGCAGTAGGTGGTAATGGTGTCACGGAAACCGTTGTTGTTTACAATAACAGGAGTGTAAACAACAAGATTAGACCTCACAGCCTTGATGCGATTCTTGGCATCATAGGTAAAATTGTGTTCGTGGACATTCTCGCCGCCATAAGCCGTGAATGTTGTCTTTACTGATGATACAAGACGCTTACCGGGTACGGGCTGATAGTGAGACTCGGCAGTGTCGGCATCATACTCCTCGCTGCACGAAACAAATACCGCGCATAGCACAAAGGCAAATATTGACAGAAAGTTTTTCATTGCTGTAATCAATTTATTGTGCGAATATCGCTCATTTTTGGCAAATGAGCAAATTATGAGGTATGTTTTAATTTTATTTCGCAACCTGCCGGAGTTGATGTTTGTTCTTTAGTCAAAAAAGTATTATGGCATTCATTGATTATTACAAAGTACTGGGAGTAGAAAGAAATGCCTCGCAGGAGGATATAAAGAAGGCTTATCGCCGATTGGCAAAGCTGTACCACCCCGACCTGAACAAGGACAACCCACAGGCAAAGGAGAAATTCCAAGAGATAAACGAGGCCAACGAGGTGCTTGGCGACAGCGAAAAGCGCAAACGGTATGACGAGTATGGCGAGCACTGGAGGCACAGCGAGGAGTTTGAGGCGCAAAGACGCAATGCACGCTCATACGACGGCGGGGCGCAAGGATTCGGGACATTCGAGGGGTTCGGCGATTTCAGCCGCAGTGCCGGAAACAGCAGCGGGTTCAGCGACTTTTTCGAACAACTATTCGGCGGCGGTTTCGGCCGGCAACAGAGAGGTAGCGACCTGCAGGCAACACTGCAATTGACATTGAAAGAGGCTGCAACAACGCACAGGCGCATACTGGAGATTGAGGGAGAGAAGATTGCCATCACCATCCCTGCCGGCGTTGCCGACGGGCAGAAGATAAGAATAAAGGGACATGGAAGGGAGAGCGCCTATGGCAAGACACGCGGCGATTTGTACATAACTTTCAGGATTGAGCCCGACAGCCTATTCACGCGCGAAGGCGACGACCTGCACAGCACAGTTGTATGCGATTTGTACACCCTGCTGCTTGGCGGAGAGATGATAGTCCCCACGCTCGACGGGAGCGTAAAACTGAACATCAAGCCCGGCACACAACCAGGCAGCAAGCTGCGGGTCAGCAGAAAGGGTTTGCCGCATTACAGACGTGAAGGTCGCGGAGACATGATTGTGGAGATAAAGACTGTGTTGCCGCTACTGAACCAACGACAACAGGAACTGATAAAAGAGGTGCAGCGCGCCGGGGAGTGAGAGGTTAAATCCAGAAAGTGCGATATCGCACTTTCTGGATTTAACCTCAATTAAACACCACCACATACCCATTGAGATAGGTTGCAAAGAGCAGCCATAGCATATAAGGGACATTTATCCAAGCTGCTATGCGGCGATGGCTGTAACAACCGATGACATAGGCCGACACTGTTAGGAACAGCGCAATGAGTACAACAAGGGCAACCAAAGGCTGGCGCAGATAGAAGAAGGTGAAACTCCAGAGCAGGTTAAGGAACAGTTGCACAAAGAAAAACAACATCAGCAACATCACGCCATCCCGTTGTCTGCTCCACACAAGCCCGGCAGAGACTCCCATAAGAATGTAGAGCACGCCCCAGACCAAAGAGAATACATAACCGGGAGGAGTAAGGGATGACTTTGTCAGTAACGGATACCAGGTTTCCATTGATTCACTTTGCAACAGCATTGAGATGTAGCCGACAACAAGCGCGACTACAATAAACCGTAGAGATGAAAATAAAGTCTTCATTGTGTAAAAATTAAATAAAATTGGTGGCAGCTTCAAGCTGCCACCAATTAAACATATTTCACACAGAATTGTTTGCTACCGACAGGAGTTCACTCGCCCACAGCCTCTCCTTTATCCTCCAGTTCCTCCTTTTGTCTTTGCCTTTCACGCACCACATCGTTTATCTGCGAATCGGAGTAATAGGGGACCTTGCCCGCCGGTACATACTTGCTCGATGACGAGAGGTGTGTATCCTGGTCATCGAAGAAGATGTGAGCACCGAACGCCTTGAGCAGTTCATCCTTACGCAAGCCGCCGAGGAAATAGGCCTCATCGACATATACACCCCACTTGCGCAGTGTCTTTATGACACGGAAATGCGACGGCAGACTGCGCGAGGTGACAATGGCAAGGCGCAGCGGCGAGAGTTCGATGGAAGTGGGAAGAGACTCCTGTATCTGCGACAGTTTCTTTAGCAGATTTGCAAAGGGTCCCTCCTTCAAAGGAACATCGGCATTCTCTTTCTCATATTTGTAGAAGGCGTCAAAGCCCTCACGCTTGAAACGGCACTCCGACTCATCGGAAAAGATGACAGCATCGGCATCAAAGGCAATCTTCACACGGCTATCCTCGGGGTTGAAATCGGTTGGCGGAGCATAGATGAGCGCCGATGCACAGATGCCGGAGTCCATCACACGTTGCACATCGCCCTCGTCCTTTGAGAGGAAGAGGTCTACCGAAAAGGCCTTGAGATATTTTGAGAGCGACTCGCCGCCCGAAAGAGCCACGCGGGTGATGTCGAGGCCATACATATCGAGCGATTTGAGCATTCGCATACCTGTCTCGGGGCTGTTGCGCGACATCACCACCACCTCAACAATGGGGCGGTTGGCCTGTTTGTTGAGTTCCAGCAGGCTCTTCACAAGATAGAAGGCTGTACCCTTTTCAAGGGGTTCGTCCTCATGCTCCTCCTGATATTGGCGGTAACGTGTCACGCCGTATTTCTCAAATATTTCATTCTCTGCTTCAAGGTCGAACAGCGCACGCGAAGAGACACCGATGACCAGTCGTCCGTCAAGATTTTCCATTTATATCAAACTGTTTTAATGCTAAAGCCTCCTTTGAGTACAATATGGTTTAACATGCAGCCTGGCAGCAACCGTCTAAGGAGGTGTCACGGATTCATTAATGGTATGCAAAAATAACACTTTTGGAGGTACTTTTCAATAAAAAGCAATAAAATATTCCGTGCAGGCGCAAGATATAGTTTGGAGATAGCAGACAGGTGCATAATCTCGTTTTTTTTTATTATTTTTGCAGTCAATTACACTAAACGAACTTTTGTACAAGAACAAATGAATAAGAACTACCTGACACAAGTTGTCATTCTATTCTTGCTTACCATAGGTATATTATTGGGGTTGTCTACACTGAAGCCAACTGACATAAGTTTCACCACCAAAGAGATTGATGTATTGAGCAGCCTGCGCGAGGCGCCTTCAAACGAGGAGATGACCGGCGATGAGAGGGAGGGGCAAGCAACAGCAATTCCTGCAAAAGACTCTACAGCGGTTACAGGCGAGGAGATACTGCCGGGCGTGGAGAACGCGGCAACAGTAGCGGACAGTATTGCCCACAAGGCAGACGGAGTGCCCACGACAATACCCGACAGCACTTTCACACGCATTGATGTGTCGAGCGTCCCCCGCAAGGCCGGCGATATCACTCTCATCGAAGACTACACAACGGCACAGGCAGGTCTCAGGAACCTAAAGGCAGCCATAGGCACACGACAGCGCCCCGTACGCATCGCAGTGCTGGGCGACTCCTTCACCGAGGCCGACATCATGACACAGAACATACGTCAACTGTTGCAGGACGAATACGGTGGTTGCGGCGTGGGCTATATGCCAATGTACAGCGACTGCCCGGGTTTCCGTCACTCCGTCTCACACGTGTGCAAAGGTTGGGAGACACACAGCGTCATTTCGAAACCTGAATACAAATATACATCGCTCATGTTACAAATGCATCGTCCACAGGACAGCATAAAGACCAGCAGCCGTTTCAAGGGTGTGAGCAAGTTGAGGCATCTTGACCATTGGAACGTGTCGAAGATTGGTTTCATAGCCGAAAATGGAGGTGTAATATCGGTGAAAACCGACTCGGGAAGCCACTCCTATGATGTGAATCCCGACACAAAGGCACAGTTCATTGTAATCCCCGAGACTACACAATCGTTGGAAATAAAGTGTGACCGCCACGACATAGCGTTCTGGGGTGCATGGCTTGACGGTCACAAGGGTATTGCTGTAGACAACATCTCGGTGCGAGGATACAGCGGCACCACCATACCAAGCATACCGGTGGAGAGAATGAGGCAACTCAACGAGGCAATACCGTATGACATTATTGTGTTGCAGTATGGCCTCAACAGCATGAACAAGAACGTTACCGACTATGCCTATTACACCGTACATCTTGTGAAGATGGTGAACCACTTGCGTGCAGCATTCCCAAGCACGGACATTGTAATAATGGGAATAAGCGACCGCTGCCAGAACATAAACGGCACAATACAGACGATGAAGGCGGTGTATGCTCTGCGCGAGGCGCAACGCAAGGCTGCTATTGAGACAGGATGCCACTTTTGGGATTGCTGCGAGGCGATGAAGACTTTGGGCGGCATGGCCGCGTTTGTGGACAAGAAATGGGCCAACAAGGACTATACACACATAAGCCGCTCGGGCGGAGCGCAGGTTGCCGAGGAGTTTGTCAAAGCGCTGAAGTATGCGCTTGGCCAAGAAGAAGAGGAGGCTGCAAAGCCCGAAATGGAGAATGAGAAAACAGGACAGGAGATACTCCCTGCTGAAACACAAAATGCTACTGTAATCAATGAATAGGATTCTCACCGGTATATTACTGTTATGCGCTATGCTGTGCAAGGGCACTGCTGTTGCACAAGATGCTGACAGCACACTTGTAGTGCAGGCCGATTCACTGACCGATATTCAATACATTACACCCTCGCCCATCGTAATTGACACCATCTCATGTGTCAATTTCGACGCAAATGCAATAACATTCAACGGAGCCGACTGGTCGCCGCTGTTCAGGTCAATGGAGCAGTTACAGGACACAACAGCCTGCGAGCAGAGGGTTGTTACCATAGTGCATCTTGGTGACTCGCACGTGCAGGCCGGTTTCTTCACCGAGGCAATGCGCATACCCATGCAGGCTAAATGGGGCAATGCAGGCAGGGGGCTCATCACACCGTTGAAGATAACCAAGACAAACGAGCCGTTCGACTATCGTTTCACATCGCCCGACAAGTGGCAGTACAACCGCTGTCTGGGAAAGCGTTTCAGCAGCAGTGTCGGTGTAGGGGGAATACTCATAGAGCCATTGACAGAATCGATAGACCTCTTAATAGAGACCATAAGCCTGCATGGAGAAGATGTGAAGTTCAACAGGCTGAGGCTGCTGCACACACCTGCTGACAGTTTCCCGCAGCTGCAACTTGCAGATGAGCCGGGAGGGCTTACGGTACACTCGCCATTTGCCGGCGAGACTTGCTACTCGTGGGACAGCCTTGTAAGCACCATAAGCCTGCATGGGAAAAATGACCTCGGGCCATCAAATGCAGCCATCTACGGTGCGGCGCTGGAGAATGGCAGCAACGGAATAATAATACACTCCATTGGCAACAACAGTGCCACCTATGAGTGCTATAACCGCATTGATGACTATGGCAAGAAACTGGCGGCACTGACCCCCAACCTTGTAATAATCTCACTGGGAACCAACGAATCGGTATACTCCACATTCAGCACAGCAAGATTCGAGCAGGAGATTGACAGGCTTATAAGTTCGGTAAAGGAGGAGAACCCCGATGCCTTATTGTTGCTCACAACTCCGGCCGAGAACAAACTGCGCAAGAGAAAGAAGAACAAGAGGGGAAGGCGCGTGACATACTACGCAAACAACACCAACTTGCCACGCGTGGCCGAGACTATAAGAGAGTATGGCGCCAAAAACAACATTGCGGTGTGGGACTGGTATGCCATCGCAGGAGGCAAAGGTATGTGCGAGACTTGGATTAAGGAAGAGGGAATGAAAAAAGACCATATACACTATACACAAAAGGGATACACCCTGCAAGGTAGTCTATTATACAACAGCATATTAAACGCATATGAACAATATATTCGATAACCTGAGCCTTTCAAAGTTAGGCGAACTGCTCTCGTACCAAGCTGGAGAACCACTGATGTTCAACAGCGGCCTCTTCCTGTTCCTATTCACGGCTTTCCTGGTGGTGTACAGGATTATATCACGTCACACAAAGGCACGTATGATATTCGTCATTCTCTTCTCGCTCTATTTCTACTACAAATGGAGCGGAATATACATACTGTGCCTGCTGTTGGTTACGATGTCGGACTTTTTTCTGGGCCGCCTCATTGGCAAGAGCACAAACCAAAAGACACGCAAACTGTATGTGGCAACAAGTGCAGTAATCAACATTGGCATGCTGTGCTATTTCAAGTATACCACGCTCATTGTAAGCACAATCAACAAGTTCCTTGAGGCTCCATTGGAACTGTGGGACATAGCACTGCCGGCGGGTATCTCATTCTTCACGTTCCGTTCGCTCAGTTACATCATTGACATATACCGCAACAAGATGCAGCCAGCCGACAGCCTGCTCGACTATCTCTTCTTCCTCTCATTCTTCCCTCCACTGGTGGCGGGCCCGGTTGTGAGAGCATCGGAGATGTTGCCTCAGATACGTCGCCGTCCCGAGATTTCGGGCAGCATGTTTGCCGAGGGCCTGTTCCTCATCATGTGCGGTCTGTTCAAAAAGGTTGTCATATCGGACTACATCAGCATTAACTTTGTCGACCGCATCTTTGACGCGCCGGCGCTATACACAGGACTGGAGAACCTGCTTGGAATATACGGTTACACGTTGCAGATATACTGTGATTTTTCGGGATACTCTGATATGGCAATAGGTATTGCCCTGCTCATAGGTTTCCGTTTCCCCGACAACTTTGACTCACCATACAAATCGGGGTCTATCACCGAGTTCTGGCGACGCTGGCACATATCGCTATCGTCGTGGCTGCGCGACTATCTCTACATTTCGTTGGGCGGAAACCGAGTTCCCAAATGGCGCAACTACTTCAACCTTTTCATCACAATGGTCATTGGCGGATTGTGGCACGGGGCATCGTGGCTCTTTGTGCTGTGGGGCGCATGGCATGGACTGATGCTCGTGCTGCACAAGATGTACCGCCGCATATTCCCACAGAAGGAGCATGGAAAATTCGTTTCACAAGCCATTCATGTGGGCAATGTGCTGCTGACATTCAACATTGTGGCTATTGGTTGGGTGTTCTTCAGAGCCGACTCGCTGACCGTTGTCAAGGAGATGGGCACACAGATTTTCACCAGTTTCCACCCCGAGGTGTTCACACAATTCATCAACGGTTATCCGTTTGTGACATTGGCCATTGCTGTGGGTTATATGCTGCACTACACGCCACACGAAATGGCATTGGCACTACGTGGCACACTGGAAAAGACACCACTCGTGGGCAAGGCTATCATATTTGCGCTTTTCATATATCTGGTGATGCAAGTGAGGTCGAGCGAGATTGTACCGTTTATCTATCTGCAGTTCTAAGAACTGAGAAGAATAGAGAGACATAGGATATACACAATAAAGAGCCACCGGAAATCATTTCCTGTGGCTCTTTTCTATTGACACCAGACCAACTAGAATGAGTATGGCACCCGTGATTGCAATCCAGGTGACCCGCTCGCCAAGAAAGAGAGATGATGTGGTTATTGCCACAACGGGATTCAGATAGAGAAGATTGGTTGCACGCACGGTGCCTATTCTCTCTAGGCACCAGTTCCAGCCAAGAAAACAGAGCATGGATGCCACACAACCAAGAAACAGTATATTGCCCCACACTGGGAAACCGCCGTCTACAACGATGTCATAGTTTATGCCGCGCAACAGCACAAGCGGGAGTATTGTCAAAAGGCCATAGCCAAAGACCTTGCGGGTGATGAGCATATTGCTGTATTTTGCACTCAGGAGCTTGATTAGTTGTGAATAGAGGGCCCAACAGAGACAGGCAGCAAGGGCTAGTATATCGCCCAACGGCGATAGCTTGAGTACAAAGTTACCGTTGAAGACAACCAGTGCCATTCCCACCAATGCAACGACAGAACCGGCAGCACCGGCCTTGCCAAGCCGCTCCGAGGGATAGCGCCACCCTACTATCAGCGCTGTGACCAGAGGGGTAAGGCACACTATCAGCGAGACATTGGAACAGTATCCATAGGCGAGAGCATAGTTCTCCACAACGAAATAGAGCGAGCCGCCGAAAAGCCCGAGCAGCAATGCGGTGAACTCATCCCTTGCGGTGTCGAGAAATAGCCTGCGACCAGCCAAAGGCAGTATGAGCAGATAGGCAATGACAAAACGGAGAGTAAAAATTTCATCGGGGCGCAAGCCTGCATTGATGAGCAGTTTGGTCTGGACAAATGTACAGCCCCATATCACCACAATAATGAATGCGGCAATATAGGCTCGGAACGAGGGTTTTGGCTGTACGTCACTCTCCATTGAAAGTCACTTACTTGCTTGCCACGAGCGCATCGGAAAGCACTTGGGCACGCTGCAGTGCAAGATGAATGTCACTGCATACGTTCTCCTGGCCCACAAGGGCAACGATACCGGCCTTGAGCAGTTTTTTCTCAACATTGTCGTGTACACCGGAGAGGATTACAGTCCTACCCTCGCGGTGCGATGCATTGATGAAGATTTCAAGGTTGTGAAGTCCTGTGGCATCGATAAATGTCACCTTACGCATGCGGATGATACGGATTGGCATTGCATCGGTGTTACGGGTGAGTTCGTCGAACTTGTTTGCAATACCAAAGAAAAATGGGCCCTCAATCTCAAAGACCTCGGCACCTGCAGGGATAGTGAGCACCTCGTCCTTCTCGCCATCGTTGTGAACACCCATCTCGTCACGCACAACCGAGATATGAGCGCTCTCCATAGCACGTTTCATAAACATTACGATAGCCATTACAAGACCAACCTCAATAGCCAATGTCAGATCGAAGAAGACTGTGAGCAAGAGGGTTACAAAGAGTACGCTTGTGCCCGACATTGAACTCTTGCACATTGAAACGATTGTTCTCCAACCGCTCATGTTGTATGACACCATCACAAGCACGCCGGCAAGGCAGCACATTGGGATGAGTTTTACAAGGCTGCCCAGGAAGAGCAGTACAAGCAACAGCACAAAGGTGTGCACGACACCTGCTACCGGTGTGCGGCCGCCGTTGTTTATGTTTGCCATTGTGCGGGCAATTGCACCTGTCGCAGGGATTCCGCCAAAGAATGGAGCCACGATATTTGCCACACCCTGGCCAATGAGTTCGGTATTTGAATTGTGACGGTCACCAATGACACCGTCGGCAACCATTGCCGAGAGGAGTGACTCTATTGCACCAAGCATGGCAATTGTAAAGGCCACAGGCGCAAGTTCCTGCATTGCACTGAAGAGTGTCTTTCCCTCGGGGATTGAAGGTACGGTGAATGGAGGAAGACCCGAAGGGAGTTCATAGAGGTCGCCGATGGTCTTGATGGTTGTGACACCGGCATACTCGCGCAATAGCCAGGCAATGAGTGTCATAACAACGATTGCAAGCAGTGAACCGGGAATCTTCTTTGAGAACTTTGGTGTTATTGCAATGAGTGCAACGCTTAGCAGTCCCATTCCGGCACTCCAGTAGTCTATTTTGGTGATGTTCTGTGCATAGCACACCCACTTGTCGACAAAGTTTGCAGGGACATTCTCAATTCCAAGACCAAAGAGGTCATTAATTTGTGTCGAGAAGATTGTGATTGCAATACCGCCGGTAAAACCAATGATGATGGGATATGGCATGAACTTGATTATTGTACCCAGACGGCAAAGACCCATGACAACAAGTATTATACCCGCCATGACGGTTGCTATCGCCAGACCTGCAATACCATACTGCTGTATGACGCCATAGATGATTACGATGAAGGCTCCTGTGGGGCCGCCAATCTGCACTTTTGAACCACCGAGAATAGAGATGAGCAGACCTGCAATAACTGCAGTCATAAGGCCCTCGGCTGGGCCCACTCCACTGGCAATACCGAATGCAATGGCTAGAGGTATGGCCACGATACCCACAATTATTCCGGCCATGACGTCGGCCGAAAACTTCTCGCGCGAGTAATTTTTCATCGCATCGATGAACTTTGGATGAAAATCAATGATGTTTTTCGCTTTCATTATAATGTATTTGTTTGTTTTTCGGGTTTCAAAAATTACCCGGCCCAACTGCGCCGGAGAGTCTTTTTACAAAAGGCTTGCAAAATTACAAAAAATATTTTTTAACTTATTTTATGGATTGATATTTTTCGCATCAACCACGCATATTTAACAATTGGATGACGCCGGAGCAAAGAGAAACAGAGAATAACCCCGCCACACAAAAGCAAAAAGCAAAGCGCCCCTTATGAAGGGCGCTTCGGCTATTTCAAGAAGTAAAGAGATCACTCCTTTGTCACATTCACTGTAAATGTCTGGAACGGGAACTCCAATCCCTCCTTCGGGAATGTCTCATATACCTTTTGGTTGAGGTCGAACTTTATTGCCCAATAGTCTGCCTGGTCGCACCATACGCGCACGATGATATCTATTGAACTTGCCGACATTTCGCCAAGCACGATGAATGGTGCTGCGGGGTCGTTGAGCACACGCGAATCCTGGGAAAGAAGTCGCTCAAGGACAGCCTTTGCCTTCTCGAAATCGTTGCCGTAACTTATTGAGAATACCATATCGAGACGACGCTTTGGCTCGCGTGAATAGTTGTTGATGATACCTGTTGAAACAGCACCGTTAGGTAACAGGATGACCTTGTTGTCACCGGTGTGGACTACGGTGTTGAATATCTGAATCTGCTTTACTGTGCCGGCAACGCCCTGTGCTTCAATAAAATCTCCGACCTTGAAGGGACGGAAGAGAAGCAGCATCACACCACCTGCAAAATTCTGCAAAGTGCCGCTCAATGCCATACCAATGGCAACACCGGCCGATGCGAAGATTGCAATGAACGATGAAGTGTCAATACCCAGAACACCAATAATCATCAAAATCAACATTATCATCACAACAACGTCAATGATGCTGATGACAAAGCCACGTACAGACTCGTTGTCGACATGCTTTACCATTATGCGCTTGAGCAGATTGACAACACGTTTGAGAATCCAACGACCCACAAACCAGATGAGCAGAACCTTGATGAGCTTGATTGAGAAAGAGAGCACAAAACCAGTAACGGCCTGTTTGATTTCATCGGGGCTCATACCCGAGAGTGTCGACATGAAGTCAGAAGTACCGGCTGTTGCCACTGTATCGGCAACGACCTCATTTAGAAACTGAAAAGGAAACATAATTTAAATTGTTAAAAATTGGTAGTTTATTTTGTGTCAAGTATCTGTAGGGCAGCGTTCTTTGTGTCGACCTTAGTGATTACACGCTCAACAACGCCATTGCCGTCAATGACAAATGTCGTGCGTATGATGCCCATATACACCCTGCCGGCCATCTTCTTCTCGCCATACACACCAAAGGCTGTTATAGTGCTTTTATCCACATCGGTCACAAGCGGAAAGTTCAGTTGATGTTTCTCTTTGAAACGTGTGTGCGATGCGGCACTGTCGGCACTGATACCGACAACTGCGTAGCCCGCAGCAACAAGGTCATCCATTCCATCGCGCAAGGAACAAGCCTCGGCAGTACAACCGGGAGTACTGTCCTTGGGATAGAAATAGACTACAAGCCTGCGACCTGCATAGTCACTAACTCTCTGTTCGTTACCCTGTTCGTCAATACCGAGAAAATCGGGCGCTTTATCACCTATATCAAGCATATTATCTAATTATTTCTGTTTTCATTATTCTCACATCCTCCAATGGGCGGTCGTTCCCATCGCAAGCGGCTGATTGTATCTTCTCCACAACATCAAGACCGCTGACGACCTCGCCAAAGACGGTGTATTCGCCATCGAGGTGCGGCGTACCACCAACGGTGGTATAGACAGCCTCCTGTTCGGGAGAAATCACAAGTTCCCGACCTGTGCGGCGCGCATAGAACTCCTTGTAGTTCTCCAGTTGCTCTTTTGTATACACCTTGCCCCATACAATATAGAATTGGCTTGCCGATGAAGCCTTTGTGGGGTTCACATCATCACCCTCGCGCGCAGCGGCAAGCACTCCGCGACGGTGGAAATGCACCTGAGGCATGAACTCGGCATCAACGGTGTAGCCCAGGTCGCCCTCGCCCAGCAGTGCGCCGGTAAGAGCATTCTTGGAGTCGGGATCACCACCTTGTATCATAAAATCCTTGATTACACGATGAAACAGCAGCGAGTCGTAACGTTGCTCCTTAACCAACTTGAGGAAATTCTCCTTGTGCTTTGGTGTATCGTCATAAAGAGCAAGGTCTATCACGCCCGCAGTGGTGTACATACGTACTTTTATATCCTTTGATGAACTGCAAGAGAGCAGCAGAGCTGCTATTATGTAGAATATGTTTCTCATAGATATACTTTTCCGGTGCTAAGATACAAAAAAAGCGTAAAAGACAACAGATTATCCTTCACGCTTTGAATATTTTAGACTACATCGGCATATTTATGCCCCAATATATGTTGCTTTGGATGATGCCCTTTAAGCATGTAACACATAAATCCGTTGCCACGTGGCGCCGTTGCAATCTCGCCGGCCTTTACAAGTTCATCAAGCATATCGGACAGACCTTCGTATGACTCCACATTCAGCGCTGTGTGACCGTTGCGGCGTGCCAACCCAAAAGCCGTTGCTATCTCCACAGGATAGGCACTGCCGCAAATATCCATAAAGTGAAGCACATTTGCAGCGGTAAATCTCTCGCGCCCGTCATCAATTGGCTTTATGTTGCCAAACGACAACTGTTCAATGCTGTTGCGCAAGACATTAAAGGTCGAATAGCCACGCAACATCATCTCCTCGCCGCGATAAGTCACCAGATAGCAAGGGAACGATGCAACCTCATAACTGCGACACAAAGCCTTGTCCTCGTCATAAAGCCGCTTGACAACATCACTCATATATATCTCGCGGAACTTATCGGGCACAAAACCCACAACAGCCGACATATCCACAAGCACATCGGTATCACCGGTCACAACAGCATCGACAGCCGTTGCCTCCTGCAAATGGCGAAGATAGTGACGTGCAGCATCCGGCTCGACCTCGCCCGAGTAACGCGCCTCGTAGACACGCGCAGCAAGATAGGCTAGGTTCTGCGGTATCGTTGACGTATGCTCTTGAGAAAAAAGGCGGAACCCATGCTCGCACACAGGCATTCCGTGCACAGCCGACGCATCGAGCCAATGATCGTGGATTTTACGGTTTGAGGTGGCTATGTCGCCACCAATTGCCAAGCGGCGGTTATTGTAGGTCTTTATATCCTCAATCATTCCACCCATAACATGGTCAAGTTCAACACGATTGCCATAATGATAGGCCAACGCCCGCCACACAGGCACACTACCCCAGCACCAAGTGCACACAGGGTCCGAAAAAACGGTAATCTTAATATTGCTCATAATATTCACTTATTAATGTATAATAAGGAACAACAAACAAGGGAGAATGTTTTGGCAAAAAGCGCCTGCTCAAAAGAACAGGCGCCAGGCTATTGTATAAAACTCTTTTAGTATGCAAACAATGGAAACTCCTCCATAGTCTCATTTACCTTTGCACGCACGGCGGCAATGACCTTCTCGTCCTCGGGAGAGCTGAGCACAGTCTCAATCATCTCGGCAATGAAAGGCATCATATCCTCCTTGACACCACGTGTGGTAATGGCCGGTGTACCAAGACGTATGCCCGATGTCTGGAATGCGCTGCGGCTGTCGAATGGCACCATGTTCTTGTTGGCAGTGATGTCGGCTGCAACAAGCGCTTTCTCGGCGAGCTTACCTGTCAAATCGGGGTACTTGCCACGAAGGTCTACAAGCATTGAGTGATTATCTGTTCCGCCCGAAACGATGCCGAAGCCTCTGTCCATAAGTTCCTGTGCCAAAACGGCTGCGTTCAATTTCACCTGTGCCTGATACTCCTTGAACTCGGGTTGCAGAGCCTCGCCGAAAGCGACAGCCTTGGCTGCGATGACGTGCTCCAGTGGACCACCCTGGATACCGGGGAACACTGCCGAGTCGAGCAACTGCGACATCATCTTGACCTCACCCTTTGGAGTTGTCTTGCCCCAGGGGTTGGGGAAGTCCTTGCCAAGAATAATAACACCGCCACGTGGACCACGCAGGGTCTTGTGGGTTGTAGAGGTTACTATGTGGGCATATTTCACAGGGTTATCGAGCAAGCCTGCTGCGATGAGTCCTGCTGGGTGCGCCATGTCCACCATGAGGATAGCGCCCACCTTGTCGGCAATCTCGCGCATGCGCTTGTAGTCCCACTCACGTGAGTAGGCCGAGCCGCCACCAATAATCATCTTGGGCTTCTCGCGCAGGGCTGTCTCCTCCATCTTGTCATAATCGACACGGCCAGTCTCGGGGTTCAGGTTATACTCTACAGGAGTGTATATCAAACCCGAGGTGTTCACTGCCGAACCGTGTGAAAGGTGGCCGCCGTGAGCCAGGTTCAGGCCCATAAACTTGTCGCCGGGGTTCAGCACAGCAAGGAATACGGCAGCATTGGCCTGCGCACCGCTGTGTGGCTGTACGTTCACCCACTCGGCATTGTATAGTTCCTTGAGCCGCTCGCGCGCAATCTCCTCAACGATATCAACTACTTGGCAGCCGCCATAGTAGCGCTTGCCGGGATAACCCTCGGCATATTTGTTTGTGAGCACCGAGCCCATAGCCTGCATCACCTCGTTACTCACAAAGTTCTCTGATGCGATGAGTTCAATACCCTTGAGCTGACGGCGGTACTCTGTCTCTATAAGTTGGAAAATGTGTCTGTCACGTTTCATAGCAATGTAGTTTTCAATTAATTTTTGCGAAGATAAGGAATTAAAAAGGAAACTGCTTTAATTTTCTCACAAAAATATATAAGTTTGTAAAAACAAAATAAATCACATAATATGAAAAGAACTGTTTTATCGCTGTTTGTGGTTTGTTGTTGCCTTACCGCGTGCAACAAGACCGCGACTGTGGAGAGTACGGGTTACAATGTAGTTCCCCTACCCCAAGAAATAAGCATGATAGAAGGCACCGGCTTTGAATTGAGCGGAAGCACCGTCATCGCATATTGTGGTAATGACGCAATGGAGTATAATGCCCGATTGCTTGCCCAGTACATAAAGGAGAGTACCGGACTTGAGTTGAAGGTGGCAGAGAGTGAGGCAACACAAAGCAATGCCATCAACCTTGCCATAGGCAATGTAACCGAAAACAAAGAGGGTTACAACCTTGCTGTTACAAAGGAGAATATCGGAATTACAGCGCCATCACCGGCGGGTGTATTCTATGGCATACAGACACTGCGCAAGTCACTGCCTGCCACAGCCTGCAAGAAGGTTCTTTTGCCGGCGGCGACAATCAACGACTACCCGCGCTTTGCCTATCGTGGCGCTCACCTCGATGTTTCGCGCCACTTCTTCACAAAAGACTCCATCAAGCGCTTCATCGATATGCTTGCAATGCACAACATGAACCGTTTCCACTGGCACCTTACAGACGACCAGGGCTGGCGCATTGAGATAAAGAAATACCCCAAGCTCACCACCGTTGCTGCCGAGCGCGACGAGACAGTAATAGGCCGTAACAGCGGAGAGTATGACGGACAGCACTACGGCCCATTCTTCTACACACAGGAGGATTGCCGCGAGATTGTTGCCTACGCAGCCGAGCGCCACATCACCGTCATTCCCGAAATTGACCTCCCCGGCCATATGCAGGCAGCGCTTGCCGCATACCCCGAATATGGCTGCACAGGTGGTCCATACGAGGTTTGGAAGATGTGGGGCGTGTCGGACAACGTGCTTTGTGCCGGCAACGACGCCACACTCAAGTTCATTGAGGACGTGCTCGACGAGATAGTGGAAGTATTCCCATCGGAGTACATCCACGTCGGTGGCGACGAATGCCCAAAGACACAGTGGGAGCAGTGCCCCAAATGTCAGGCACGCATAAAGGCACTTGGTATAAAGGGCGATGACAAGCACAGCGCCGAGATGTACCTGCAGAGTTTTGTCATCAACCACGCCGAGAAGTACCTGAACAGCAAAGGACGCCAGATTATCGGTTGGGACGAGATCCTTGAAGGCGGACTTGCCCCAAATGCCACCGTACACTCTTGGCGCGGCATTGAAGGCGGCATTGAGGCTGCAAAACAGGGACACGACTGCATTATGTCACCGACAAGTTTCATGTATTTCGACTACTACCAGACAACATACACTGATGATGAGCCTTTGGCTATCGGCGGTTACGTTCCCGTTGAGAAGGTATACAGTTTTGAGCCAATGGACGAGTCGCTCACCCCCGAGGAGCAGAAGCACATCATTGGCGTGCAAGCTAACCTGTGGAGCGAGTATGTGCCCACATTCAGCCATGTTGAGTATATGGAATTGCCACGTATGGCAGCACTCTGCGAGGTGCAGTGGTGCAAGCCCGATAAGAAGGACTTCAACGATTTCAAGCAGCGCCTGATGCCATTGCTCAAACTGTACGAAGTATACGGATACAACTATGCAAAGCATATCCTTGACATTGAGCCCGAGTTCGGAACAGACACCGAGCGCGGTGTAATAACAGCGACACTGAAGGTGATTGACGACACACCAATCTACTACACTCTCGACGGCACAGAGCCCACAACAGAGTCAGCCCTCTACACTGCCCCCATTGAGATTACAGAAGCCTGCACATTGAAGGCAAAGGGCATTGGAGAGCGTGGGGCGACAAGGACACTCACCGAGCGGTTCTACTTCAGCAAGGCGACAGCAAAGCCCATCAGCCTGTTGCAGCCCATTCACGAGAACTACACATTCAAGGGCGGCATTACACTTGTCGACGGTTTGAAGGGCACCCCGAACTACCGTACCGGCCGTTGGTTGGGATTCTGCCTCACCGACCTTGAGGCAGTGATCGATCTGAAGCAAGAAGAAGAGATTTCAAACGTATCGTTCAACACCAGCGTGGACAAGGGCGACTGGGTATTCGATCTTCTGGGACTCACCGTATCGGTATCGAACGACGGCGAGAACTACACCACAGTGTTCGATGAGGAGTACCCCGACCTCACAGCCGAGGACGAGAACAGAATATATGAACACAAGGCAGAGTTTGAACCTGTAAAGACACGTTATGTAAAGATTAAGGCACTCTCGGACCGCGATATGCCGGCATGGCACCCCGCAGTGGGCTACCCCGCGTTCATCTTTGTTGATGAACTGGAGATTAACTGATTGAAGAAATCACAATATTACCATTATTCAAGCGCCCAAGATGGGCGCTTGTTTTTTGTCCAGACTTTGAGGTTCACTTCAACTTTGCAGGTGAGTCATGAACTCATATAGCCCGAATTGCGATTTTTCATAAAATCCGACCTATAAGCAAAAGACGCGAGACCGGATCAATAATTTTGACCCGGTCTCGTACTGTATCATAATTATCTTATCAGTCTCTCAAACGGAAACCGAGTGCCTTTGCAATTATCTTTGCCTCGCAACGACGGATGAGCAGAAAAGCAATGAGGTTCAATGTCAACGAAATGAACGGATAGAGCATTGGAACTTCCATCGCCATTGATGTACCGCTTGAAAGCACTAAAGTATACACAAGGAACAGAACATAATAGCCTGCAAACAGCAGCATGGTGAGTATTGTTGTTCTCTTTTGCAACTCGAAGTTGGTGTAGAACGAGACAAGCAGACCAAAGAGGTTTACAACAGCTGTGAATATCAGCACTATCCCAAGCGCAACAACCGACATTGAGACCTCGCCATCAGATGCCACATACTTGAAGTTTGTCATCTGGGCAACCGCTCCATTGGGCTCAACGAAAGAGGCCATAGGGGCAAGCAGTGCAAGCACTGTCAACACCAGTGATGCGACAAACATCAACTGATAGAAACGGAATTTCATACCGAAAAAGATTCTCCAAGTAGTTCAAACAGTTTCTTAAGCCTCCTCAGTCTCAACCTCCTTTGCCGGGTCGCGGAAGTAGATTTTGTCCTCAAGGAATTCCTGTGCAGCAATGAGTGTTGGCTTTGGCAATCTCTCGAAATAGCGTGAAATCTCTATCTGCTCGTGATTCTCGAACTGCTCCTCGAGGTTATCTGTTGATGATGAGAACTCGTTCAATTTCTTGAGCAACTCCTCCTTCATCTCTGCTGCAATCTGGTTTGAGCGCTTGCCCATGATTGCAACCGACTCGTAGACATTACCTGTTTCATTTACAAAATCTGCCATGTTACGTGTGACAGTGTTTGTTGGAGCATTTGTTTTCTTGTAATCCATTTTATTCAATTATTATTTTGTTATTCCTTTATCTTGACAAATTTCATAGCCTCCTTGTAGTACTTGTCGGCCTCCTTGATATACTTGCTGTCGGGGAACTCGGTCTTGAACGCATAGTACTCGTCAATGGTATTACGGTAGCGCTCCAGCTTCTTTGCCTCAATACTCTTGTGTGCCATCTGGTACTTGGCACGAAGAATGAGAACCGAGAGTTCCTCGCGAAGGGTTGTATATGGGTAATCCTTCAGGGCATTCTGCGCAGTTACTATACAGGCCTGATAGTTGTTGCCAATGTAGGCAAGGTCACCCAAGTCGTAATATAGTTTTGCCGAGAGATACATCTTCTTGACAAGCACATCGTGCATCTTGAGAATCATCTCCTGCGCCTCGGCATTATGCTTGCTATGTGGATAGTACTCCATAAAAAGTTGCAACTCGTTTATGGCAGAGTATGTACTAGTCTGATCAAGTTCGGGTTCGGGGACTGACATGAAGAGAGACTTTCCCGAGTAGAAACGTGTATACTCGGCATACTCTCCACGAGGATAATTCGAATAGTGCAGTTTGAAATACTGCGATGCTGTCTCATAGTCCTTTGACTCGTAATAGCATCGTGCAAGCAGCACCAGTGATTCCTCGGCCTTATCGCCACCCTTGAGCATGGTAACCATTGACTCAAGCAGTTCTGAAGCCTTTACATAACTGCCCTCAAGATAATATGCCTTTGCAGTCTCATACCTGTAATCATAATCATTGGTCTTGAACACCTTGTTATAGGTATCGCAAGATGTCAAGGCAACAACAAGCATCAGAAGTATGTATACCGTTTTTTTCATTATCAACACTAAAATTGTAGCGCATACAACAGCGCCCACTAAACGCATTTATCAAAATTTTTGCAAAGATAGTGCTTTTTGATAGAAAATCCAACCATAAAAAGTTCATTATTCGTTAGTAAAAATTAAAATATCGAAAAAAAGTATGGATTGGATAGAAAAAAGAGTTTCACCCGACATGGCAAAAACAGATTGATTGCCATACCGGGTGAAACAGAACAAAGTAATGCAGACTGCCGGAGTATCTCTTTAAGAGACGCTCACACAATGCCCATTACCATTATCTTACAATAACCTTTTCGCCCTCGACCAGATAGAGACCGCAAGGCAATATAAAATTGTGTGTTGTGCCGATGAAAGCCTCGGCAACCTTGCGACCTGCGACATCATACACAGCAACATTGCGTGGGGCGTCAACAGCCACCACCACAGCACCGTCAACAACCTGCACATTACTGTTGCCATCCTCGCGTACATCTACCACACCCACAGTACCGTTGGTATTCTCCATACCCGGCGTCTGATATACACGTACCCAGTCGAAACGTGTCTCATAAGTATGGTTTACGTCGGCATCTGCAGCCCACGCATTGTTGCCCACGCTCTGGTTGAGAATAAGGTGGAAATGCTTGTCGAAGGGCCACTGTCCCTGGTTCAGTTGTGACTGGTTTGTCGATTTTTTATAACTTGCGACCTCCTTGCCATCGACATACCACGTCAATGAAGTCGCATCCCACTTGAGACCGTATGTATGATAACGGTCGTGTGATGTAGCGACATTGAAACTCGATTTCGGGTTTCCGGTCTGTCCAAGGTCGTATGTCCAATTGCTATGAACCGTGTGCCAAGAGCGCTCCTGCGAGTCAATGGTCTCCCAAATGTCAATTTCACCACAATCGGGCCAACCGGCACTCTGGTCTTCGGGCATCATCCAGAACGCGGGGAAATTACCGGTCCAGGGGTTAGATTTGATGCGAGCCTCAACGTAGCCATATGTAAATCCAAAGCGTTTATTGCTCTTTATACCACCAGTAATCATCGGGACAGGATCACTTGCCATATCGGGGTTAGGTATTGCGCGGGCAACAAGGTCGCCACCTTGCAGATAGATAACCTCCTTGCTGTCGCTGAGCCAACGGTTCCATGTTGCGCCATAACGCTGGCAACGCATCCACTTCTCGTCAATAGGTTGCGACATATCCTGAGCATTGAACTCGTCACTGAAGACAAGCTGCCACTCGCCACCCTCCTGCGATACGAATGTTGCATAGAGCGCAACATCGCCATCTATAAGCGAACCTTCGACAACCGCCTTGCCATCAACAACAGGCAGTACATTCTCGCGCCACTGCACATTACCGTTCACCATCTGCTCAGCATCAAGATTATGGCCATGACGCACTACCAGTTCATTACATACAAAACCGGGCATACCGCGCAATACTGCAGTAAAGCCACTACCAGGGGTTACAACCATTGGCAAGGCGGTATAATTCTCGCCATCGATGCTACCGTCAACGGTATTCAATGACAAAGACTTGTTACCGGTTACCAAGTTGATCAGGAAATCTGCCACATAACCTTTTTCGGCAACGATATTCTCCGAGCCATCGGAGTTTATATTATCTGCATCGACCTTTACGCGAGCACGGTAGATACCGTCGGGAAGCATGGCCGGGATTTCACATGAAAGTTCACCGCCAATAGCCACAAGTTCGCTCGAAACAGCCGGTTTTCCATCGTCGGTCAACAATGCGATAAAGCGTCCATCATTATTATAGTCGATATACAAATAGGTATTCTTGTCAGGTGCAGCACCAAATGATACACTAAACTCCCTTGTATTGTACATTGCCACTGGAGATGAAGTGAAATCATAATATGCCTTGCCGCCAACATTGAATGTATTCCCGTTGAGGATTATTGTATTTGCCATACTTGAACCGACAGCATCCTTGTCAAATGAGAGTGCATAACCATCACCTCCCCGACCGTTACCGACTTTAACAAAAGAGGCGGTCAGCACCACATCACCATCGATATATTCTGCAGGGATTGTTACCTTACCATCCTTTACAATACTACCAGGGAGTATCTCCTCGCTGTACTGTTTTACACCATGCAGAACTTGCTCACCATTAAAGTTGTGACCGTGCTTTACCTTTATGTAGTCAAGCACACAACCCTCATTGGGGCTCACTGCAAGCACAAGCGGCTCACCAAAAAGCACAGCCGAAGGCAATGCCTCGTCTGTAGCCAAGAGCAGCACACCACCCGCAACATCAACAGTAAGCGCACACTGCTCATTGTGAACATTAAGCACAACGTCACATACGGCACCACCGTTCTTTATGATACCGTTGCCGTCCTCGCTGCGGCCTGCGGGGTCAATAGAAGCCCAATCGACCTTATAACGCATGCGGTAGAAACCGGGAGCCATGTCGGCTGGAACTGTGAACGCAGGCGGGTTGAGCACATTGGTATTTGATACCCTCTCGCCCTTGCTGTTATAGCCGGTACCCGAACCCAATGTAGGCTCAGCGTAAGAGAATGCCATTATATCACTACCGGCAGGGATTGAGCCGTCGGCATTCAACTTTGCCTCGAAAGCGCCATCCTGTCCACGGTCAACATATACAAAACCGTTCATCCAAGTACCTGTAAAACCCAAAGAAGGTGTTACGGTCTCGCCTGGCTGGGCATGGAATGTAGGACTGTCAATCTTGCTGTACACCTTCAAAGGAGTTGGCAACGACAATGTCTGCGCGCCAAGCGAAACGCTGTTCAGGCGACGGCTGCCGTGAGTATAACCCTGATTCTTGTCAAAGATGACAGGATAATCCTCGGTTACAACAGGCGCATTCTTGTTCACAATTTCCATCTTGTCGATGTCGCCCATATATCCGCTCTCGTTGAAAAGGCGCACCACATTCTCGCCCTTCTCGAGCACAACATCAAACTCGGCTGCACCGACAGTGCCCCAACCACCTGAATTACCTGTATATACAATAGCCTCACCGCCATTGACACTCAGCTTCATTGTGCGGTTGTCACCGGTTACAAAATATACACGCAGGGTATATTCGCCACCCTCCTTGCTATACACATTACGCCACTGCAAGTCATTGCTGTCGCGGTTACCGAGCCAGCCTACAGCCACACCGCCCGAGCAACCGTTCTTCTCGGAATAGATAGCTGTGCCATACACTTCGTTGTTCTTGATTTCCTGATAGTCTGTGAGCCATGCGGTCTCGGCCTCGTACAAGGTGCGCTCAAGACGTTGCTCTGCCTCAAGTTTATAGATTCTTGTACCATGAGCAGGAACTGTAACCGAATACGAGCCCTCATAGACACCTTTATCCTTTTTCTCAAACAGGTCGCGCACCTTGACATCGCCGGCAAGGTCAAGCTGTGAGAATGCGATGCTCATTTCAACAGACGCATTTGTAGGGTTATAGAATGCCACCGCACGCTTTGTACCATACTTTTCCTCAACATCCTTTACAAGTACATAGGCACCATTCTCGCGCTTCACTACATAGGCCTGCAAACCAAGAGTGTTCTGGTTCAAGGCTATGAGTTCCTTGTTTTGCATCAGTTCAAGCGCATTGCCCTTTATGTCGTTCATATCGCAACCGATGAGCAGCGGCGAGCTCATTATACACCACATACCAAAGTGGGTCTTGTCCTCCTCCTCGGTAAGTCCACGGCCCACCTCAAGCATGTCCATGTCGTTGTAACGGCCGTAGCTTGTATAGGCCGACAGGTAAAGGCTCTGATTAATGATGCTCTTTACCGACTCCCAACCAAGATAGATATCCTCGGTTGTGCGCCATGAATCGGCTATCTCACATGCCCATGTACCGGGGAATGCCCAACGGCAGATGTTCCAGGTAATATCGTCACGCCCAACAGCTTCCAATGCTGCGGCAATCTCCTTGTAACGCTGCTCCACGTCAAGGTCGAGACTCTCGTCGTTGTTGCCGGCATCGGCACCACAATAGTCAATCTTTATAAAATCGAAATTGAGTTTGTCCGGATTGAAATAGAGATCGAAATCGGCAGCATCGTGGCCATAAAGACCAACACCACGACCAATCTCATCCTTTGGTTTGCCCCAATATGAGGCACAGGTATTGCGACCCGCATCACTGTAGATACCGGCCTTCAAGCCCTTGGCATGAATATAATCCACAAGCCCGCGTAATCCATTTGGAAAACGCTCGGGGTGAATGAGCAAATTACCCTCGGCATCACGGCCGCCAAAAAAACCATCGTCAATGTTAATGTGATTATAGCCACACTCCTTGAAACCAAGCTCAACCATGGCATCGGCCTGCGCCTGGATTACAGAATCATTGATTTGGAAACCATAGGTATTCCACGAACTCCAGCCCATAAGAGGCGGATTGTCGGCCGCTGCACAAAGAGGCAAAGACAGCACAAATGCATAAAAGAGTCTCTTCATATTATAGTAATTTTAAACAGTTTCCGCACTATGTTAAATAAATTTATCAAATATATATATATTAATGGAAATATGCAAATTGAGTCTCTTTTTAATTATTAATTAGCGTCAGAAATGTCGCCCGGGATATACAATTGCACTCGCTGTGAAAAATAATCAAGCAAGTTTGTTATTTCTCGCTCGTTTTTTGTACATTCGCAGTTCAACTTTTTACGGAACAGATATGAAATTCCAACTTGTATCGGACTATACTCCTATGGGCGACCAGCCCGAGGCCATTGCCCAACTTGTAGAAGGCGTGAAGAACGGCGTCCCCGCGCAGACATTGCTTGGTGTCACCGGTTCGGGAAAGACCTTTACAATGGCAAATGTCATAAAGGAGATAAACCGCCCCACCCTTATATTGAGCCATAACAAGACATTGGCTGCACAGCTCTACAACGAATTCAAGGGATTTTTCCCCAACAATGCTGTGGAGTACTACGTTTCATATTACGACTACTACCAACCCGAGGCCTACATCCCCTCAAGCGACACATATATTGAAAAAGACCTTGCCATTAACGACGAGATTGACAAGCTGAGGCTTGCCGCCACATCGGCACTGCTGTCGGGGCGCAAGGATGTCGTTGTCATCTCATCTGTCTCGTGCATATACGGTATGGGAAATCCCAGTGATTTCTACAACAATGTCATTGAAATACGCGTGGGACAGAAACTTGACCGCAATGTATTCCTGCGCAAGTTGGTGAGCAGTCTCTACACCCGTAACGACGCAAGCCTTGCACGCGGCAATTTCCGTGTTAAGGGCGACACGGTCGAGGTGAGCTTAGCCTACAGCGACCACGTACTGCGCATAACATTCTGGGACGATGACATTGACAGCATTGAGGAGATTGACAGTGTCACCGGAGTACGCATAGCCACCTTTGACGACTACAGGATATACCCGGCCAACTTGTTCATGACAACCAAGGAGAGCACCGAGCGCGCAATCGTCGAGATTGAGAAAGACCTTGCCGACCGAGAGGAGTATTTCCGCGAGATTGGCAAGCCGCTCGAAGCCAAGCGCCTGCACGAGCGCGTGACATACGACATTGAGATGTTGCGCGAGCTGGGACACTGCTCGGGAATAGAGAACTACTCACGTTACTTTGACGGCCGCGAGGCCGGCACACGTCCCTATTGCCTGCTCGATTTTTTCCCCGACGATTTCCTGCTCATCATTGACGAGAGCCACGTGAGCGTACCACAGATACACGCAATGTATGGCGGCGACCGCGCACGCAAGAACAACCTTGTGGAGTTCGGGTTCCGCCTGCCCGCTGCATTCGACAACCGCCCGCTCAAGTTTGAGGAGTTCGAAAAACTTACCCCGCAGACAATATATGTAAGCGCCACACCGGCCGATTACGAACTCCACCGGAGCGAAGGTGTGATTGTGGAGCAACTTATACGTCCCACAGGACTATTGGACCCCACCATCGAGGTGCGCCCGCTTGACAACCAGGTCGACGACCTGATGAAGGAGATAGATATCCGTGTGAAGCGCGAAGAGCGCGTTCTGGCCACCACCTTCACAAAGAAAATGGCCGAAGAGTTGTGCCAGTACCTGCAGGACAGAGGTATACGCTGCAACTTCATCCACAGCGATGTAGACACACTCGACCGCATACAGATTATGACAGACTTGAGAGAAGGACTCTATGACGTGCTAATTGGAGTAAACCTGTTGCGAGAAGGACTTGATTTGCCCGAGGTTTCGCTTGTTGCCGTGCTCAATGCCGACAACGAAGGTTTCCTGCGCGACCACCGCTCACTGACACAGACCGCCGGCCGCGCAGCCCGCAACGTCAACGGACTTGTAATCCTGTATGCCAACAGGATAACCGGCAGCATGCAGCGCACCATTGACGAGACAAAGCGCCGCAGAGAGAAACAGATGCGTTACAACGAAGAGCACGGAATCACGCCTACACAGATAAAGAAAGAGATTTCCAATGCACTGGTGTTTGACAAAAAGGGTAACGAGGGCGGAAAAGCAATCAGGTCTTATGAGACTGATGACACAGCCATGGCAATTGCATGCGACCCAATTGTCGAATACATGAGCGTCGAGCAATTAAAGAAGAGTATAGAACGCACCCGCCGCCTCATGGAGAAGGCCGCCGAGAAGATGGAGTTTATCGAAGCTGCACAATACCGCGACGAGATGTTCAAACTGATGGATATATTGAAAAGTAAGGAGCAATAAATAGTAAACGGGACCGGCTTTTAAAATCGGTCTCGCCCTTTCTACAGGGTGCATACGCCCTATTTATACAGCAGAAAGATA